>MDSY01099386.1_pt1 | contig 19265 bp, 21 predicted proteins | sample 811131 | NCBI WGS metagenome assembly MDSY01 (sample SAMN05326643, study PRJNA326480) | marine metagenome | isolation source: seawater | place: Atlantic Ocean: South West | collected 2010
ACCAGCGCCGACGAGCTCGCAGATCTAACAGTTGGCATGAATGTTCTTTTTATTCAAGGAGCAGTAGTTGTTAACGAAAGCAGGTATGACGAGGAGCGTACAATAGTCGGTTGGGACCAAGAATTAAAGGATGCAGACAAAATTGGTTCATTGTCTGCTTCTCTCTTTGATGGTGGCTTTGATGGATTGAAACAAAATTACTCACAGCAACGAGGTGAGAATCCTCTGCCACTCATACCTAGCGCCAATCCAGCAAAACGATTTGCAGCGAATTTTGATGATCTACTTGAGGCTCGCGGAGTCATAATTCTTAAAGTAGCAAATGAAGTAAACAACGTTGAGCAGGATTCCCTTGTAGAAATTTTATCAATTGAGTCACCAACTTTAGATAAAATAATCGAGCAGATGCTCACGAACGACGATAACGTTACTGCCGAAATGATCCTTAAGGAAATCGGGTTTTCCAGGACAGGGCAAGGATCAACAGGTAGTGGTTTAGTCTCATTGCCTGAAATCCTTGCTGCTAATAATCTACCGAACACAGGACTTTTGCTTATCGATGGTTCTGGTTTAAGTCGTGATAATCAGGCTACATGTGGGTTATTTCAAGAAATTCTTGAAGACAGCGAATATGGAACAGCGATAGAAATGGCACTTCCAATAGTGGGTGTTGAAGGCGTAGTTAGTGACGTATTTCTAGGAACACCATTTGAATCAAACTTAGTCGCTCATACTTACTTTGAAACAGATCGTGGAGCACTAGTAGGTTCCTACACTACATCTGAAGGAATTGAGGTGCTGATTACCTTCATCGCTAACTACGATGACAACGAAAATGCTGAAAATATACATGAGAACTTCATGAACGGACTTGTTCCGTTATTGAGCGAATTTACAGGTGGTAAAACGCTCGAAGAAATGGGGCCAAGGTCTACCATTGAGTGAAATGCTGCAACAGGCTATGTTTCCTTTGGGATCAGTTCTTTTCCCTGGCAGCATTATGCCACTAAGGGTCTTTGAGCCAAGATACTTGCAATTATTTTCTGAATTAACTGAAAAGGACTGCACGTTTGGAACATGTTTAATAGAAAAGGGCCATGAAGTTGGTGGCAAGGACAGCCGTTTTTCTTACGGGACACTATGCAAAATCACTGACTTAATGGAACTAGGGCAAAATCAACTTGCTGTTCAGTGTTTAGGGATAAAGAGAATATTAGTAAAAAAGTGGCTACCTGATAATCCGTATCCTGTTGCTCAAATAGAAGAACTGGATGCGAGCGAAAATAAGGATTTCCAACTCAAAGAGGAAATAATTGAAGAACTCGAGCGTTGTTATGTGCTTCTTGTTCAAATGGGAGCCATCCAAGCAGAAAGCATGGATATCAAAGGCTTAGCGAAAATAGATTTATTTACGGCGTGTGCTCTGGCTCCATTAGGCCAGTTAGACAAATATAAATTGCTTGCGGCGGAGAGTGAAAACGATCGTTCTAGGTTGCTGTTGTCACAAATCACCTCTGAACGTGAAACACTTGCAGCTATGCTTAGACTTCAACAAGATGAAATTTAACAGTCAATTCCTATGAGTAGAAATAATGAAAATTGAGCAGGATTTAATTTCTGAAAAATTTATTGAATTACGTTCACTTCTAGTTCGGTATGCCAAACAAGAAATTAGGGACCCCATTACAGCACTGGCCAAATGGGTATCCTTGGGTCTACTAGGCATGCTGTTCTTGGTGGTCGGCACTGGTTTTGGCGCAGTAGGATTGCTTAGGCTACTACAGAATGAATTCTCCCTATTTAATGGTTCTCTTTCTTTTCTGCCATACGTATTAGTATCCGTAATCTTGTTAATTGTGATAATAGTTTCACTGAAAGCTCTGAGGAGACATAATGAAGTCCGATGATTCTGGAACCATAACGCCAGCAGATATTGAAGAAAAGCTCAAAGATTTCAAAAGTGAACTCCTATCAATGTCAGGTGGCTTTTCTGTACTGCAAAAGGTTGGGCCATCAGCAATGACGCTTCTAGGGATATTGATACGAGGTACTACGAAGCGTAAACGCAAAGGTCAAAAACAACCTATTGTCCAAATTCAACTATTTCCGAATGTGAAGAAATATTTTCGCGATTCAAACAGTGAAAACAACACCTGACAACGAAATGCTTCAAAAATGACGAACAGAAAGAGGGTTTTGCTAGAAGGAGATATGTTATTGCTTGTAGATCCGAAGGATCGAAGATATCTATTGACTTTAGAGTCTAATGCGGAATTCCATTCGCATTCTGGATACATATCTCATGAGGACCTAATCGGAAAAGAAGATGGAGCAAGGGTCAAGTCTAGCGGTGGGCTTGAATACCTTGCATTACGGCCAACTATGTCGGATGTAATTTTAAAAATGCCACGTTCTGCTCAGATTATCTACCCAAAAGATATAGGCCCAATTCTAATTGCTGCTGACATTGCAGAGGGAGATAGAGTACTTGAGTCAGGAGTGGGCTCCGGCGCATTGTCAATAGCACTATTGCGAGCGGGAGCAAACGTAACCGGAATTGAACTAAGGGAAGATTTTGCACAAAGAGCTCGTAAGAATGTCGACGCTTTCTTTCCCAACCAAGTGATAGATGGACGATATGAAGTATTAATTGGAGATGCTTACGAGCAGCTAATCGGTACTGATTATGACAGAATCGTGCTGGATCTTCCTGAACCTTGGCGTGTTATTGATCATGTGGAAAACTGTTTACGGCCAGGTGGAATAATTGTTTCGTACTCGCCCAGCATCATACAAGTTTCACGGCTTACGGACAGGCTAAAGAGAGACAATTATGCAATGACCAAAACGCAAGAAATACTCTCTCGATCATGGCACGTCGAAGGAAGGGCAGTTAGACCCGAACATAGGATGGTCGCCCATACAGGTTTCATTACGAGTACACGATTCCTTGGGAAGTAATAGCTTCAGCTAAACCTCAAGATAGATGCATTCCCCAGGGCACTCTTCGGCAGACTCAATGGTAGCTTCCTCTTGACCATCGGGCACAACAGCTAAACCCTCAGGGCCACCTGGGTCAGAAAAGACTTTATCACCCTCCACGACGTATGCTAAGCCATCATCAAGAAGCGTAAAAACATCAGGGGCAATTTCTTCACAAAGACCGTCGCCGGTGCAGAGATCTTGGTCAATCCAAACTTTCATTTAAATCCTTTGTACTAGTACAAACTAATTATGTACAAATGTTATAAGAAATGTGTGGATGTTGAAACACTTTTTAACGATAACTAGACAACATCATAAAATTTCAAATATGAGAAGTAGGCATGGCTATTAGCGCTGAAGGCTTCTACGATAGAAACATGGCCGTAAACGATCTAAAACGACAATTGGAAAAGTCGCAAATCGAGATAGAAGAACTGCGCACGAGGCTCGAAACACTTCGAGAACGAAACAACAAATTATCGGAGACTAACTCGCTAGCCCCTAAACGTATTGCGCTTCTTGAAGAAAGGCTAAGAGACTCAAAGATACTGCTATCAAAGGCTGCAAAGGAAAATGACAAACTCATAACGGCACTAAACGAAACTCGGAATCAAATTGCTTCACTCAAGGTTGAAGTATCTAAGCTAAGCCAACCTCCAATAGGCTACGGTACTTTTTTGAAAGCAAACGATGATGGCACAGTAGACGTTGATTCAAATGGAAAGAAACTTCGAGTAAATCTACATCCTGATATTGACATATCGGGCCTGGTCGAAGGTGACGAAGTCGCGTTAAATGAATCATTAAATGTTGTACTTCATCGCAGTAACGATAATTTGGGTGAGATAGTAACTCTGATTGAACTCCTTCCCGATGGTAATCGGGCGCTTGTTAAAGGAAGAGCCGATCAAGAAATGATCATGAATTTGGCCACAGAAGTTAAAGAACTTCATCTAAAGCCGGGAGCATCTTTGCTTGTTGCAAGTAAAACTAATGTGATCGTCGAGGTAGTAAACAACCCAGAAAGCCAAAAGCATCTTACATACGAAGTGCCAGAAATAACGTACGACGACATCGGAGGCTTGGATGAAAAGATCGAGCTAATCCGTGATGCGGTCGAGCTACCTTATCTTTATCCGGAGCTCTTTTCTGAACATAAACTTCCAACACCACGTGGCATATTGTTATATGGGCCACCTGGCTGCGGGAAAACACTTATCGCCAAAGCTATCGCTAATTCACTAGCTACTAAATCTATGAATAAGGAACCGGAGAATAATACTAAAAGCTATTTCTTCAACATCAAGGGTCCTGAATTGCTCAATAAGTATGTTGGTGAAACTGAACGACAAATCAGAGTCATTTTTGAAGAGGCAAGAGAGAAATCAAAAGATGGGTATCCCGTAGTAATTTTCTTTGATGAAATGGAATCTCTGTATCGCATCAGGGGAAGTGGCATTAGCTCAGACATGGAATCAACTATCGTTCCGCAACTACTCGCAGAACTCGATGGAGTTGAGGAACTGAACAATGTGATTGTTATCGGTGCTTCAAACAGAGAGGATCTTATCGATCCGGCTATCTTGAGGCCCGGGCGACTAGATATAAAGATACGAATTGATCGGCCAGACCACGATTCTGCAATAGCAATTTTTGCACAATATCTAAAGTCAGATATACCAATCGCAGCTAGTTGCATTGAAGACCTGGGTGGGGGTGACATTGATAAGGCAATACGCGTAATGACTGAGAAAATAGTCGACGAAATGTACGCCACTGAAGTGCGAAATGAATTTCTGGAAGTCACCTACCAGAATGGTGATAAACAAGTCATGTACTTTAAAGATTTTGCATCAGGAGCAATGATTGAAAATATCGTTCGGCGATCAAAAAAACATGCGATCAAGAGATTCATTGACAACGGTCAAAAAGGCCTTACATATGACGACCTGATGCGTTCAGTGAGAGAAGAGTTTAGCGAACATGAAGATCTACCTAACACCACAAACCCTGATGACTGGGCGAAAATTTCTGGGAAAAAAGGCGAACGAATCTCTATGATACGGCCGCTATTAAATGCTGAGATAGCGACAGAAAGCACCCAAACAATTTCTGGTCAATATTTATAAATGGCAATCCCTAAGATCTGTGGCATCGAAACCGAATATGCAATAATTCAGCCAAATGTTGGCGAACAAAACCCAATACATGCTTCAACAGTGTTAGTAAATGCTTATGCAAAACAAGCTGAAGTATCGCCAAACAGTGGAGTTGCCTACACGGTAGAATGGGATTTTAACGATGAGACTCCGGGTAATGATGCAAGGGGTCTCGCCCCCATAGGGTCGTTACCGCCTCTAGTGGAAACTCATCTTGTAAACGCAGTATTGGAGAATGGCGCAAGATTTTACGTAGATCACGCGCATCCCGAAATCTCGACACCCGAGTGTATTGATGCCTTGCAGGTAGTCAAATACGATCGCAGTGGGGAGAAAATTCTTGAAAAAGCGATGACACTTGCTAACGAAGTCCTTCCACCAGATGAGGAAGTGATTGTTTATAAGGACAACTCTGACGGCAAAGGGAATTCCTATGGCTGTCACGAAAACTATTTGGTCGATAGATCTACTCCGTTTGGTGACATTATTTGCCATGCCACCACACATTTCATTACTCGTCAGATATTTACAGGATCAGGGAAAATCGGTGTTGAAGCTACTGGGATTGATTCCAATTCAATCAAATATCAATTGAGTCAACGCGCCGATTTCTTCGAAGAAGAAGTAGGTTTGGAAACGACTCTTAAACGTCCCATCATAAATACTAGAGACGAACCACACGCAGATGCGACAAAATATCGGCGCCTGCACGTTATCTGTGGTGATGCAAATATGAGCGAAACCGCAACATTTTTAAAAGTTGGTTCCTCATCTATATTGCTTGCAATGATTGAAGATGACTTTCTGAGTAAAAGAATCATCTTTGACAATCCCGTCCGGACCATCAAAGAAGTCTCGCATGACCTATCATTAAAGAAGCATCTAATTCTGAACGATGGATCAACCATTACAGCCTTAGAAGCTCAATGGGAGATTCTTAATTCTGCTTCGGCGTATGTCTCAAGGGGAGGAGGAGAGTTTACTGGAGGAGAGGTCGCTAATGAAATTATCGCTACTTGGGAAAGGATCTTAACAGGCTTGGAGAATAACCCTGAAAGTCTTCGTTTAGAAATAGATTGGATTGCAAAGAGGCTGCTGCTCGAAAGCTTTGCAGAGAGGCATGATCTTTCATGGTTTGACCCTCGGGTGCGGTTGCTTGCCTTGCAGTATCACGATGTAAGGGAAGGGAAGAGAATAACTGACATTATTGGGTTGAAAAAAATAATTTCAGATACGGACGTAATAGAGGGTATTGATAACCCACCTCACGATACAAGAGCTTATTTTCGCGGAGTATGTTTACAAAAGTGGCCAGAGTCAATAGTTTCGGCTAATTGGGATTCGCTGGTGTTCAGATTGGAAGGTGATCAGCTCAAGAGAATTCCAATTCTTGACCCAAGCGAAGGAAGCTTCGAGAAAGTTCAACTGTTACTGGAGCGTGCAACTTCTCCGAGCCAAATGATAGAAGAAATAGAGTCATCTAATAAATGACTAAAGTGCTGTTAGCAGCTAATGTCATAATAGGAGTAACAATGCCTGAACAAGAATATTCAAAAGAGCAGATACCTAACGAGGAGTCAGATTCCTCGGTTAATGAAGAGGTGGCAAGCCAGAACCAAGCAAACTCCGAACTTGCTAGCGAACTTGATGGTTTATTAGATGAGATAGATTCTGTGTTGGAAACAAACGCAGAGGAATTTGTTAAATCATATGTGCAGAAGGGCGGACAGTAGTTGCCACGCTTCCTTACAGGTACTATTAAAGGGTGACACTACCTAGTTTTTCAATCGAGGATGATCCTGGTCCAAACTTTGCTGCTCTTATAAAAGGGTACGGAATTGAACCACTTAAGTTGCAGAATCCGGTTGATAATCTTGCCCATGGGACAACATGCGTTGCTATTAGATTTGAAGACGGTGTCATTCTCGCTGGTGACCGTCGTGCTACAAGTGGGCACCACATAAGCCATAGAACGCTGGATAAAGTTTTTCAGTCTGATACCCACTCTGGAGTTGCTATTTCTGGAGCTGCAGGGCCTGCTATAGAGATGGTGAAACTATTTCAGCTTCAACTAGAACATTATGAAAAAGTAGAAGGAAAACAACTCTCACTAGAGGGGAAAGCGAATCAACTGAGCACCATGATTCGTCAGAATCTACCAGCAGCTATGCAAGGAATGGTGGTAATCCCTCTATTTGCAGGATTCGATACGAGAGAGCAAATCGGGCGCATATTCCAATACGATGTAACTGGTGGCAGGTATGAAGAGAAGTCTTTTGCTACTACCGGATCTGGGAGCTTACATGCTACAACAGTAATTAAACTAGGTTTCCAATCGGAATTATCTTTATCAGACGCAACTGAGTTAGCTGCAAACGCCATATTTGAAGCATCAGAAGAGGACTCGGCCACAGGCGGTCCAGACCTCATACGGGATGTATTTCCTAGCATTTCGTCCATAACGCAAGATGGCTTCTCTTCTGTTCCTCATTCCGATGTTTCCGCAATATTTAACAGAATCATTGAAAATCGAATATCACGAAATGAGGACTTAAAATGAGCATGCCGTTCTACGTAAGTCCAGAACAAATGATGGAAGATCGTGCTGATTACGCGCGTAAGGGCATCGCAAGAGGCAGAGCCTTAATTGCAGTCTCCTTCAAGAACGGTATTTTAATTGTTGCCGAGAATCCCTCAAATACCTTACATAAGGTAAGTGAAATCTATGACCGTATAGCTTTCGCGGGCGTGGGCAAATATAACGAATTCGATCAATTACGAATTGCTGGGGTCCGGCATGCCGACTTAAAAGGATATTCATTTAGTCGCGATGACGTTGATGCGAGAAGCCTTGCAAATCAATACGCCCAGATGCTCGGACACATTTTCACACACGAAATGAAACCAATGGAAGTAGAAATACTTGTTGCAGAAGTAGACTTTGAGGGAGACAATCTCCGCAACCAAATGTTTCATATTCTTTACGACGGCACTGTTAAGGATGAAAGTTCGTTCGCTGTCCTAGGCGGTGAAAGTGAAGAAATCTTTGCAAGATTTGAATCACTTCATAAAGACAATATGCCACTTAAGAAAGCGTTAAATGCTTGCATTGACGCTTTAACTGCAGGGGAGCGTGACATCGAACCTGATGATTTAGAAGTAGCTGAACTTTCGATTCAAAATGGTAGAAGAGCATTCCGACGAATAGTGACCTCGGAAATTCAAGGGCTTATCAATTAGTCGTCCGTTATACAAATCCTCGAAATTTCATCTAGCGTATGAGATGGAGACTTGATGGAACGTCGCATTTTTGGAATAGAAAGTGAATATGGGGTAACTTGTGTTTCCCCCAACGGACAGCGTCGCTTGAGCCCAGATGAAGTCGCACGGTATATGTTTAGAAGAGTGGTTGCCTGGGGACGAAGTAGTAATGTTTTTTTGGAAAATGGTTCTCGGTTGTATCTTGACGTCGGGTCCCACCCAGAATATGCGACACCAGAGTGTGATTCGGTATACGACGTCGTAACACACGATAAAGCAGGGGAGAGAATCTTAGAGCAACTTTTGCAAAATGCTGAGAAGCGGCTGCGAGAAGAAGGCATAGACGGTCGTTTATACCTGTTTAAAAACAATACTGATTCAGCAGGGAATTCATATGGTTCACACGAAAACTATTGCACCACACGCAGCGATGATATATCTCATTACGACCAAGTGCTTATTCCATTTTTTGTTACTCGGCAAATTTATTCCGGAGCTGGGAAAGTACTGCAAACAGCCAGAGGTGCGACGTATTGCATCAGTCAAAGAGCAGAGCATATATGGGAAGGTATCTCTAGTGCTACTACTCGAAGCAGGCCAATAATAAATACACGAGATGAACCCCATGCCGATGCAGATAAGTATAAAAGACTTCACGTAATAGTAGGGGACTCGAACATGAGCGAATATGCGTCTTTCCTGAAAGTTGGCTCAGCTTCACTGATTCTTAGAATGCTAGAAGAGCGGACAGTGGTAATGGGTGATCTAACACTTGAGAACCCTATTCGAGCAATACGAGAAATAAGTCAAGATTTCACATGTAAGAGAAAAGTGCGATTAGCGAATGGGCGAGAGCTGAGTGCACTAGACATACAATCCGAATTTCTTGATAAAGCTATAAAGTTTTCTGAGAGACGACAACTTTCGAAAGAAGAAACCCAAACACTGGCAATGTGGGAGCATTGTCTAAAAGGACTTAAAAGAGACCCACTAACGTTGCATAGAGAATGTGATTGGGTTGCTAAATTTCACCTAGTAGACAGATATAAAAGTAGGTATTCGCTTGACTTATCTGACCCCAAGATCGCGTTGCTTGACCTGCAATACCATGATGTAGACAGATCTAGAGGCCTTTTCTATTTAATGCAGCAATCCGGGCTAGTTAAACGTATATGTAGCGATAAAGCTATTGTTAACGCTGTGACAAATCCTCCTCAAACTACAAGAGCAAAGCTGAGAGGGGACTTTATTAAAAGAGCAAAGGAAAAGAATCGTGATTACACAGTTGACTGGGTTCATTTAAAGCTAAATGATCAAGCACAAAGAACGGTTCTATGTAAAGACCCTTTCGCATCAAGTGACGAAAGGGTAGAAAAGCTTATTGAAAGCCTCTGACAATGGCACTTTAGAGTTAGCGTAAAGTTATGGCAGCAGAAAAATTAGAGAGAATCCTAAAGCTTCTCGCCGAGTTGCTGAATGCACCTGCGCCATTAACGGCTGACGAGCTTAGATCTAAGATAGGTATGTACCCTGATAACCTTGTTGCATTCAGGAAGCAATTTAGCAGAGACAAAGCAGCACTAAAGGAGATGGGTGTTCCTTTAGATGTGATTTCAGTCGGTTCCTCGGCGAAATCAGCAGAAGCATATTTCCTTGATAACAAAAGATATTACTTACCGGATCTTGATCTTACCGATGCGGAATTGTCTCAACTTAATTATGCCTCTAACAGTATTCACCTATTAGGAGAGCTAACTGAAGAGGAAGCATTACGCAAGCTTGGAGGTTATTCAAATCAGAGTGTGGATCTAGGTGCTTCAGCGTCGATTGGCGACGTCCATACATTCAATAGGCTGTTTGAGGCTCTTTCGGAAAGAAAAAGAGCTTCATTTTCTTATGCTTCGAAACAGAGAGTCATTGAGCCCTACTTACTACAGTTTAAAGGGGAACATTGGTACTTAACAGGAAGAGAAATTGAAACAGATTCAGTAAAATCATATCGTACAGACCGTATTTGTGATTTATCCATCGATGATACATTGGATGCATATTCTTTGCCCGACTCATTCTCTGGAGCAGATTTCTCATACTTTTCCTATGGTGATGACGACGCAGTTGTAGCTAAAGTCTTGATTGATAAATCTCACGTTCAATGGGTGGAAAGTAATCTTGACGTCCCAATAGAACTAAATGAGAATGGTGACGGAATAGCAGAATTTGTAGTAAAGAATTACGAATCTTTCATTAGCCGAGTGCTGCTTTTATTGGACCATGCGGAAATACTGGAACCAGATTTTCTTAGGCAGAAGCTAATTGAACGACTGAAACGCCTTCAGGATAGTAGCGAGGGGAGTAATGCTTAAAGCTACCGAAAGACTTGAACGTTTGGTTTCAATGGTTCCTTGGCTCATAGGAAACAATGGAGCAACGATTGACGAACTGGAAGAGCGGTTTCAGTATCCGCGTGAAACACTTTTAAATGACTTGACAAAAGTTTTATTTTTTGTTGGTCCGCATCCGCATACGCCGGATAATTTGATTGAAATCAATCTTCAGGACGACGAAGTTTGGATTAGTCAAGCGAACTACCTCGCTCGACCCTTGAATTTGACATATGCGGAAGCGTTCTCCTTACTAGCTAAGGGAAAGATGCTCTTGCAGTTAATTGATGAGAATTTAGCTCATTCATCTTTAGTGAGTGCCTTGGACAAAGTGGCAAACTGTATCGGAGCTAATCACGAGCAAGTCGTTGTAGATCCAGGTGTCAGGGATAGCGAAATTTATTCATTAACTCATAGCGCATTGCTGAATAAAAAGAAGTTATTGATTAGATATTATTCGTTCAATGACGACTACTCGAGCGAAAGAGTAATCCAGCCGTTAGGCATGGGGATAAACGACCGGTATCTCTACCTGAGGGCTCATTGTGATACAGCCAATGACTTTAGAACTTTCCGAATGGACAGAATTATTCATGCTGAGCTTTCTGAAGAGAGAATAGATGCGAAGTTTTTAGAAAATATGGAAGTTGAGCCCATTCAGAATCCCATTGATCTTGATTTTCAGTTCTCCGAGGAAGGATGGGCAACTCTGCTGATCAAGGAATCAGACAGCTGGATTATCTCCAAGTATCCAACTACCTCAGTAACCGGAAAATCAAATAATACGCTTGAAGTCACTCTTCCCATCTCTTCAAACGTATGGTTAGGTCGACTTTTATTGCAGTTATGCCCAGAGACTATTCTAATTGAAGTGGCATCTGGTGTAGATATCCATGCAGGGCACAACCTGGCAAAACGAATTCTTAGTAGATACGGTTTTAATGAGTAACGACGATCAAAATCCCGAGACTGGTGCTTCTGACTGGATAGATGATGTCGTCAATCGTGCGTTGAAAAGTTCTTACGGATCTAACGAGGAGACTTATGCCGAAACGGAGGACCAAAAAGAAACTGGAGACAAACAGAATCTTGCAAAATCCACAGAAACGTATCTACGTTACCCCTATCCCGATGAAGATGAGAGCGTCAATCTTCATGATGCACCTCAAGCAAATAACGAAGATGGGTCAGCGAGATCGGTTAAGAAGGCAATTGAGTGGCTTGTAGTAATCGTTGGAGCACTGTTGGTTGCTTTTTTGATAAAAACATTCTTAATGCAGGCATATTACATACCATCATCATCCATGACACCTGCGCTACAGGTAGGCGATAGGGTACTCGTTAATAAATTGAGCTATGAATTTGGAGAAGTCAGTAGGGGAGACCTTGTGGTCTTTAAACGAACTGAAGATGATACCGGAAATAAAACAGACTTAATAAAGCGAGTAATTGCAACTGAGGGAGAGGTACTTGAGATATCTGGCGGTGAGATATTCATAACAGAGAAAGGGGGAAAAGACCGCAAATTACTGGTAGAACCCTACCTAGCTGAAGGTGTGACAACCCAAGGTTTTGCATTTGAGGGTCTTTGTCCAGAATCTGAAGCGAACACTTGCCTCATTCCTGAGAATTTCATCTTCGTCATGGGTGATAACAGGTCTGGCTCCCGTGATTCGAGATATTTTGGACCAGTGAATACCGACGATATTGTTGGACGGGCTTTTATAAGAATTTGGCCATTAGGCAGCCTTAAACTTTTGTAATATGTTGTTAAATAGCTACATTTAGATACTCTTTAAATGTGTTCAACATAGGTGGCGGCGAGCTTCTGATCATCATTCTTGTCATAATAATTTTTATTGGTCCCTCTAAACTGCCTGAAGTAGCAAACACGTTAGGAAGACTCTCGGCAACAATTCGGCGTTTCAACCAAAGTTTTCAAGACGAGATACGCGATTCTTTCGAGGACCCGATTGAAGAAGCTGCTCGTGAAAGAGGTAAACAGATTTTAAGGAAGGAATCAAAAGACCTTGAGAACATTGAGGTAGATAATACAGACTCAAAACCAATTGACGGAGAATCAGATGTTGACAAAGAAAGGTAACCCTGAGGGGAGAATGCGAATCCTTGAACATCTTGGTGAGCTCCGATCAAGAATAATTCGTACTCTTATAGCTATAGCGTTCACAGGTGTTGCAGGGTGGATTCTTTACCCTTTGGTAATAGATTTCATCTTGCAACCCTATTGTGACACTTTGGATAGAGATTGCACGCTTCGTGTTGATGAACCGTTAGAGGGTTTAAATACCCGCTTTATGGTCGCTGCATATTCAGGCATTATCCTCGCTTTCCCAATAATTTTATGGCAATTTTGGAGATTTATCAGCCCTGGTTTGCATCAGAGTGAGAGGCGTCACGGCATAATAATGGTCGGTTCCGGTGCATCACTATTTGCATTCGGATGCTATCTCGCGTTTATGACGCTTCCCAGAGCATTAGATTTCTTGGTAACGATTGGCGGAACTGATCTAGTTACAGAATTTAGAGCGAAGGCCTACATCACATTCATAATAAAAATGATGCTCGCTTTTGGTGTTGGGTTTCAACTTCCCATTATTTTAATAACGTTACAACGTTTAAACCTTCTTCAGTACGAAACGTTAAGGCGTCAGTGGCGCTATGCAGTCGTTATCATCGTTATAGTCGTCGCAGTAATAACTCCAAGCGGAGACCCAATCTCATTACTCGCTCTGGCGATACCGATGTATGCACTATATGAGTTCTCAATACTTTACGGCTGGTTAAGAAAACGAAAGCTGGCAAAAAACGCTGATTCCTATGCATGACCCCAAAAGCAAACCTGACTATCTTGCAAACTGGCAATTCGAAACCCCAAAAGCATCCACATTAAAAGTTGCCACGACTGACAGTGAGTTAATTGCACTCTATGAGAGTGGCGAAAGCCTAATCGGGCTTCAAGGCGGTGATCTCTACAAATCCCTCGGCGGTAGCGGAGTTGCTGGTTTGGAAGCTGATGGGGTGAACACTGTTGGCTTAAAACTAGACCTAGGGCAACTTGTCGTTGATGAATCAAGTTATCTATTCGCAAGTTACTGTAAGTTGTTAAAGCCGATGAAACCTTGGTCCACGATATGGATAATCAACTCACCGCTTATCGGCCAACGGCGCATCTCACCCAAAAGTCATCCAGGGGATGGATGGCTAGACGTTGTTGAATTCTCTCTTTCATTTCGGCAATCCCTTAAGGCCTACAAACGCTCCTCAACTGGAGATCACCTCCCGCATCCCCAGATTAAAACTTCAAAGAAAAGAACATTTATGCTCAATTCAAACAGAAAAAGTAAAATTGTTATCGACGGAAAGAAAATAGGCTTCGGCAAAGAAGTCTCTATTTCAATAATCCCTCACGCAATCGGAGTAGTGTTACTTTGAGAATAATTTTGACCCCTCCACATATTTGATCTAGAAAAAGCCTAATCTCAGTTGTCGTGAGTGTTTACATTGCTGAAGAGTGGACAACTGAAGAATCGGACGTACTGAGAAGATACTTCACAAATCTTGATGAGCCGGTTTTCGCTCTCGTCAATCTACCTGAAGTCGTTAAGGGAGCTTTATTTGCCCGTTACAGTCGTTCGGCAAAAAGTTTGCGACGACTCTTCTTAGAGGAATTTTTGGGAGATCTAGATATATCTGGAGATGCCTCTATCGACGCTACTATCGGCCTTGAACATGCTGAAAAGCTTTATCACAGAATATTTTTTGAATATGGAGATGACTCCGTCGCTCAATTAGGCGGCGTTCACCTAGCATGTGAACAAGCTTCAAATCTCCTCACCAAAGTCCTTGAATGGGGACGGTTGATGAGTTACCTCGAGCAATCAACGCGCTACATTTCGTATGACTCGCGTTTCGGAGGGAGATACAGGTATTACCGCGATCCCGAAATTATGGAATCTAGCTTTGGCGCCAGATATATAGGAGACATGGATCGGATATTTGATACCTATGCCCATCTTGTTCCACAAATGCAGGATTTCGTTCGTGAGCAATTCCCTAAACACCCCGATGATGGTGACTTTGTATACCGGCAGGCAGTAAAAGCAAAAGCTTTTGATGCCCTTAGAGGACTTTTGCCAGCAGCCTCTTTATCAAACGTGGGGATTTACGGAACAGGTCAAGCATACGAAGCATTACTTCTCAGAATGAGATCGCATCCCTTGCCTGAATCAAGATACTATGCAGACCTTATGCTCCGTGAGCTAAGAAAAGTCATACCATCTTTTCTTGAAAGAGTAGACAGAGAAGACAGGGGAGTAGTTTGGAGCGAATACTTGCAAGAGACACGTGAGGACACTGCTGACGTCGTAGCAGCCTTATTTCCAGAAGGATCAATCGTTGACCCTTCTCCAACTGTCAGGCTTGTTGACTTTGATCCAGAAGGTGAAGTAAAAATGATTGCTTCCATGATGTACCCTCACTCAACGATGTCAGAAGATCAACTTGAAAGACGAGTAGCTGGGATGAACCACGAAGATCGTATGGCTGTTGCTAGAGCATATGTGGGGGACAGACGTAACAGGAGACATAAACCAGGTCGCGCTCTTGAACGCCCATTTTATAGATTTGACGTCCTAGTAGATTATGGTGCTTTTCGAGATCTCCAACGACATCGAATGTTGTCAATGGATTGGCAAAACCTGAGTCCGCATCATGGCTACATATCTTCACCACTCGTGAACGCAGCAGGTATGGGGCCAGTTTACGAGGAAGCAATGGAGCGTTCTGCAGCGCTATATGACTTACTCGTTGATGATTTCCCTGATCAAGCCTCATATGCCATCAACTTGGCATACAAAATTCGATTTAATATGAATATAAACGCTAGGTCAGCCATGCATTTAATTGAACTACGGACAACACCACAAGGACACCCCTCGTACCGTGAGGTGGGACAAGAAATGCACAGATTAATAGCGGAAGAAGCCGGGCATACAGTTATTTCAGAAATGATGAAATTCGTTGACCATACAGATGAAACTGACCTTGAGAGGCTGCAGAGCGAACGAAGAGCTCAAGAAAAACGACAATCAACAAAATAAAACTCAGAATTAACGCCCCCATTGGCAATAAAGGCTCTATAGTCCTCGTTAAATAGGCTATTTATAAGGAAGTAAGTTGGCTGACGAAAAATCAGAACTTGAAGAAGAATATGAGGACGCTGAAGTTGATCTCGAGAGTGTTGACCCTGAAGACGATGCTATAGAAGATGTTGAAGACGGCGAAATATTTGATGATGACGATGAAGAATTCGAAGAAGATGCTTCGTTAGAAGAAGTCGCTGAATCAGAAGAGGACGAAGAGGATGACGAAGTAGAGGCCGATCTCTCAGCTATCTTGCAGGAGAGAATCTCAGCTGATGATGATGAAGACGAAGAAGAACAGAGTAGCGACGCCAAAGACAAATCAGCTGAAAGTTCAGATACAGATGAACCTGTGTCAGCTAAAGATGATGAAGTTCTATGCCAAAGCTGTTTCACATTAGTCTCTCAAAAAGCAATAGATGCCGAAGGAGCTTGCCCTAACTGCGGTGCAGAAATGTAATGCAGGAAAAGGAAAATATTTATGCCTGAATTTGAGTCAGCTCGTTTTGCAGCCAAATCAGACTATGAAAACTTTCAGCAACTCTTCATATCATCACGAAATGAAGCTGATACATATAAGGCTGCAGATATCTGGTTCGCACTCGAGGCTTTAGAGGCTCCCCCTTTGCAGATCTTCAGTGACTACCTAGAGTCAGAAGACAAACTCATTCTGATAGGAGAATATAACAACGTTCCGGTTGGATTCATGCTTGTCCATCTATTTCGCATAAATGACGATATTGCTGCGCGTGTTGACGAAGTCTTTGTGCATCAAGATATGCGTGAGGTAGGGGTAGGAGAACATTTAATGGATGCTGCTATTAACTGGGCAAAAGGCAATAAAGCAAAGCACATACTAGGCAGGACTTTTCCTGGTGATAGACACATGAAGAATTTTTACGAGAGATTTAAAATTACTGCTAGATTGATTGAAGTTTCAAAGAAGCTTGATTAAGTCAATGTAAAGACTTTTGCAATCTGGGGTATTCGGTCTCCATGTTTTTTGATGCTTTGCTTAAGCTCTTCAGAAATTTCTGTCGGTAGTCCGTCTGGAGTGATCTTCTGCCGCACTGGTGAAAATGCGACAGCTTCTGCAACGATTGACCATCGATGAGCGGTAGCTTCTGCATTTAGCGCTTTATTTGCTTGCTCTATAAGCCTTGTTGTTATAGCTTCGGGGAGTTGCGCACCAGCTTTAGGTGAACGAGAGCTTAGATTGAGAGCTCGAACTGTCTTTTCTTCTTGAAGTGCCTCCTCGATGGAGTTGAGCCATTTTTTGTGATCTTGATCAATTCGTTCATTGAGTTTTAATTCGAGTCGTTCTTTAATAGCTATTGATTCTGATGATTTAGCCCAACGAGCTGATGAAGCTACAACTGATCGGAAGTCTTGCAGGTCAATGTTTTCAATATTATTCTCGACTGCTGTTGCCTTATCCATCCACTCAGCCATCTTGAGTTGTTGATTCAAATTCTCAGCATAATCAAGTAGAGCGTCTGGAAAGCCTTCGGGTAAGTCCATCTTTTCAATAGTTCTCCGCAAATTTGGAATAGTATTTCCAGAAAGCTCCTTCGCTATCGGCTTTTGTAGTTCAGGAAGAGATTCAATGTATTCGTTGCGGTATTTTTTGGAGGGTTTAAGTCGTTTACCTCTGGGACTACGATATGGCTTCCGATCTTTTCTGTCGGTTTTAGCTTTTGAGCTCCTTGACTGTTTTCGATCCTTAGGTTGTTTATTTTTTGGCCCAACTCTTGAATCTTTTTTACGTTTCCGGTTACCGCCTTTCTTGACTAAGGAAGTAGTAACACCAGCCATTTCTTTTCCTGTGCCTAAGAGTTCTAAAAGTTCCGGTCCATCTTTTTTGATCTTCTGAGGAAGTACTGCGGTTATCTCGATCCCATCAATCATAAAATCTGCTTCTACTTTGAGCACATCACCAATTTCGACATTCGACGGAAGGAGAGAAGCTTTTATAGTCCCTTTAGGTTCTTTTGCTCCAGCAGATCGCCAAGTGTAGGACGATTCCGTTGACTGACTAGTTATTTCTATATCTAATCGATTTGGCATGGAACGAATGGTATCCGTTTAGATGACATCTGACACACTCGTTAGACGAGATATGCTTATGTTGTATAATGAAATTAATTAGTAGGGGAGCTTGGTAACAGGCTGAGAATGCGAAGGCAGACCCTTGAACCTGATCTGGGTAATTCCAGCGGAGGAAATCATGAAATTTATCTATAAGTTACTGAAGATTACTGTTCTCACATCTTTAATTGTGTTTTCGTTAACTAACTGTTCGAGCGACAGCGACGAGGCATCTGAAAATCAAGTGAAGCAGAGTTGTCTTGATGATTCAGGACTGACCGAATTTGAATTGACTGACGAAGCGAAAGATTCAGTCCGAGGGGAGTCAATAGATCTGATTGTATACGATGCGTTTCTAGCACCTGAAGGTGCCTTTGAGCGTTTCAAAGATGAAACAGGTATAACTGTTAACATTCTTACTTCAGCAGATACAGGAACTATGGTCTCTCAAGCTGTCTTAACCAGTGGGGATCCGGTGGGCGACGTCATGTTCGGTATAGATAACACATTCCTCTGCAGAGCACTAAACAACGATGTATTCCTTCCCTATATACCAAGCACCTGGGATGAACTTTCAGAACCTCTCAAACTAGACAGGACTGGAAGGGTAACTCCGGTAGATTACGGCGATATCTGCCTCAATTACTGGGAAGGTCGCTTTGAGGCGCCTCCGACAACTATCGCAGATTTAACTGATTCAAGATTTTCAAGCGAATTTGTTACCCAGAATCCTGAAACGTCTGCTCCAGGAATGGGTTTCTTGTTATCCTCAATCGCAGTTTTTGGTGATGATTGGGAGAACTTCTGGACAGAACTTAGAGCTAACGATGTTGCGATTCGTTCTGGCTGGAGTGAGGCATATTACGAAGATTTCTATAGTGGTGAAAGAAATATTGTAACGAGCTACGCCACGAGCCCTGTTGCAGAATATATATTCGCTGACCCGCCCGTTGAGTCTCCACCAACAGCAGTAATTGCTGATTCTTGCTTTAGATCCATTGAGTTCACAGGCATACTCAGAGGCACTGATAGCCCGGCAGCATCTGCACTCCTTGTCGATTTCCTAACATCTGTTTACTTTCAGGAGCTGATCCCCGAAACGAACTTTGTTCTTCCAGCAAATGAAAATGCTGAACTTCCAGAGGTGTTTAATTTATTTCTTGAGGAAATACCGAATCCTGTTACGATTTCTCCTGACCTTATTGATGCTAATCGTAGTATCTGGACAG
>MDSY01149046.1_pt1 | contig 19265 bp, 20 predicted proteins | sample 811131 | NCBI WGS metagenome assembly MDSY01 (sample SAMN05326643, study PRJNA326480) | marine metagenome | isolation source: seawater | place: Atlantic Ocean: South West | collected 2010
ATATACTGTAGTCGCTGGAGAGAAATTATTAGTAGATTGTAGTTCTGCCGCAGTAACGGTAACTCTTCCTGCGGCCGCGACATTAGGAGATGAGATAAGAATTATAGATGCAACTGGAAATTCCAGTACGAATAACATAACAATCGCCAGAAACAGCCACAAAATACAAGGTGCTGCAAGCGATTTGACTATCAATACCAATAGAGCTGCATTTGGATTAGTATATTATAATGCTACACAAGGTTGGCTATTAACGGAGAAATAAAAAATGGCATATGAATATCCATGTAAGATATTAAGAGTAGTTGACGGCGACACAGTAGACGTAGACATAGATCTAGGGTTTGGAGTGTGGATACATAAAGAACGTGTTCGTATCATGGGCATTGATACCCCAGAATCGCGTACAAGAGATTTGGTTGAAAAGAAATTTGGATTGGCTGCAAAAGATTTTGTCAAATATATGATGCCGATCGGTAGTATGCAGATGATTAAAACCGAAAAAGACAAAACAGGTAAATTCGGAAGAGTTCTAGGAGATTTTCTTTTTGAAGGAAAACGCCTCACAGAAATTATGATTGAAGAAAATCATGCAGTCCCATATTTCGGCGGTAATAAAGATGAAACACAGGCTGCACATATGGTTAATAGAGAAATTTTACTAGAAAAGGGTTTAGTAGTCTTAGACACCGACTAGTTTTCAAATTATAAATAGTCATAAAAGAGGTCAACTATGCCAGCAATTACATCTCGAACTGCATTTAAAGCATATTGTGAACGGAAACTTGGTTCTCCGGTTATCCAGATAAATGTATCTGCCGATCAAATAGAAGATAGAATCGATGACGCACTAGAATATTATCAAGATTATCATTTTGATGCAGTGGAAGATGCATTTATTCCACATAAAATGACTAGCTCAGATATAACAAATAAGTATATTACCACAAATCAAAATATTATAGGCGTTAAGCAGGTAATTCCTTTATACAATAAAAATAGTTTTTCGACAAATATGTTTGATGTCAAGTATCAATTATTTTTGAATGATGTATATAATCTTTCTAGCGCAGAAATGTTGACATATCAAGTGACCCAAGATCACTTGCAAATGGTTAATAATATTATTCATGGAAATGCGCCAATCAGATATCAAAGACACATGAATAGATTATTTGTAGATGTCGATTGGGGATTTGATTTATTAGAAAATGAATATATAATTTTAGAAGCAACTAGAATTATCGATCCAGACACATATACGGATATATGGAATGATAGATGGCTCAAAAGATATGCAACTGCACTTATTAAAAAACAGTGGGGCGAAAATCTTACTAAATTTGAAGGTATTGCACTGCCCGGCGGAATAACTTTTAACGGCGCAACAATTCTACAAGAGGCAAAAGAAGAAATTCAAATTCTAGAAGAACAAATGTCTCTTAATTATGAATTGCCTGTTGATATAATGATAGGATAATTACAATGACTATCAATTCTCATTTCAATACAACATCATATACTCAAGAACAAGATTTAATTGGAAATTTGGTCGCAGAGTCTATCCAGATGGTTGGCCAAGATTTTACATATTTGCCAAGAACTCTTGTAAAAAAAGACACAATTTTTAATGAAGATACGGTAAGTTCTTTTACAGGCTCTCATGTAATCGAAATGCACATAGAAAACACAGACGGTTTTGGTGGTGGCGAGGATATGTTATCACAATTTGGATTAGATATTAGAGATCAACTAATACTTAATGTATCTACTACTAGATTTTTAGCAGTCACTTCTCTTCCGACCCCATTGGTAGGGGATTTAATATATTGGCCATTATTGGATCAAGCATTTGAAATCAAATTTGTAGAAGATGAAGTTCCATTCTATCAATTAGGTAAAAATCATATATTTCAAATAACCACAGAATTGTTCTCTTGGTCGCACGAAACTGTAAATACTGGAATAACAGAGATTGATGATAACTTTACTGCGCCTGCGGCTCTTGTAGATTCTACTGTGGATAATGTTGCGGACCCAGATAATAGTGATTTAGTTCCACTATCAACTACTGTAACTGATGATGTAATAGATTTTACAACTGGCAATCCATTTAGTGAGGGATACTAATGTTAGGTAATCCACATTTTTATAGAAGTACAATTAGAAACTATGTCATTGCATTTGGTTCTATGTTCAATGACGTACAAGTTAAAAGAACAAATTCTGCTGGAGCAGTATTATCTACTATAGACGTTCCATTAGCATATGGACCTACTCAAAAGTATTTGTCTAGAGTCAATAAAAAAACAACAGCAGGACAGGCTGCAATCGTATTGCCCAGAATGTCTTTTGAAATTTCTGGATTTCAATATGCAGCAGACAGAAAACTTTCAAAAGTTGGTAAGTTGACAAAACAAAATCATGCGACAGATGTAAATAAAAAAAATGTTGTATATCAACCTGTACCGTATGATATTGGATTTACTCTTTCTATTATGACAAAAAATGCAGATGATGCAACTCAAATTGTAGAACAAATTTTACCATACTTTACTCCATCCTTTGTAATTCCGATAAAAGAGGCATCTGAAATTGGTATAGTGAGAGATACCCCATTGACACTCGAAGGAGTAGAATACCAAGATGAATATCAGGGCGACTTTACTGAAAGACGTTCTTTGATATGGACACTATCATTTACAATGAACGGAGTACTATATGGACTCCCCAGAGAACAAAAGTTAATTCGGACAGCCATAACTAATACTAAAAAATTAAATACAACCGATCAATTTACAAAAAACACTATAACTACTAATCCATCAAATGCAAATGAAATTGATAATTTTAGTTTTGTCAATACATTTGATGAAGATTTTGGAGATATTACATAATGAAAGAATTTAATAATGAGCATTTAGGAAAGTTTTTAGAAATTGAGAATGATATGGAAAAATCACAAGCTGTAGAAATAGTAAATTCTAAAGATATAGAATTATCTAAAGAGATCAGAGACGATGATATTAAAAATGATTATGATTTTAGAAGAAAAACCTTATATGATCTTGTAGGACAGGGACAAGATGCATTGCAATCTCTTCTAATGTTGGCAAAAGAAAGTGAACACCCTAGAGCGTTTGAGGTTGCTGGTCAATTGATTAAAGCCAATGCAGATTTGGTACAAGATTTGACAAAATTACAAATAGATATGAATAAAATAGAAGATACAAAAGAAGGCGGCCCTTCAAAAGTTGTAAACAATAATTCCGTCTTTGTTGGAAACACGAATGAACTTCTTGAAATGCTAAAGGGCAAAAATAGAGAATGAGTGAATTTTATAATAATAATCCAAACTTAAAGGCTTCAGGCCAATCTTTACAATGGACAGAAGAACAGGCAAAAGAATATGTAAAATGTATGGAAGACCCTATATATTTTATTAGGACATATGTTAAAATTATCAATCTGGATCAAGGATTGATAAATTTTGATTTATATCCATTTCAAGAAAAAATGATAAACAGTTTTTATGACAATCGTTTTACTATTTGTAAGATTGGTAGACAGTCTGGAAAATCTATTACTTGTATTGCATTTTTCTTGCATTATATATTATTTGAAAAAGACGTTTCAGTTGCATTACTTGCAAATAAACTTGCAACCGCTCGAGAATTATTAGGAAGATTGCAGATGGCATTTGAACATCTTCCACATTGGTTACAACAGGGTGTTGAGGTATGGAATAAGGGTAGTATAGAATTAGAAAACGGTTCTAGGATTATGGCCGCTGCGACATCATCAAGTGCAATTCGTGGTGGTTCATTCAATATTCTATTTTTAGACGAATTTGCCTTTGTTCCAATAGAACTTGCAGAAGAATTTTTTAATTCGGTATATCCAACAATTTCATCTGGTAAATCTACAAAAGTTATTATTGTTTCTACTCCACAAGGAATGAATCATTTTTATAAACTTTGGGTTGATGCAGAAGAAGGTAGAAATGAATATGTCCCAATTCAAGTTCATTGGTCTGAAATTCCAGGCCGTGATGAGAAGTGGAAACAATCCACAATTAAGAACACGAGTCCAGAACAGTTTCGACAGGAATTTGATACTGAATTTTTAGGAAGTACTAATACTCTCATAAATATAACTAAACTAAAAAATATGCCGTACAAAACTCCTAGACAATCATTAGAGGATGGCAACTTAAAAGTATATGAAAGACCAAAAAATAATCACATATACTTTATGACAGTGGATGTTTCCAGAGGACAGGGACAGGACTATTCTGCTTTTTCTATATTTGATTGTACGCAAGTTCCATATAAACAGATTGCATGTTATAGATCAAATACTATGCCGGCAATGTTATATCCTACAGTTATCAATAAAATGTCTATGACCTATAATGACGCATTAATTTTAGTAGAAATAAATGATGTTGGTCAGCAAGTTAGTGATATTCTATACCATGAATTGGAAAACACCAATCTAATAAGTATTACGAATGACCCAAGAAAAGGACAGCAAGTTAGTACAGGATTTGGTGGGGGCAGCTATACTTTAGGGATTAGAACAACAAAAACAACGAAAAAAATTGGTTGTTTAAATCTGAAAGGTCTCATTGAAGGAGACCAACTATTAATTAGGGATTATAATACGATCAATGAATTGACAACTTTTATACAAAAGGGGCCTAAGTATGAGGCAGAAAAGGGCAGACATGATGATATGGTAGATACATTGATATTATTTGCCTGGATGACTACTGAACCATATTTTAGATCTATGTGCGATGTTGATACTAGGGCAGAAATCTATGCAGAAAGAATGAAACATTTAGAAGAAAATATGTTGCCATTTGGATTTATCTCAAGTGGGTTTGAAAAAGAGGGTTTCATTGATGATAGTGGGGATTATTGGACTGTGGATTAAAAATGCCAGTCCCAGAAGTGAGTTTATTGTTTTTATAAATAAATAGAAAATAACAATTAAAAAATAAATCAAAGGAGATTAAAAAATGGCATTTCAAGTCAGTCCCGGCGTCAATATTTCGGAAATAGATGCGTCATCAAGTGTGCCAGCAGTCGTTACCACTATTGGTGGCGTTGTTGGTAGGTTCTCAAAAGGACCAGTAGGCGAGATTGTTGCAGTTTCAAGCGAGGAACAGTTGGTTAGTACCTTTGGTAGACCCAATAGTGCAAATTACAAATCTTGGTTTACAGCTGCAAACTTTCTCTCATATAGTGGTTCGCTAAAAGTAGTAAGAGTCGTAGAAGATGATGTAGCAACAGCATCCACCACAAGAGCGAGAAATGCTCTTTCTGGTAAGGTTACTGCAACTTCAGCAACTTCTGGTGCTGTTCAAAACTTTACAGGTGCGGCTGCAATTAGTAGTTCCCTAACTGGTTCGTCTGCTCAATCTTTCACACAAACTGCTGATGCAGCGATTGCAAGTTTAAATTTGCACGCTGGTGTTGCAACTACTACTGGTGGTGCTGCAAGTCAATTCTTGCGTCCAAGATATGCAGATGGAACAAGCACATTGATAACAAGTGGTGATGCAGCAGGAGATGATGCAATCAGAACACTTACATCTGCTGATGTTTCAATTCATATTAGAGGAACAGGTGTTTCTTCTGGTGGACTACTTCCAGCTGCAAGATATTCTATTGGTGGATTTACCGTTGCAGATGGACAGACTATCTCTTTCCTAGATTCTATCGGTGCAAATACTTCTTCTGGACCATACTATATTCACGCCGATGCAAGTGTTGGTTCTAAAGTAACCGGAACTGGTAATACGCCAGGTTCTGCACATGTTGCAGGAACGGTAACAGATATGGCAACTGCTGGGTTCTCATGGCCTATGTATACTAGACTTTCAGATTCCAATCTTGCGGATTCTGGTGTTTATGGTGGTACAGGTAGTAGTCATATTCATTATTTCACCAAATACGGTGGGACTGCAACAACAACAGCTTCTGCAAATATCACACTTGTAGCTGGACATGGATTGTCAGTAGGAGATGCAGTAGTATATACCGCATCTACTGCTGATGCAAACTTGACTGCAAATAATGTATATTATGTTGCTTCGGTATCTACTAATGTGGTTACTATCTCGACAACATATAACTTTGCAACAACAACCGCCGGTAGTGCAATTGCTCTTGCGGGTGGTGGTTCTGGTGATGCTTTATACAAAGCATTTTATATGCCTGGCGCAAGAAACGCCGCTGGAACAGTATTAGCCACTGGATCAAATATGCATGGGCAATCAGCTGCACCAACAGACACTTCCATCAAACCTTGGGCAACTGGTGCTGATACTATCACCGTTTCTGTCGCGCAACAGTCTGTATTTACAATGGCAGGAACTGCTGGTGCTAATGCAGTTACAAATAATCTAGTAACTTCAACAAATAGTGTTGATGGGGTACATAGTACATCTGATTATACGGTATCTGCAAATAGTCCATCGATCACATATACTGCAAATCTACCTCTTACAAACGAAATAGAAACTGTAGTAATTCCAGCAAGAAAATCTTTTGCATTAAGTCCTTCTGTTAATACGTCTATAGGTGAGACAGTTGAAGTCACCGTAGGTGGTACGGCCGCAACCGTTGGAACAGCCGCAGGTCAATTCCAGTTACTTTCTAGTGGATCAAGAATTGAATTTACAAATACTGCTCCAGCAACGAATGCTGCGATTGCTGTTACCATAAAAAGTAAACTTGCAAACGTATTCACTCTTACTGGAACAAATTTGTTAGTTAAAAATTCTACAGATTTCCTTTCTTCTATGGGATTTGCAAATGCTAGTGCAAATTCACATGAATGGATGGCTAGAAGTACTGGTACATCGGGTAATAATTTGCATGTGTATCTCATTGATGAATCATCATATGGTGGTGATACTGGATTTGAAAAAACACATAGTACGTTAGCCGCACATTTGACAGGTGCTCCAGCAGCAGATGACAAATCCAAAGATCCTAGTGCAACTCAAATTGCTAATTCTGAACAAATCACACAAGGTTTGTCTCTGATTGTAACAGAAGTTGATGTAAACGGAAATACTAATGTTGTTGAAGTTATTGAAAATATGTCAAAAGCTGGTAACGGCCGTTCAAGTGATGGTGCAAATATCTATTATGTAGATGTGATTAATAACACATCTAATTATGTTTATGTACTTAATCACCCATCTACAACAGGAATGGATTGGGGTCAGGATATTTCCTTATCCGGAACAATCAAAGAAAGTTTTGCCAAATTGAAGCAAGACACATCGGTAACTGCTGATGGTACAGAAGAGTGGATTTCGCGTCCATTCGGAAATGGTCAAGAAGGTGGTGTTCCAACTACTACACACTATGGTGCTGGTTTTGATCTTTTTGCTGATACCGAAACAGTAGATGTAGGTTTCTTGTTACTAGGTGAAGCAGCTGACGCTGGTTCGACAACTGCTATCGCTCAGGGTGCAATCAATAAAGTTATTGATGTTGCCTCAACTAGAAAAGATTGTATTGCAGTTATTTCTCCAAGACAAGTAGATGTAGAAGCCGATAAGAATGCTGGTAATTCTACTGCAACTGAAACATTCTTAAATGGTTGTAGAAGAAGTAATTATGCATTCTGTGATTCAAACTACAAGTACCAAGCAGACAAGTATAACAATAAGTTCTGGTATATCCCATTCAACGGTGATACTGCTGGACTAATGGTTAGAAGTGAACTTGATAGAGATGCATGGTTCTCCCCAGCTGGTTTCAATCGTGGTATTTACAAAGGTGTTGTAAAAACTATGGTCGATATGCGAAAGGCAGACCGCGACTCACTATACAAACTTGCAATTAACCCTGTCTGCGCTTTTTCTGGACAAGGAACAGTACTATTTGGGGATAAAACTTTTACAATGAAACCTTCAGCATTTAGTAGAATTAATGTTAGAAGATTGTTTATTGTACTAGAAAAATCCATTGCAACAGCTGCGAAATTTACACTCTTTGAATTCAACGATGAATTTACTCGCGCTCAATTTACAGCATTGATCGAACCTTTCCTTAGAGATATCAAAGGACGTAGAGGAATTTTTGACTTTAAAGTAGTTTGTGATAGTACAAATAACACTGCAAATGTCATTGATACCAATCAATTTGTCGGAGATATCTTCATTCAACCAGCACGTTCTATTAACTTTATCCAACTGAACTTTGTCGCAGTTCGCACTGGTGTAAGTTTTTCTGAAGTAACTGGTGCAGTTTGATATAAATAAATATAAACAGGAGATAAAAAACAATGGCATTTAATGTAAACGACTTTAGAGCAAAATTCGCTGACGGTGGAGCTCGACCTAACCTCTTTAGGGTGCAATTATTCAATCCAATTGGAAAAATATTTTTGCATAACGCTTCTTTCGAGGTAAAGACTGCACAACTACCGGCATCATCAATACCTTCTATTGATGTGCCATATTTTGGTAGACAGCTCAGAGTTGCGGGAAACCGCACCTTTGAACCGTGGACTGTTACATGTTTCAACAAAGAAGATATGGAACTTCGTAGTAAAATGGAAGAATGGATGGCCGCAATTAATACTCATTCTGGTAACACACTGGTATTGGACAATGGTAGTCAGGCTGGAACAAGTTATAAATCCAATGCGACAGTTGAACATTTTGATAAAAAAGGAAATATTATTTCCACATATAATTTCCAAGGTGTTTTTCCGACAGAAGTTGCTGCAATTGAACTTGGTTGGGACACTAATGATTCAATCGAAGAATTCTCAGTTACTTTGGCTTACGATTGGTGGGAAAATGCTGCCTCAGAAGGCAACCGTGTATCACCTGTGATTGCCACATAATATCTGGCGGGAAACATTATGGAAGTGAAATTATTTGGGTTTACCCTACTAAAAACAGAAGATGAAAAAAAAGAATTGCAGTCATTCGTGGCCCCAGAGGGCACGAATGACGATGCGAATCTAACTGTATCTTCTAATTTTTATTCTACATCATTAAATTTGGACAACACGGCTAAAAGTGATTCAGAACTAATAAACAGATATAGAGATATGTCTATATATCCAGAAGTTGAAATTGCAGTTGATGATATTGTATCTGAGGCAATCGTAAATGAATCAGATCAAAATCCTGTAAAATTATTAACAAAAAATCTAAAATTATCAGATCCAGTAAAGAAAAAAATTGTAGAAGAATTTGATTCTGTACTCGAACTTTTGAATTTTAATAGAGCCGGATATGATATCTTTAAAAGTTGGTATGTAGATGGTAGATTATTCTATCACATTATTATAGATCCTAACAAAACTAAAGAAGGCATTAAAGAACTTAGAAAAATTGATCCTAGATTAATCAAAAAAGTTAAACATGTCAATAAAGAAATTAAAAATCAACAAACTTTAGTTAAAAATGTAAAAGAGTATTATCTTTATAACGAAAAGGGATTAGGTGGGCCCGATAAACAGTCAGGTATTCCTATTGAAGTCGATTCAATAGCACATATAACATCTGGATTGCGAGACAGTAGAAAAAATCATTCTATTGGACACCTACATAAAGCAATTAAGGCCTTAAATCAACTCAAAATGGTAGAAGATTCTGTTGTTATTTACAGATGGACTCGAGCACCAGAGAGAAGAGTGTTTTATATTGATGTAGGTAACTTACCCAAAATGAAAGCAGAACAGTATATCGGCGACATTATGAATCGGTATAAGAATAAAGTTGCATATGATGCAAATACTGGGGAAGTCAAAGACGATAGAAAACATATGTCTATGTTAGAAGATTTTTGGTTTCCACGCCGTGAAGGTGGTAGGGGTACAGAAATTGAAACACTACCGGGCGGTTCTAATCTAGGAGAAATGGATGACGTTATATATTTTCAAAAGAAATTGTATAAAGCATTAAATGTTCCTATCTCAAGACTAGAACAAGATGCAGGGATGCAGCTAGGAAGAGCTACAGAAATTTCAAGAGATGAAATGAAGTTTAATAGATTTGTAACAAGACTAAGAAGTAAATTCAATGAAATATTTTTAGACTTGTTAAAAAAACAACTCATTCTTAAAGAAATTATCGCAGTAGATGAATGGAAACACATTCAACAAAATTTAATTTTTGATTTCACACAAGACTCGTATTATGCAGAAGTAAAAAATAGTGAAATGTTGAGAGATAGAGTAGATCTTTTATCTAATATGACAGATTATGTAGGTAGGTACTACTCTACAAAATGGGTCATGCAAAATATTTTGAAATTCTCTGAAACTGAAATAGATGATATGAAAAAAGAAATAACAGCAGAGAAAAAAGATCCTATATTTAAACCACCTACAGAAGATGAAGATTTTTAATATATTGATAAAAAATGAAGGAAATTGATATGAGCAAAGAAGAAAACATAAATAATCCATATACAGACATTGTAGACAATTCTATTCTGGGAAATTCAAGTGAAGTAAGTAAAGCCATACAAGGTATTTTAAATCAAAAAATATCAAATGAAATAGATGATATGAAAAATACTGTATGGGCAAATTCTGAAGAAGAATTTGATGAAGAAGAATTTGATGACGATATTATAGATGAAGAAGAGCCCGATGATGACGATTCGGATTTAGAAGATTAAAAAGGGGAGTAACGATGTTATCTTTTGCAGAATTTCATGATGAGAATCTAGACGAAGCCGTGGTTATGAAAAACCGGATCCGTAAAGGAAAGAAGCAGCGGGTAAGAGTTTCTTCTAAAAAAGGTGCTGGTTACACAGTAAAAAACGGCCGAGAAGTTAGGATTGCACCAGCAGATTTGAAAAAAATGAGCATACGAAATAAAAGAAGTGCTCGTAAGTCTAAAGGCAAACGAAACCAATCGAATATGAAGCGTGCAAGGTCTATGACTAAAAGAAGAGGATTCGCATAATGAGACTTATTACAGAAGTTGTAGAGGACATTATTGTAGAGTCCAAAGGAAATAATCTTTTTATTGAAGGCGTTTTTCTACAGTCTAATATTCAAAATAGAAACGGCCGAGTATATCCACCGGAAGTACTTGCCAAAGAAGTTAAAAGGTATACCGAAAAGTACGTCAATCAAAATCGTGCATTTGGTGAACTAGGTCATCCAGAAGGGCCGTCTATCAATCTTGAAAGAGTTTCCCATATGATTAAGGAACTTCGACAGGATGGAGACAATTTTGTCGGTAAGGCAAAAATTATGACAGAGACTCCTTATGGGGGAATTGTTAAAAATCTCATTAAAGAAGGTGCCAAGCTTGGTGTTTCTTCCAGAGGTATGGGCAGTGTAAAACAAGAAGGTAAAACTAATGTTGTGCAAAGTGATTTTTATCTTGCAACAGCGGCCGATATTGTTGCAGACCCTAGTGCCCCAGACGCCTTTGTAAATGGCATCATGGAAGGTAAAGAATGGGTGTGGGATAATGGAATTATGAAAGAGAGTCAAATTTCTCATTATAAATATTCCTTAGATAATAAAAAAAGAATTGAGACAGAAAAATTGAAGGTTGATCTTTTCGAAGATTTCCTGTCAAAATTGTAAATATTATAAATAAATATAAATTAAACTCATTAGGAGACATGCAAATGAACGATTTAGAAAACCAAGATATTGTCGAAGATGATGCAAATTCTGTAGAAGCAGAACTGCATACAGAAGAAGAAATTTCTGAAGAAGTAATCTCAGAAGATGTTGTTGAGACTGATGAAGAAATTTCTGAAGATGATTCGGATATCATTGAAGAAGCCGTCGATGATGAAGATCAAGATAATGATCTTTTAGACGATTTAGAAAATATTGCAGAAGAAGAAACTTCAGCTGCAGATCACCAAATTACAAGTGATGATATTGATGTCTCTGATGACATTGATGCAATGCTTAACGGCCAAGAATTGACAGAAGAATTCCAAGAACAAGTTACAACTATTTTTGAAGCTGCTGTAGTCGCAAAGGTAAATGATAAAATTGAAGATATCTATGCCGGATACGAAGAAGAGCTACAAGAACATGTTACAGAAATTAGACAAGAATTGTCTGAGAAAGTTGATGAGTACCTATCATATGTTGCAAAAGAATACGTCACTGAAAATACTCTTGCAATCGAAACAGGACTCAAAGTTGAGATTATGGAAAACTTTATGAACGGGATCAAAAATGTTTTTGAGGAAAATTATATTGACGTACCTCAAGAAAAAATGGATCTCTACACTGAAGCTCTAGATACTTTAGATTCAAAAGAATCTGAGTTGAATGAGCAATTTGACAAGAACATTGATTTGACTAATAAGATTGATGAACTTGAAAGGGAACTCGTTTTGATTAATGTTACAGAAGGACTCACTGATACTCAAGTTGAAAAAGTAAAAACTTTGAGTGAAGGTGTCGATTTTGATAACAAAGATGATATGGTCAATAAAATCACAATGATTAGAGATAATTATTTTCCAACAGACACTAACGTGGAAAGCGGAATTCTTGATGAGAGTGCATTAGAAACTTCGGTAGAAGATTCACCAGTGGTTCAAGAGGAAAACAAAGTTCAATCGCCTAGGACTATGATGGACGTTTACGCAACTGCACTGAATAGAACTAAAGATTAAATTTTTATAAATAATAACTGATAACAAACAAAATCTACTAAGGAGATTAAAAATGCACGATTTAAATGAAAACTACATTCAAAATCTGAAAGAAAAGTGGGCACCAGTACTTGATCACGCCGATCAACCCGCCTTCGCAGATAACTACAGAAAAAACGTAACAGCTGTTCTTTTGGAAAACACAGAACGCGCAAACCAACAGGAAGCCGCATTGGGTATCACCCCAATGGGTCAGTTGGACGAAGTTAATATTGCACCTACTGCTGCTGCAACTGGTAACTTGACTTATTCGGATCCAGTAATGATTTCGATGATTCGCCGTACTATGCCAAACCTGATGGCATATGACATTGTTGGTGTACAACCAATGACAGGACCAACCGGTCTTATCTTTGCAATGCGCTCGCGTTATTCCACCCAAGATGGAACAGAGGCTCTGTTCAATGAAGCAGACTCCGCATTTTCTGGTAAAACAGATTCCGGTTCTGTTGCCCATGCGGGTACTGACCCATTTGCCGGTTCTACCGTTGGTGGTACTGCTGGTAGTGGTACTGGTGTTGGTGTTATCGAATCAGCTGCCGGTCAAACAACTGGTGCGCCAGGTTCAACAGCAGAAGGTGAAGCTCTTGGTGCCGGAACTGCAAATAACATGACTGCTGATGGTCACTTTAACCAAATGTCGTTCAGTATTGAACGTGTTTCTGTAACTGCAAAAACACGCGCACTGAAAGCCGAGTACACCACTGAATTGTCGCAAGACTTGAAAGCAGTACACGGTCTTGACGCAGAGTCAGAATTGTCAACCATTCTTTCGACAGAAATCAATGCGGAAATCAACCGCGAAGTTCTGCGTAACTTGTATGACCAAGCAAAATTGGGTGCAGCTTCGCAAACAACTAGTAAAGGTGTTTTCGATCTCGCGACCGATGCAACTGGACGTTGGACTGTTGAAAAGTATAAAGGTCTGATGATGCAGATTGAACGTGAAGCAAACGTAATTGCAAAAGAAACACGCCGTGGAAAAGGTAACATTGTTGTATGTTCCGCTGACGTTGCTTCTGCTCTCGCAATGACAGGTGTTTTGTCGAATGAACCACAAATGAATAACAATGGTATTGTCGCAGACGATACAGGTTCTACATTCGCTGGTGTCCTTAACGGACGTTTCAGAGTATACATCGACCCATACTTTGATGCCGCTGGTGCATATGACTTCGCAATGGTCGGTTATAAAGGTACTTCGCCTTATGACGCCGGTTGGTTCTATTGCCCATACGTTCCAATGCAGATGGTTCGCGCCGTTGGTGAGAACACTTTCCAACCAAAAATCGGTTTCAAAACCCGCTATGGTATGGTAAAGAACCCATTTGCTGGTGTTGCTCGTACAGCTGCTGCTAGTGAAGCATTCCCAACAACTGGTAATCAGTATTACAGATTGTTCAGAATCGACAACATTCACGTATAAAAAATACTGCAAAAATAATGCAGGAACTTTGGGGGGATTTATTCCCCCCTTTTTTTATGACTAAATAGTATTGCAATCAGGAGATAGTAATGGACCCAGCAGTTCACAATGTCAACCTTATGAATACGCAAGTATTTCAGTTGGCAATACCATATACACCATCAGTAAATGAATATGTACAATCTGTAAGTCTGCCCGGAGTTACTTTGGGAGAGGCCTTTATGGAAAATCCATTAATTAAATCCCCAGAGCCTGGCGATAAATTGATATATTCTCCACTTGCAATTACATTTCTAGTAGATGAAGAATTGAAAAACTGGCAAGAACTTTATAGTTGGCTTAAATCTCTTGGATTTCCAACAGATATGACACAATATGGTGTCCTACCTCATCTATTAAATAGAGTAGATGATGACAGAGTTGTATGTGATATCACAATGTTGATATATAACAATCAAACAACACCAATTTTAAAAACTATATTTTTTGATTGTTTTCCTATTTCTATTGGGGATATTCCATTAAATGTTGCCGACACTGGTTCTCAACCGACAATATCTACAGCTGATTTTATGTATAGAAGTTATGAAGTAACACCTATAATTTAATATTTTATTTTGTGAGAAAATTATGAACGAAAAGTACTCAGTGAAAATTGCTGAAATGATGCAAGAGTCAGAAAAAGACATTAAAATCAATTTTTTGAAATTAGAAGAAGAATTACCACACAATCAAAATTTGATTGGAAAGTGGATGACCTATCAACAGGTCTACCAGACAAGATATCAATTTTTAGAACTTGATCATAAAATTGTTGTTGCAGAAAAAACAAAATACTATACAGGTAAGTACTCTGAAGATGAAATCTTAGAAAAAGGTTGGGCCGTAGAGGGCACTAAAATTTTGAAAGCAGATTTGCATATCTGGACAGATAGTGATGTAGAAATAGTCAAGTCAAAAAAGAATTTACTTTTATTAAAACAAATCATAACACTCATTGATAAAACTTTAGATATTCTTATAGACCAGAAAAAATGGACAATCAAAAATTATATTGATTATAAGAAATTTATAGAGGGTAATTAATGAATAAATTTTTTGCAATAAAATTGAATGAAGTGTATATTGAAATAGACGCCTCAGAATTTCATATGTTGAAAGAGTTAGTTGATTATTTTACATTTAAGGTGCCTGGTGCAGAATTTATGCCTTCCTTTAAAAATAAAATATGGGATGGTAAAATAAGATTATTCAATCCAATAACTAGAAAATTGTATTTGGGCCTACTAAATCATGTAGAATATTTCTGTAAGAAAAATGACTATGAATTGGTATTTGAAAATGATATTACTGATGCAGAATTTTCTAAAGATAATTTAAAAGAATTAGTACAGTATATAGACCCACATAGTCAAGGCAAGCGTATCAATTATAGAGACTATCAACTAGACGCCATATACCACTCTATAACGACTAATAGAACTCTTTTGGTATCTCCTACAGCCTCAGGTAAATCTCTTATCATATACACGCTTATACGATTCTATAACATGCACCCGAAAGTAAAAGATAAGAAAATTTTGATTATTGTTCCTACTGTATCACTGGTCCATCAAATGTATGGTGATTTTAAAGATTATGGATGGAATGTAGAAAAATTCTGTCATAAAATATCTGCTGGTATTGACAAAAATACAGATAAGAAAGTTGTCATTTCTACGTGGCAATCAATCTATAAAATGGGCCACGATTATTTTGACCAATTCGGTGTAGTTGTTGGAGATGAATGTCATCTATTCAAGGCAAATTCTCTCAATAAAATTATGGATAAAATGGTAAACTGTAAGTATAGATTTGGAACAACTGGTACACTAGACGGTACAAAGACTCACAAACTAGTTTTATCTGGTATGTTTGGAGATGTTAAACAGGTAACTACCACAAAGGCTCTAATTGATAACAAGACACTTGCAGATTTTAAAATTCAGGCCATTGTATTAAAATATGGGAAAGATCATTGCAAATATATTAAAACATTAAAATACTCTGATGAAGTGGAGTGGATTGTAACGAATCCAAGAAGAAATGCATTTATAAAAGATTTGACATTATCTTTATCTGGGAATTCTTTGGTGTTATATAACTATGTAGAAAAACATGGAATACCACTCCATGCAATGATTTATGATGCAGCAGAAAAAGACAGAAAAGTTTTTTTTGTTCATGGTGGAACTAAGGCCGAAGTAAGAGAGCAAATAAGACACACAACAGAAAAAGAAAATAATGCGATAATTGTAGCCTCATATGGAACCTTCTCAACAGGCATAAATATAAGGAACTTGCACAACGTAATATTTACCTCTCCATCGAAAAGTAGAATTAGAAATTTACAATCTATTGGCAGAGGACTGAGAAAGGGAAATGGAAAAACTTCGGCTGTATTATATGACATTGCAGATGATTTACGACATAAGACTTATATGAATTTTGCAATAAGACATTTTTATGAGAGAATAAATATTTACAACGAAGAGAAATTTGATTTTAAAATTAATGAAGCTAACTTGTATGACTGAGGAGGAAAATATGTCGCATCCCAAACTGTTAAGGTTGGTGACTAAAGAAATATTAATTTGTAATGTCCGAACACCAGAAAATCCAGAAGAAAACTTTTGGTGGCTTGAAGATCCTTTTGAAATTCGTTCTTTTATGAATGGACAATCTGGAGATTTTAATTCTACACTTGTAGATTGGTTACAATTTTCTAGTAATAATGAAACAAAAATATGCGTATCAGATGTTCTTACTTGTAATGATCCTGATCCAGAAGTGATGAATCATTATATGAATATTGTCGCAAGAAAAAAGAACGAAACAAGCCGAGTAGATATGAATATAGATAAAGAAGAGATTGTTGATGATGTTAATGAACCAGAAATAACATTCGAAGATTATATTGATATATTAAACAGCAATAAAGTATTTCATTAAATTCTTTTATTCTTTAAAGGTCTACATACCTATTGTAACACCGCTCAGACAGGTTGTCAAGAGGAAAAAGAAATATATTTTCTATTGACATAGAGCACTGTATATGGTATTATAGTTGTAATTACATTTTGAAGGACTAATCATGGCCAAGCCTAAAAAAAGAAATCATTATGTGGACAATAAACAATTATTGTCTGCAATGGTAGATTATAGACAAGAAGTTATCGAATCTAAAAAATTAGATAAAGAACGACCCAGAGTACCCAACTATATTGGGGAGTGCATTATGAAGATCGCACAACACTTGTCGTACAAACCTAATTTTATCAATTACACATATAAAGAAGAGATGATATCTGATGGTATTGAAAACTGTCTTTTGTATATAGACAACTTCAATCCAGAAAAGTCATCTAATCCTTTTGCATATTTCACACAGATTATCTACTATGCGTTTATTAGACGTATTCAAAAAGAAAAGAAACAGACATATGTGAAGTACAAATCTTTAGAGAATCAAGAATTGATTGATGAAATCATGCAGGGGCCTAATGGTACTCCGGTGAAAAATAATTTCATGGAATTTATTCAATCCAATATGGAAGATTTTCTTTCTGATTTTGAAGAAACGCAACGCAAGAAAAAAGAAAAAGCAAGAGAAAAGGCTCAAGAGAAAAAGAAAATTGAGGAACCAGAGAATCCATGAAAATTGCTTTAATTACCGACACTCACTTTGGTGCTCGTGGTGATTCTGCATTGTTTCAAAAATACTTTATGGAGTTCTACGATGATATATTTTTTCCATATCTCGAAAATAATGATATTAGTACTGTAATTCATCTTGGAGATGTTACTGATCGAAGAAAGTTTATTAACTATAATATTTTAGATGGATTGAATTCTGGATTTATAGAGAGAATAAAAAAATATGACTCTTATTTTATTATTGGTAATCACGATGTGTATTATAAAAACACAAATCGTATTAACTCTATGGAACAACTTTTCGGGGATCGTTTCAAGACTTATACAGAGGCCTCTACTGTTAATATTGGTGGTACTGACATTTGTTTTCTTCCTTGGATAAATTCAGATAATTATGATCACACTCTAAAACATATCAAAAAGACCAAAGCAAAGGTTGCACTTGGCCATTTAGAAATTTCTGGTTTTGAAATGATGCGTGGAGTCAAATGCGAATCTGGTACAATGGATATGAAAAGTTTCAAAAAGTTTGATCTGGTATGTTCTGGACATTTCCATCACAAATCACATAATGGTAACATTCACTATTTGGGAACACCATATGAGTTGACTTGGCAAGATTGTAATGCAACTAGAGGATTTCACATATTTGACACTGAAACTTTTGAAATGGAACATATAACAAATCCACACAAAATGTTTCATAAAATTTATTACGATGAGACAGAAAAAGTCTTGACGAATCAGTACAAAAACAAGTATGTTAAGTTAATAGTAAAAAATAAAACAGATCAATATAAGTTTGATTTGCTGGTTGATGAATTCTATAAGAACGAAGTTGCAGATTTGTCCATTGTAGACGATGCAATGGATGTAGATTTTGACAGCCAATCAGAAATAGATACGACAGAAGATACCATGTCTCTGTTGACTAACTATATTGATAATTATGAAATAGACGTAGATAAAAACAAATTAAAAGGCATTATGCAAGATTTGTATGTTTCTGCTCTTAGAGGTGACTAATGATAGTATATAATTTTAAAGAATTTATGGATGATTGTTTTGGTGATTATGTCAAACCAACACTAGAAGAATTTAGATATAAATCAAAACAAACATATAATTCAGATCAGAACTCTATGTGGGAGTTTTGTCAAAAACTAGATGACACTGATGTTAGAAAGTCAAATTTTGATAACTGGTCTGAAACTCTTTATATTGGATATATTGAAAATTTTGAATATATGATGGGTAAGTGGTTTAAGGCCCATTCTTCTGTAACTGATGTAGATAAGTTTCTGAGATATCAGGTAGAAAGAATTTCTCCCGAAAAAATTACCGATGGGTATATTATTGATGGAAAGAAAAATATTACTTATGGAAGACTATTGAGAAATATCAGCTATAAAGGTATTTATAAAGATACTAATAAAAGTAATTCGTCTGAG
>MDSY01027887.1_pt1 | contig 19253 bp, 22 predicted proteins | sample 811131 | NCBI WGS metagenome assembly MDSY01 (sample SAMN05326643, study PRJNA326480) | marine metagenome | isolation source: seawater | place: Atlantic Ocean: South West | collected 2010
CTTCGATGGGACGACTCCCATTTTTTTTGAGACTGGCGAGAATTAAATCTTAGGAACTAGTACAGAAGTACTCGTACTGTAAAGAGGTGATGTACATAGGTGTCGGTGGAAGAATACCCTGGACTCTTGTACTAAGACTGTATGATCATCAAACCACGCTGACAATATAACTCGATGTGTCAATGAGTGCTTCTTCATTGTATAAGAGAATACGACAGAGCATGCCCAAACCGAATACAGCACGATCATGGCCCGTGGCCATACTACGGCGATTCCGCTCATGCTAGCTCAACGCGAGCTGGCGGCACAAACTCAGCGCGCACGGCCTCGTCGATTCGCTGCGCCTCGCGCAGCCCGCTTAGAAAAGCGCCGGTGGCAGTGGCTGGATGCTGTCCGTTGGTCGCTTCCCCCGCAAAGAACAGTCGGGTCCCCACTGGCGCCGCGAGCTCGTCGTAATCTCGCCCCGAGCTGTCTGCGGCAACATAGCTATATGAGCCTCTCGTATAGGGGTTGCGTCCCCAGTCGCTCACAACGGATCGCTTGAAGAGCTTGCGCGCCTCCTCGCCGAATGTGCGACAGAGCGCATCCAGCGCCTTTGAGACTACCGTCTTGTATTGCAGCGCACGCCAAGACTCCTCTGCAAAGAGCCCTGATGAGACGCACGTGAGCCCTGGGACGCCGTGCGAGCGTTCGAGATTCCAGAAGAGGAAGAACTCACCGCGTTTGTGCCGCTGCTTCTCATTGGGCACCTCTTCGCCCATGAGGCAGCCAAAGAAGTCCGAATCCTCCTCCCAGAAGCGCCGCTCGAAGAGCAGCACCACCTTCTCGATCGGCCCAAAGCCTAGACGTTCGACTGCGGCGCGCTTCCACGCGGGCAGAGCGGGCGAGAACTTCATCGTCTTCGCCTTGAGTACACCGAGCGGTACGGTCACGAGGGCCGCATCGGCAACGATGCTCTCGCCACCGCCGCGCGTGTGCACGCGCACCCCCTCGTCGCCGTGCTCGACAAGCGTGACCTCGCGCTCGGTGAGCACTTCGGAGTAGGCAGCGAGCCCGTCGATGAGCGTGTTGAAGCCGTCTTTGAGGACGAGATGGTCGCCCAGCATTTCCTGCGCATCATCCTGGTCCCACCACGCGAGCGAGACGCGCTGGAGCGAGGCGGCGCACCCGTACTCGAGATTGGCCATGTGCCAGTGCAGCGCGCGCCGCTCGCGGGGGGTCAGATGCTCCCTCTCCACTAGGCCCTCGAGCACCTCACCAAGCGACTGGCCACGCCCAGGCACGTCGATCGCGGGCTCGGCGCGCGAGCAGCCGGCCCATCCCTCTCCAGGGCCCTCCGCCTTCTTGGGCGGCGGCGGACGCGGAGCGCGCGGCGGCGGCGTCTTCTTCTCGAGGAGTCCGAGCTGAATGTCGATCTGCTCATCGCTGAGCTCTTGTGCGATGGAGCATGAGTTGTACGCCGGGTCAGTATTCTCGGTGCAGCTCCACGTATCGGGGAGCTTCGAGACGGAGGCGAGGCCCACGCGCCGCCACTGGCCGCAGAGGTCACATGCGATCCACGTCGAGCGTGGGCGCTCGGCCGCACGCTGACGCTTTGCAACAGGCGCACCCGGCTCGCTGAGGCAAACGTCGCCGCTCGAAGCCGCGACACCCTCGGCTGCGACGCAATCTTCAAGCTTGACTGCGCCTGGAGCCTTGTGCTCCTCTCCTGCAATGGGCTCCTGTGTATTGAGCTCCTGTGTATTGAGCTCATCCTGTGCGTTCGCCTCCTGTGCGTTCGCCTCCTGAGCTTTAGCCTCCTGATCTTTAGCCTCCTGAGCTTTGACGTCCCCAGCCTTGGACGCAGACATCTGTCTGAGCTCTTTTGCACTCAGCACCGGCCCGATGAGCTCCCAACGGCCGCCATTCGAGATGCCCTTTGACGCCTCCTTGGACGTGCGCACGTTTCGCCCCTTGGCTGCCTTCTCCATGAGTTCCTCGAAGAGCTTCTCGACGCGCTGGTCCTCGCCCTCCGGGATGGTTGAGGCGCCGTCGTACAATGGACACTTGCCGCGCTCCAGCCGATGGATCCTGCACCCAAGCTGCTCGGCGAGCGTCACGAGAGGATTGCCCTTCTCTCCAACGATGAGCATTGCGCCGAGATCAATCGGTGCGCCTCCGAGGTGCTCGGTGAGGACGCGACCGCCGATGCGCTTCTGGGCCTCAAGCACGACGGCGCGATGACCGAACCGACGCAGCTGTCGCGCCGCCGCAAGACCTGCGATCCCAGCGCCGATGACAAGGATTGTTCGACGGGGGCGACGCGTTGGCCCGCCGCCGCTCGCCAGAGGCACATGGAGGGAGAGTCGTGGCGTCGCGTTGAAGTTGATGACGCCTTGACGTTGGAGCATCTGGAATACGATCGGGAGCGCTACCACGCTCCAGATCGCAGAGAGCCCAGGCGCGACCACGCGCCGCTGCGCCGCTGCGAGCGAAAGCCTGCCGCTCGCACGAACATCACGCCACAACCAGAGGAGGAGGTTGCGGCATGCGACGGCGCGGCGTGGGCGGGGGGCGAGGGGCGTGTCGCGCAGCGCCGCCTCTTCCAGCATCGTCAGCGACCACCAAGGCAGACGCTCCTCCTCGACGAGCCGCCGCAACGCTGACTCGTGCTGAGGCTCGAGAAGCAGCGGCACCGGCGAACGCTCGCTCTCGTGTGGCTCCTCGAGGAGGGCGCGCGAGTCCTGCGGCGCGGCGCAGCTGCCATAAGTGAGACCGGCACGCCGTGTTCCCAATCCTGCCGCTGCGTTCGTCCGAGTCCCAGCCAGACCGCAGTGCCAGCTCTCGCGGGCAGTTGGCGTCGGGAGTGGTATGCCGGTGCTCGCAAGCAGTGGGCGCCACTTGCGGCAATTGGGCTGCGTGCACTGGGTCCAGGTGGGCAGGTTTTGTCGTACGACGAGCTCCTTGAAGGTGCACTTGCCAAACTGCTGCTGCTGCTGCCACACACGCCGGCCCTCACCCATGCCGTAGTGCATCACGCAATCGTGGCAGTAGTGCTCGTGCGCACTCACGTGGTGCCAGCGTGCAGCCGCATCGGCGATACCGCCACGCGCGCGGCAAGAAATCGACGCCTGCGCGAAACACTCAAGCGAGGCGCCTGCGGCTGCCGGTGCCTCGGGGGCTGCCGGTGCCTCGGGCTCTCGGCGCGTGTCGGAGGACGGCGGGGTCGTCATCTCTCAAATACGGGCGTCATTCTCAAAAAAGCTCAAAAAGTTCTTTGATGAGCAGTCCGCTGCCTGGGCGAGCGCGGCGCCGGTGCCGACGACAGTAGGAGGTTTCGAGGCCTCGATGCGGGTTGAGTGGGGCAAACGTCAGTGTCTTGACTGGTGGCGTGCCGCTCTACGCTATCCTGTCGCTGAGAGAGCCGGCTGCTTCGTGTGCCACCCTGTCTCGCATCTTGCGTGGACATCCTCCGCCGGGCTGCCGCCACCTCCGCAATGGATGGCACAGCTCGATGGTTCTTACCTGCCGCGCGAGTCTCCTCCGCTCAAAACGCCATCACTCCTTTCGTTTCCTGGAGCAGCTGCCATCAACTCAGCGACAAGGACAATGGCTCTCCAGGTTGATTGGGATCGAGTGCGCTCTCTCACAGCTGAGCTCGAGTTCGAATTGGAAAAGGAGACTGGATCTTTACGAGACGGCTTGAGCATTGCATCTATGTCACGTACAGTAGATGCCACATTCGATCCACTCGAGGGTCACTGGCAGGTTGAGCTCTCATCTCTCGACCTCGTCATCGCCCATGCGATGCTCGATCTTCCGGTGGTTGTCCGTCCTGCGCCGTCTCCTGAACCACAGTCTCCTGAACCAACGATTGGGCGTGCTGCGACACTTACGAGGGGACTCGACGAGACCAAGCTCTTCCCCATCTTCAAACGAGCCGGGGAGCTAGAGCGCGTCAGATCGGCATCGATCAGCATTCAAGATGGATGGCAGACGAATCCTACGGCCGCTGGAGGCACTGGCCGCCCATTACGATTGCTTGACCCTGCACTTGTGATGAGTTCGAGAGATCTTGAGGCACTTGTATGGCCCAAAGTGTGGCACTTTGCCAAGAAACTGCGCACGATTTATGGGGATGTCAAAGAGGGAGAGAGCGACTACGCTGACAGCCATCAAGCTGCAGCGCACGTATTTGGGACCGTTCCTGTCACTTGGGTTCCGCTCGCCAGGAGGTGGATGTCTGGCAACCGCCACCGTGTGATGGCATCGAGGCTTGCGGGTCTGCCGTTCGCCGCGGCACCTACATCCAAGAGCGAAGATCCGTGGGCTGACTGACACCGACATCTAGGTAATATTAAATCTATGTGTATCTGTATGTGCAAGGCATGAGCACGACAATACAAATAGAAATACGTATACGACCTTAGTACATTTGAATTTGAAGGAACATTCACATTGAAACTATAAGGTTCCAGGATGTCGAGGAAACGATTGATAGATTGAATTATCATTGATTTATGAGATTATCATCTTACGCAACGTATACATATATATTGAGCACCTCAGACTTTGCACTTTCAACGTGTACCTGCATCAAGTTTCAAGTACAACGACATGAGGATTCGCATTATTTGCGCAATGAGGAGATCAAACGACCTCGCCACAGTCAACGATGATGACATTTGCCGATGTCTTCCCCGACTTTGATCCCATTGCCTCCATCTTGCCAAGCACGTCGAAGCCATCGCTCCCCTCACCAAAGATGACATGCTTGCCGTCGAGCCACGGGCATGCCATCGTGGTGATGAAGAACTGCGAGCCGTTTGAATTGGGACCCGAGTTGGCCATCGAGAGGAGCCCAGGGACATTGTGCTTGAGCTCCAAGCCCTCCTTCTCATCGTCGAAGCGGCGCCCATAGATAGACTCGCCACCAGTGCCAATGCCATCGGTAAAGTCGCCGCCTTGGCACATGAATTGAGGGATGATCCTGTGGAAGATAGAGCCCTTGTAGTGAAGCGGAACCCCAGAGACGCCGACGCCCTTCTCGCCTGTGCAAAGGCAACGGAAGTTGTCCGCCGTCTTTGGACATACGCCTCCGAATAGGTCGAATGTGACCCGGCCGGCTGCATCGCCACCAATCGAGATGTCGAAAAACACCTGACAGGTTGCCATCCCGCTCAGCATCAGGGGAGGAGCCTGTGGTGCTGCAGCTCGCAATACATGGTTCGGCCTCGAACCGCTTCCTGCCGCGACGCCGTGTCCGAGCCGAAACGCTCCTGCTGCCGCGCAGAGCTGCAGGATGATAAGACGGCGCACCATGCGTCGATGCGCTCAGTCCACTCAGGACTCGGGTTCATAGGTTCCTAGTCTAGTTAAATGTAGTTTTTTCATTTTTTTTTGACGGCCGACGCTTCTCCAAGATGTCCAGTAGGGTGCATGTGCTGGCGTGGAGCGCTTTGCACGCCGCATTCTGGATGCACGCGGCTTTCGTGGACTGGCTGCGATGGCTGCGGTGGCGCGCCACGTCTATCTTGCCCGCTCGCAAACAGCTCATCGCACAGCCACCGGCGCATCTGGGCATTGTCTTCGCAAAGGAAGAGATATGTATAGAACGCATTGCAGACTTGGTGGCCTGGTGTGCAGAGGCCGGAATCGGCTGCATCACGCTCTGTGACTGGGATGGAACTCTTCTGGCCGCAGAGAATGAACTCTCGCTCGCTCTCAGTACGCGTTCAATCGCCCATAGTTCACAAGCTGTTGGCGGCACAGCTGACGCGGTAGGCGTGTCGCTTCGGGTTGTCACGCTGCAGACAGGACGTGATGATCTCGTCGAAGCAGCACGTTATTTCTGTGAGCAGGTACATACTCAGCGGCTCGCGGTGGGCGCTATTGACGAGGCAGCCATCGATCGTTACCTGGACACAGCAAACAAGAGCCCCGAGCTGGTACGCGTTTCCAGCTGCGCATTTTCGCCCTTAGCGCCCCATGCATGTGCCATTCCTGCAGCCTGGATGAACGTGTGCTCGCCTTTTACTCACAGGCACTGGTACTGCAGTTCTGCCACCCCGCGCTCCTCGGTGGTGTGCTGCCGTGGAAATGTCGTCTCGCTCAATATGAGCACATGGGCCATTTGCGACATTGCAGCCGCGCCATGCTGCAACAGGCGCTCGTCGAGTTCGCAAAAGTCCGGCAACGGCATGGCGCCTAAGAGCAGAATACGTTGCAGTGAAGCGTGTGTGATGCTAACGTGTGGCGGTACACCTGTAGAGTCAAGTCGTACATAGACTACGAGTATCAGTAAGTAATTGCATAATTTAGGAAACAGTAATCGTCCCCCGTTTGATTTTTGTTTTAGATAACTCTAACTGCAACTTATGTAAGTAAAAAAAAGCAGTTATCGGCCATGCCGTGGCAGTCCATCCTCATCGGCGCCGCCATGGGCTTCGTCACTCGTCCAGCGCAGCAAGCAGATGTGCAGCTGCTGCAGCAGCTGGCCGCAGAGTCGCTCCATCCTTGGTCTGCTCCGTCTCTTGCTTGGTGGAAGGACATTTCCAGCTCTGGCGATGATTCTGATGCGCACAGACGCCGGATTTGTCTGGTGGCTCTTGATGAGAGCGCGGCCGATGATGTCAGCGGCAGCGCAGGGCTACAGCACCCTATTGGCGTGATTGCTGCACGTGAGATCTTGGATGACGAGCCTCCGGGCCCACGCTTGCACGTGGCGATGCTTGCAGTCCAGCATTGGTACAGGCGCCGTGGTTGTGCGCGAATGCTGCTGCGGATGCTTCACCGACAAGCGTTGGAGTGGGGTCTGCCTTGTGTGTCGCTCTACGTGCGCCCCGACAACGCTGGTGCTATCCACCTCTACCGGGATGAGGGCTACGACGAACAGCCAATGGGAGTACTAAAAGATTACTACTGTTCTCATACTGACGGCAACGAGCGGGCGGATGCACTTATGCTCGTGCGACATGTTCTCCCACGAGGACATGAAGCTTGGTTGGTAGTCTACTGCCTTTTTGGTTGCTGCATCCTTTACCCCGATTTGATTCATTAGTCAACTTCAACTTGTCGCGTACAAGTAGTAATATGATTCGACATATATGCATATTGATATTCATATACGATACACAAGTACAAGTAGGGTTCCTACTTCCTATATACATATATATTATCATCAATGAGTGAGCAGCGAGATTAATCCGGGCACATGCGCAGCACCAACAAGGACAAGGAGACATGCCTCATCACCAGGCACTCGAGCTAGCTCTCCTTGATTAACAGTTGTCTTCAGCCTGTGGCCCAATTTACCCGCTGTTCGAGCGCCTGCGCCTTGTCGAGCGGCACCGACATGCCCGCCAGTCATGACGAGTTCGCTGCAGAGCGCTCGTATCCGCTCCGCCAGGTATGCGTCGAGCGCTTCAAGTGTGCGAGCTGGGCTGCAAGGCCTGCCGGTGCAACCAAGCTCTCGCGCCGCACGCAGCATGGCTTCTTGATGCTTTGAGCTACAGCTGTCCTCATCAAGCCCTGGGCACAGAGCGCGTGCACGAAGCCAGCACGCAAGGTCGGCCACCGGTGTCCATTGAGCTCGTGGCATGGCCGGTATTCCAAGAGGTACCACGCGGATGCCGAGCTCCGCAGCCACCTCCACCCCCTCCGCCATCTCAGCTCCCCAAAGCGGCCCGCCGGAACGCAGGTACAACCGGAGAGCGCTCGGCAGCGGCACCTGCTCGGGGGAGCGCAGCTCGACTCCGGCTGCAGTGGCCTGGCTGATAACTGCAGGTTCATTCAGAAGCGCACGTCGCACGAGATTCTCGCCCTCGCCACTCTGCACGGCTTCAGGCGGCAGGCCGCGGAGCGCACGAACAGCAGCGCCACAGACCGCCAGATTCAGCATATCCGGTTCAAGTGCCACTGCGGCGAGACCGCCGCGCCGCGCGGCCCAGCGGCGGACAGACTCACGCACAGCAGCTATCGACGCGGGGTCGGCGTGATTCGTCCCACAAAGTACCACTTGCAGGCCCGTGGACTGTTCTCTGCACACGCGCTCAAGGCTTGAGATGCGTGTGGCCGGTCTAGGCTGCAGCATACCAGCGATTCCTGCTGGGAGCTCACGCAGGACCGCACGAAACGAGGTGATCCCGTCCTGCTCGTACAGCACCGCGGCCGCAGTCGCCGCCGTTGCGGTCGCTGCCGCCGCCTCAAGCAGCTTCCGACCGGCCTTCATTCCGACCCAAGTATTTCGCGTACTTTTTATCTTTGGCGCGAATCCCGATGATTCGGAGCCGATGAGCGAGCTTCTTCTGCTGGCGCGAGCCGGCATTTGCCTCGCGATGCTGCTGCTGGTATTTTGGGTTGCACCTCTCCTCAACCGTTTCACGCGGCTGCCGCTGATCACCATCTACCTGACTGGCGGGCTGCTCACACAGCTCCTCTTCAGGATGCCTGTGCTTCGGCTGCTGATCCCGGCGCACAACGCCGCGTTGGGTGTGATCACAATCGCAGCTGGGAGCGAGCTCGTTCTGACTTCGTTGCGGCAGAATGCAAAGGTCATCTTCGCGGTCACCTCCGGTATGACTCTCTGTGCCCTCACGCTCATGTGTGCTGTCGCCGCGCTCGACATGCCTGAGCTCACTGGCCACAGCTCGATGCGGGAGCGGATCGCTCTGGGCTTGCTCGCGGGGGTGATTGCAATCGCGCGCTCACCTTCATCTGCCATCGCCATCGTGAGCGAAATGCGTGCCGATGGGCCATTCACCCAGACAGTGCTTGGCGTCACAATGGTTACAGACGTTGTCGTCGTCGTTCTCTTCTCAGTCTGCATTGAGATCGTCGAGATGCTCATCTATCCGGAGATCGCGAAGCCATCCGAGGAGTCGATCGGTCCTGACGCCGCCATCTTTGCGCGCCATCTCGGCAGCGCGCTCGTGCAGGTGCTCTGCTCAGTCGTCCACGGCGTGACTCTCTCGGTGGGGTGTCTATTGGTGTTGAGGCTCAACTCGAGCCCGGGGTCGCACCAGGTGCTGCTGTTGCTGCTCGCGGGGTACGGCTTTGCTGCGCATGCGCTTTGGACAGATGCTTTGAACGGGTGGGCCCCTCCTTGGCTCAAGGTTGAGCCGATGCTCTCGTGCATTGTCGCTGGCTTTTTGGTGTGCAATGCCTATGGCAGGCGGCCTGAGCTCTCTGCACTCCTTGACTCGATGATGCCGCCCGTGCTCGCATTCTTCTTCTTCACCACTGGCGTGAGCATGCGCCTCGGAGCTATCCTCAGGACATGGCCCTTGACCCTCGGCCTCTTCGTGCTACGCCTCCTATCGCTCTGGCTCGGCTGCACGGTTGGTAGCGCCCTCTCCGGCGCCACTCTTGTGCATAGGCACTATGGCTGGCTCGCCTATGTCACGCAGGCGGGTATGAGCCTGGGTCTCGCAGGCGAGATCTCGGAGAGATTCCCTAAATGGGGCAAGCCTCTCGAGACTGCGCTTATCTCTGTGATCGTCCTCAACCAGCTGGTCGGCCCGCCCTTGTTAGAGTATGCATTGCGTTGCTCGGCCGAGGACGGCCTCGCATGCAAGGCGCAACGGGAGGGGCGGTCTGATGCGGCCGCGCATGTCGATGCAGAGTTACAACCTGTGGTAGACCGAGAAGGCAGCGACGTCTCCGTAGCTTCAGAAGGGAAGTAGACCTGCAGTGACCCAGCTTTAGCAGCAGCTCTCTTGAGAACTTGGCATACGCTGAATCTCACATTTGAAGACGCAGACTGTTGTCACTAAAATAGTTTATGTATGTGCGTGCTCAGATGTCGTCCAGTAATTTGCATTTCGAATCAAGATATGCTCTATGAAATATCCACGGCCCTTCCTGGAAATCGATGCGTCGCACCAATACGATGTGGATTCCCAGGTGCTCAAAATAGAGCACGTGGTCGCCGAGATAGCGCCACGTCCATCCTGGACAACCTGGGAAATGCCCAACATATCTCGAATGGCACTGCACTTCTGGTGCAGATGTCGCTAGCCGGGCAATCCGTGGGTTCAGTTGACTATTTTCGCTAAGACTTTCACACGGGTTGCGCCATCGGCCCGCGCGCTCGCTGTCGATATATTGAGACTTGAAAGGTCAAAGCCAAAGCTTGGACTTGGCCAAACCGTAACGACCGCACTCGTGACGATCACATCGGGACATGATTGACAAGATGGAACGACCAATGTATAAAACTATGGCCACGTGACTCGCGATTCTGTTGCCTCGCCTCGAGCTGCCCAATCGCGACAATCTGATGCCTCAGGCAATGGCAATGTAGATCTGGATCTTCGCTGATTACCAATAGAGCTTTGCGTTCCCAGCGCAGGGTGACATCATCAAATCGCCTGAGGTCAAGAAGCACCCTGCTCTACAAGTCAGCGTGCAAACTGAAGCACAGCATTCCAACCGGCCACCGTAATAACTGCGGATTGATACCAGCCATTCGAAGCATCAGACCTTGCCGAGCGTAGTTGATGTCAACTACAATGGGCGCTGACCTGCAATATTAGTACAAGCCGGGCAAGGTCAAAGGAGCCTTTTGCCATGTGGTAGTCTTCCTAGCACATACATGTCCAGGAGTTCGTGGGTGCGAACCTACAACTACTTGCGCGATTGACACAGCTTTGTTGTCCTCTGCGGGCGCATTTGCCGATGGCACCAATCTCTGCACGCACTTCCCCAGCTCAATCCGTGCATCGATTTCTGTAGCCATCATTCCTTAGGGATGGTGAGCAAGCAAGTACACGAAAGCTGCGCGGCGGCTTGACAAAAGTATCGCTTTACCCATATCTGTTCACTCACAGGAGAGCTAGAGTCTATAAGTGTTGAACGGCGCTGTGGCGGAGGCGATATGGGGAAAAGCATGGCCTGGGCGTTTACAACTGCTCACAGGAGCGTACAGCACACCTTTATCCGCCTGACCCCCCACCGCTGGCGCACATCTCGCCAACACTGCGCTCTCAGTAGTGCTATGGACATACCTTGTGGCATAAGGGCCTCGCGCTCCACATTTATATGCATTGGTACCGCTTCTGCATGGTGCCGCTCCTGCATGTAGTATGGCATTGTGCGAACCCAGCTCGCATGGCCCTTCTAGCCCCACTTTGACCACAAGGCCAGCGATGAAAAAAACCGAGCGTCTAAAATTGAGATGGCTCACACTAGCCGAACAAGAGCCTAACGACGAACAAGACGACACAAACCTTTATAAGGACGGAGCGGAGCGCCTATAAATAAGTCCCACCCACTCCCAGTAGGGTGCGGGTAGGGGTGAAAGAGAGCGGCGGCCCTTCTGAGAGTGACAATCCAACTAGTAGGACTCGCACTCCCAGTCCCATCAGGAAATCTATTTCCACGTACCTTTTTTCGGAGCCCATCATCCACCCGCGATGCACCAGCGAGCGACAATTCAATTTATGGCACATAGCTAGTTAATTGATAGTAATGAAATGAAATAAATCAAGTGCAGGCAAGACGTCTTGATTACGAAAGCTGATAGAGACGGGAGCCGGTACGTGAATCGTGAACCGGTAACAGTAACACTCGGCCATACTAAGAGGTCCCTATCGCAGGTTTGATGACGCTACCTGAGGCGATGCACCAAAATATATCCTTGGTTGCGAGCCCTGTAACACGTAGGGGGTCAACTGTGCCAACTGACTGAGACTGAGACTGTAGAGTTGTGCTCGAGCTTAAAGCTGAGTGCTTTCTCTTGCGGGAACGGCCATCACAATCGCCTCCAGACCAGAGCGACTTCAAGCACTCATTCCCCACTTGGCGGACGCATTACTGCGCGGTCAGTCAGCGCACCAGACCGCCGAGGCAAACGAAAAGCCTCGAGACACCCTCGCGGAATCTGTGCGGCACCATCACCATGGTTGTTGCGTATTCGTCGATTACTACTCCGTAATTAAATGTGGCGTTTGCATCATTATAGCTGGAAGTGTATTGGCTGACAGGGCTCATTTTCTAAGGGACGCTGATATTCGACAAAACATGAACAATTATACAATTTACTGGCAGCGTGGTACACGAGAGCTGCGTGCGCAGGCATGCCACCGCGCTGCAATACCTGCACCCCGCAATCGGCTACAAGCAGAATACTGACGTTTTCTTCTGTACATACTACACACTTCTATACTTAGAGTCTTTGCCGGGAGCTTTCACAGCGCTCATTGCAGCCGCGCGCAGAGCCAGTGGCAGGCCAGCTGTTGTTGCACATCCACAGGAGGACGCTGTGCACTGTGGCGTCTGCACGCGGCCTAGATAGCAGATGATTGAGCTAGCTCCAGCTCCGTCTGGCCTCGTCATGTCGAGCGAGCATTTGCGCTCACGAAGAGCCCATCTCGGACAAAAGCTTAGCGCGCTCTGCAAGCGCTCCCTCTCTCACTTACTACCACCCGACCCGGTCTGCGCCTGCAGCTTTGCCTGCTCGTCGAGCTTGGCGCGAATTTGCAGTTTTACCAAGTCACCGAAGCTATCTTCGGTCTGCTCACTCGATGCCGCTGCCCGCCGCTCGGCCTCCTTGCGCAGGACAACCTGATAGACTGCGCACAGCGAGGAGAAATCTTCATTCAAGAGACAGAAGCGACGCAACTCTCAGTGCAGGGGCCGTGGCTGGCGCTCATTACAGTTCGTGTCCTTGATCCATCCCTTGATCATGAAGAGCTCCATGCCGCCGCCGAGGCAAAAGGCGCCACCGGCCATGAGCGCGGCGCGCTGAGCGGGGATGCCGAGAAATTTCTCGGCCATGAATTGCTGGTGGGAAAAAAAATTGTTCCTAAATTAAGTAATCTTGTGTATTCCATTTGCGCGTACTCTGCTGCGCCCAGGAGCCGCTCCCCGCCGCCGAGATGGGCAAGCACTCCAAGAACAATAACGACCGCGCCTTCTTCTCTTACCATGAGCGTCGCGCGGCCAACTTCGGGCGTCACTCCTCTGGTATGCTCGGCGGTCACAACACTGCCGGCGGCAACTACCGTGACCGCGGCTGGGGCTCTGAGACACGCACGCTTGACCTTGACTCGATGAAAGATCTGGACGCATGCAGCCTCTCGCTGCAAGTGTGCGTGGATCCGGTCGTGACACCGCGCGGCGTCCTCTACGACAAGGAGGTCATCTACGAGTACATTCTCGATCGGAAGAAAGAGATTGAGCGGGAGCTGCGTGCGTGGGAGGCGCAGCAAGCATCGCAAGCAGCGGAGGCTGCTGAGAAAGCGAGCCTGGCGCAGGAGAAGGCGGTGGAGGAGTTCGCCGCTCGACAGGAAGGGCTCTCGCAGAGCGACTTGGCAGAGCGGCAGGCGCAGGCGGGCATCAAGAAGGGCGCGGTCGCCAGTGTCTATGGACGCTCGCTCATGGAGGACAAAGGGAAGCATGCCGCGGACACGAGCTTCTGGGTGCCTCAGCTCACTCCTCAAGCGAAGACGCTACTCGATAAGCCTGACCAAACGGTGGGTACCCTGGCCTGAGTGTGATTCTCTCTCCACTTGCTCACACATGCTGCGAATAAACAGCTGCGCGAATAAACAGCTGCGAATAAACAGCTAATAAACAGCTGCGAATAAACAGCTGCGAATAAACAGCTGCTCGGGCTGCTCACCTCTCTCCTCACCTCTCTTCTTGTGCACACTTGTGTATACGTGACAGTGCCACTAGGGGACTTGACGTGTGGGCGCTCTTCTTCTGATGCAGGTGCGATGTCCGATCAGCGGCGAGCCACTGCGCCTCAAGCAGCTCTTTCCTGTGCGCTTCACGAGAGCGGACTCAAATGACGACGTCTCGAATGACATCGGCAAAAAGGTGCGCTCATATATGAGAGTGGTCTTTGCGAGCTCAGCAGATTCTGCTTTCTCATCTCCACCCGTGCCTTCTGCTCGTAAACGTGCTTTGGAAGTTGACCTGTGTGTTGCTCGTTATGCAGGCGACTGAACGCTACATTTGCCCCTTGACAAAAAAGGCGCTGAACAACATCAGTCCGGCCGCGGTGAGCAACAAATAGTGCATGTGCCATGAGACAATGGATATCAAAATGGCGGGTCGGGCAGGATGGCTGAGCAAGATGTGTGCGCTTGCGCAGGTGCTCAAGCCGAGCGGTATGGTGGTGTCGATGCGAAGTGTCGAGAAGATCATCAAGAAAGATATGCTTGACCCGTTCACAGAGCCGCCCACCACATTGAAAGAGAAGGACATCATCCCTCTTCGTGTAGAAGGTATGCCTGACTGCCGTAGAGGACTGCCGTAGAGGCTTCGCGCGACCATGATTATGATGAACAAACACATTTGTTCCTCTCCTGCCTTGCTTCCGTTTACGCTTGCCACCAGCCATCCCCATAATGAGCTTATTTTCTGACTGTGTGGCTGCTCTCGTACTACAGGCACCGGATTCGCTGCCAAGACCGACGAGAAAAACCTCAAGGTCTCAGTGGCTAGCACAGTCAGCCGTTTCTAAACCATGAAGGCAATCTGACTTGTGTGAGAATACATGTACGACCGTAGATGTATACGCATGTATTACACGCGCGCGCAGTATAAGTAACTAGTATATTAGTATATACATATGTACATATGTACGTCGAGACTATGTGGGTGTGGTCTGTGGTACGTGCACGAGCATTCTGCATTTTAGTTTCATGATTATATTCGAGCGTATATCTTTATCTATGTCGTCAATATCATGCTAGATGCATATAAAAATATATAAAAATATCATTCATCAAGCTGTTTGCGTCCCATATCATCACCAACCTATGGCATATGCGTTCCGCGGTGTGCATGTCATTTTCTACTGACATATAGATATACTCATGCTAGGAGCCAGCAACGAAGCGGCAGTTATCAACCAGCAGCAGATAGGCTGCCACGTGCCTGATGCGGTCGTACTCGAAACCCTCAATGCAGCCGGCGGTCTTACCGGCGTTCCCCTTGACATTGCCGCTCTTATTCATCTCAGCGATGACGGATCCAGCCGCATCACGCACATAACCGCGCCCCCCGTCAAACTGTGCAGCGCAGTATGGGGCGCAGCCGGCTCAGTTAGCAGTCGGCACCAAAGCCAGGGCCAAGGAGAGCCAGACTCACAAAGACACGTTCAATTGGCTAATCATGACAGACAACGGGATGGCCTACGGCACTGTTCCTATGGCACTTGCTTTAGGAGTGGCGAGTGGGCTCGAGTGTTCGATGCCATACCTCGCCCACGAGCTCGCCTTGCTGGTTGAGGACGTGGCCAGCGTGAGATACTTCCCCAAGATATTCCATCCGGGCGTTTCCTACCGAACCGTTCTCCTCAATGTACGCCACAGCCACGTCATTGCCATCCCGCACCTCACCATCGACTATGGGTCGGACGGACAGCGATTGAGTTCCAGTCGCCAACAATGGGATCGGAATGAGCTGGGCGGAATCGCATTGAGCGCGGCTCTGAAAAATGATAGCTGCGCATGCGCTACGCGTGTGCAAAAGCATGCATGGCCGACTGTCGGGCACACTAACCACACCTGAGATCGTGCAATGCACGGCGCCAGCTTCACCGAGAAGACGCATGCCCCTGCTAGTGTCCCACTCAGTAGTCACGTGCTCTGACTCAGCCGGAGCAAGAACGTGGCGGCTCGTGCTGCCGGCGGCGACATCGCCAAGCTCCGGCACAGCGTCATATTGCTGCCAGCCGTCAAGGTGTTCCGCGAACACCCGCGTGCTTGGGCCCAGCTGCTTCAGCCGGTAGAGCTGCATCAGTGCTATCCGCGTCACCGGCCCTACCTGCTCCCCTTGCGCGTTCATGAAGTGCCATGTGCTCGTAGTCATGATTCAGCTCGCGCACCCTGACCCTGCTCCCGAAAAAGCGCGGCACGAGAGATTTATTACGAAAACTTAATTAACTTTGCCGAAAATGCAGAAAAAATTTAGGCGTCGGTCCTGTAACATATGCCGCCTTTTCTCTTCCCGGTCGGGCGTCGCCTGGTCGAGAGAGTTCGATGCAGCGGCAGTGGCATCGGCGGCAGCAGCAGCATCAACGCCATATGCCGCGCACAAGTGCAGATTCGCAACAAGTGCTCCTTTATTGGACTGGCCCAGCAAGCCAAGTCAGCGTCTGCACTGCTCGGTCCTTTCACATCTGTTGGCCGTTTCGACAAGTGCCTCGAGGATGCTGGCCTCAACTGCATAGAGATTGGGACGGAGGCGGTCATTTGTGAGCTGGTCGTGTCTGAACAGCTCGCCAACAACTTTGGCACTCTGCACGGTGGCGCGTTGGCAACGCTAGTCGATGTGGTCGGAACCATGGCGCTTCTAGGCAGGGACCCCCTGCGGCCTGGCGTGAGCGTCGAAATGAACCAGAGCTTCTGCTCGGCTGCGCACATTGGCGATCGTCTCATCATTCGCGGCAGCGTGCTGCGCTATGGGAGGACGCTGGGCTTCACGCAGGTCGAGGCTTCTCTCGCAGCAACAAAGGCTGAGCCTGAGAGGGAGGGTGCATGGGCCTCGGAGACTCCAACAGCCGGGCGCCTTGTGGCCTTGGGCAGGCACACAAAGATGTTCCCGGCAGTAGGGCCGGGCAGCCTTGCGTGACTGATTTCTTCGAAGCCTAACTTGAATATATTAAAATATATGCATACTTATATACTTAATACTAATAGAAATAGTTAGAAATAATAATAATTAGAATGAAGAATAACTATAAAACTTAAACTGCACCATATTTCCACGCACACCCACGTTGCCGCGAGCGCGCGGATATTCTATGGCGGCTATAACCGGAAAGATGAGCGCCATCTCATCATACCCGGCCACATCATGCCTCCTCATCGAGCTCCATAGACTCGACCTCTTCCTCCTCAACCTCCTGAGAGTCGTCTTCCTCTCCATCGTAGTCCTCCTCGACAATATTACCCGCCGCATTCTCCTCTGCCGCCATCTGCTGCCGCCTCTGCTCTTCGCGCTCGCGCACGAGACGCTCGGCTTCGGCTGCGCGCTCAGCGCGCATCTGTTTCAACTCCTCGTCAGTGAGCGTCTTTGACGACTGCCCATCCTCCTTCCATGACTCGCGACGCTTGTCAAAGTCGGAAGAATCCATTACCTTTGGCTTCGGAGCCGGCTGGCGCAATTTGGCCGAGGGCTTCTCCGACAGCCTCGTGAAGCCCTCGGGGAGTGCTGCAGCTGGATTCGGTGCCGCTGAAGCCGCCTCGATCGCCGCCTTGATCGCCTCACGCGTCGCGGGCACGTCGGCGAGACCACTCTCAAGCAGCATGGCGGCGCTCGCCCGCACTGGCTCCGAGGCACCCTCAGGTTGGCTCTCGACAGTCTTGAGCAAGATGACGGTCGACTTTGCTGCGGCGGGTGGCGGGATGCCTCCGGGGAGGTCGAGGCTCAGATTCATCTTCGAGCTGTCCACCGTGACGCATCGCGCCGTCCGAGCGCCCCCAGCGATCGATTGGATAGCAGCACGCTCCGCATCGACGAGACGTCCGCCCGCAGCGACTACGAGGACGCACCACTTGCGCTTCAGGCAGTGTTGCTCGAGGAGGGGGCTCGATGAAGCGCTGACGACGAGCGGCTTGCTCAGCCGAGTTGCCCACGCCGCGAGCTTGACACCCGAGCGCAACGCCTCGTTGGGCGCGAGCAGCGGCCGGTCGACGTTCGCGGCGAGCAGAAACATCCGCCCCTTTGATGGGCGAGTGAGCTTGAAGCGCTGGAGTGTCGTCTTGCCGCTGGGCAGCATGGCATCGCAGTTCATCACAGCAGCACTAATCCCAGAGCCAAGCTTCGGAGCCGCCTCCTCCATCAGGCTGCTCGCCGAGCTCGTGCCGCTCCTGTTCGAGAGGCACTCGACGAGCCACGGCTCTCCAGAAAAGAAGACATGCTTGAGGGCGGCGCTGTCGGTGGTTTTGATGGTTCGCACCCTGGAACTGAGCAGAACGCTCAGGCCCATTGCGAGCGCCGCGATCACCGCCACGATGACGGGCAGCAGCAGCATCTCACCAAACGTGAGCGACTTGTCGCCGCGGAGCACTTTTTGCACCCAGCTGCCCATGAGCTCGAGTCTGGCTCCGAGGTCGCCATTCTTGGCGCGCACTGCTGCGGAGCGAGCCGCCTTCGGCTTCGCAGGAGGCATGGTCGGGGGACGCTTGATCTACTCCGTGGCGACTTAAGCTCAACAGACCCCCGTGTAAATAAGAAAAAGGGCAAGGCGATGGCGCACCATGGACGTTGGCCCATGTATGATCCCATAACTTTCTGGCCCATGTATGATCCCATAACTTTCTGGCCCATGTATGATCCCATAACTTTCACACGAGCACAAGAGCTCTAACATAACTGACTCAGTCTTTGACGAGGGATACGCACCAATTCCCTGTGTCATAATACTCCTCCTCTACCGTGCAGCCGCCGACAGCGCCGATCAACTCGATGAGCTCGCCCTCGCGATACACGTGACAGTAACGCTGCAGGACACTCGGAGCGACCGCCGCGGCTGGCGCTGCCAAATCACAATGTTCAGCTCCTCCAAGCTCGCTGCATGCTACAGCCCCTGCTCCCGAGGCTGTCGCCGACACTTCCACCGATCCCAACGCTGCCGTTAAAGCAGCCACAGCCGGCAGAGGCGGCTCCTCGCTCCCTGGCGCCTTCTGCCGTCGCCGGTGCTCTTGCTGCGCCGGCTTCGAGCCACTAGCCACATTCTGCTCGGACGCGACCGGTCTCGGCGTCCGGTTGTTTTTCTGCGTCCACGGAACGAACACGTCCTGCGAACCGAACGAGTGGCCGGATCGCCCCTGAGCCTGGTCCTGTGCCCACGCGTAAAAGAGCGCTCGCCCTCCCGGTCGAAGCACTCGGAGCGTCTCCCGAATCAGCATAAGTCGGCGTTCACGCGAAGCTACATGGTGAAGCACAGCGATGCTCAATGCCGCGTCGAACTCGCCGCTGCGATACGGCAGCAGCATCACGTCTGCCGCCTGCGCCTCCATGCCCATTTGCGCAGCGGCAATCCGAACAAGTTCTATGCTAAAGTCGCATGCCAGGGCAAAGTGACCACTCTCGCGGCACGCTGGTGCCATCTTGCCGTTGCCGCATCCTAGATCGGCGATGAGCGAGTGAGCTGGCAAGCTGTGCACGAAGGCCTCGACGCGAGGCCAAGCCTTGTACCGCGTCCCGTGCCACTGTTGCGCGATCGTGTCGTAAACCTGCTGCACATGCTGCCGCTCAAGCAGCGGCAGGTTGGCGGCCTCGGCCGAAACCTCCAGCAGTTCCTGCGGCACCGC
>MDSY01063241.1_pt1 | contig 19250 bp, 16 predicted proteins | sample 811131 | NCBI WGS metagenome assembly MDSY01 (sample SAMN05326643, study PRJNA326480) | marine metagenome | isolation source: seawater | place: Atlantic Ocean: South West | collected 2010
ATTAATAGGGTTTTAATTTTAAGAGCGGAGGAAGAGGGATTCGAACCCCCGGAGGTGTGACCCTCAACAGTTTTCAAGACTGCCGCATTCGACCACTCTGCCATTCCTCCAGTAATCTGGGTGCAAATATAGAACCCTTTTTTTATTGGGTCAAAAAAATATGGTAAATTATTATTAAATTGTTATTTAAAATTAAATATATATGAAAAACTTAATGGTTTTCATTTTTTACTTCCTTATTTCTAACCTAATATTTTCACAAAAAAAAGCAACTAATAAGAAACCTACTTGGTTTCCGGAGTATGCAAAATATATAGTTGACAATGACACTTTAAATTACAGAATTCTATTACCTGAAAATTTTGATGAATCAAAAACCTATCCATTACACTTATTTCTTCATGGAATAGGAGAAAGGGGTTCAGACAATAAAAAACAATTAACCTATATTAATAAAGTGTTTTCAAACACAAAAAATAGGAAAAGATTTCCAGCAATTGTAATATTTCCCCAGGCTCCAATTACTGACTCATGGTCAAGTAGAAAGGTTGTAAAATCATCTGATAATAAGAATTATAGGTTTAAGAAAAATTCTATTCCTACAAAGTCATTATCAATGGTTATAGGACTTATGGATTCACTTGTAAAATTAAAGCATGTAAATAAAAAAAGAGTTTATCTTACTGGATTATCTAATGGTGCTATGGGGTCTTATGAATTGTTAAATAAAAGACCTAATATGTTTGCTGCAGCTACACCAATTTGTGGTGCCGGCCATCCAGATTGGATAATAAATTATGCTAAAAAAACTGCTTTATGGATTATTCATGGATCTAATGATAGAGTTGTGCACCCATACTATTCTATTAGAATGATAAATGCAATCATTGATGCTGGTGGAAGTCCAAAAGTTACTTTATATAATAATGTAAAACATAATAGTTGGCTTAATATATTTAATGATAATAGATTTTTGCCTTGGATTTATAGACAAGAGCTAGCAGATAATTAGTATTTGACATACTCTGTTATTTCAAGACCATAACCAGTCATCCCAACTCTTTTTTCTTTTTTCCCATTAGATATTAATCTTAATTTATGAATATCAAGATCGTGTAAGATTTGTGCACCAATTCCAAAATCCTTTATATCCATTCCTATTTTTGGAGCTTTTACAACTTTGTTGCTTTTTTGTTTATTCTTTAAAGCTTTTAATCTTTTTAGAGTATTTAGTGATTGATTTTCTTGATTTATAAAAATTATTGCACCTTTTCCATTATCATTAATTATATTAAACATATTATCTAATTTTTCTTCTTGACCATTTGTTAGAATACCTAAAACATCATTGTTGGTTAATCTAGAATTGATCCTAGTTAAAATAGGCTCATCTTTTTCCCAAACCCCTTTAGTAAGTGCTAAATGAAGTTGATGATTAGTAGTTTGTTTATATGCTCTCAACCTATAGTTGCCAAATTTGGTTTCAATATTAAAATCTTCTCTTTTTTCTATTAAGGAATCATGAGCCATTCTGTAAGCTACTAAATCTTCAATTGATATAATTTTTAAATCAAACTTTTTAGCAACTTTAATAAGTTCTGGTAATCTAGCCATTGTACCATCTGCATTCATGATTTCTACAATAACTCCAGCTGGTTTAAAACCAGCAAGTCTTGCAAAATCTATTGCAGCTTCCGTATGCCCAGTACGTCTTAAAACACCTCCGTCTTTTGCTATTAGAGGGAAAACATGTCCAGGTTTAGAAAACTGGTGAGCTTTTGTCTCAGGATCTATCAAGGCTTTTATTGTTTTAGATCGATCAGCTGCTGAGATGCCTGTGCTTACCCCATTTCCTTTAAAATCTACTGAAACTGTAAATGCTGTATCCTGAGGATCAGAGCTAGATCCTACCATTAAGTTTAGTTTTAATCTTTTAGATAATTTATTTGTAATTGGAGCACAAATAAGGCCTCTTCCATGGGTTGCCATAAAATTTATAATTTCAGGTGATATTGTTTCAGCAGCAGCTAAAAAATCACCTTCATTTTCTCGATTTTGATCATCAACTACAATAATAACTTTACCTAGCCTAATATCATTAATAGCTGATTCAATTGTGTTAAGTTTATTATTTTTTGACATTTATAAAATTATAATACAGATCAAATATATTGCAATAAATCAATATATTAAAACCAATTTATCTCTTAAAATAAGCTAAAATTTTAGTAGTTATTTCATTAATGTTAACAATATTTCTGTCTTTTGTAGCTCTTGTAGTCAAATAAATACTTATCGGAAACATAATTATAGTAGAAAGCCAGCTAGCAAGGATTGGACTAATACTACTATCTTCAGCAAGATTTTTAGCAAATACTCCTAAGAAATAATATGAAACAAATAGAATTATTGAAATTACAATTGGAAACCCGTATCCTCCTTTTCTAATAATAGTCCCAAGAGGAGCTCCAATAAAAAATAAAATTATACATGTTAAGCTAAGTGCATACTTGTCATGCATTGACATATAATGTTTATTTATATTTTTTTGTCTTCTTGCTTGAATTAAAATGTTTGATTTTAATATACTTATGGTACTGTTAATTGAGCTTATCCCTAAATCATATAGTTGTTTTTGTTTTTGTATTGAAAATAGATCATAAACATTGCTTCCTTTATATTCGTTTTTATTTACAATAGGATTTATATTGTTATTTAAAGATTTCACATTTGATCTATTATGCATTTTAGTAGTAATTACTTGGTAATCTTTACCTTTTTTTGTTTCTAATGAATCGATAGTTGTGTTTAGATCTTGAATGTTTAACATAGAATACCTATTAGTGCTTTCTTGTTGGCTAAAATCTATATTATTAATTGAGGCAAGATCAATATTAAGCGTGTATTCTTCGAAGTAGCTTTTTACAAATGGTTTTGACTTGCTAACTTTATAATTTTTAGTAATAACTTCATCATAATAATTCCCATCATAGAGTTTTAATTGTAATATATCTGAATCTGCCTCACTAGTAATTTCACCTGTTGTTGATTTAATTATAGTATAATTTCCAATTTTATTTTTTTTCTGATGAATAATTACATCTGTTAGGTATTGTCCTTGACTACCATATTTATCTTCTACTTTAATATTAAAGTCACCAATTTCACTAAACTGACCTTCAGTAATAGCCATAGTGGGTTTAATTTTTGATATGTTTTTTCTAAGGTTTAGAAAATTAAATTCTGCAGCAGTTACGACATTATTTGCAAAAAAGAAGATTCCTACCCCAATTATTATAGTGAGATATATTAGACTTTTCATAATTCTTTGAAGGGATAATCCGCTAGACTTCATTGCTGCAAACTCATAGTTTTCTGATAGTTTACCAAACACCATTATGCTTGAAAGTAATATTGCTAATGGTAATACCGTAACAACTAGTCTTGGTGAAACATAAGATAAAAATTTAAGTATTATATCTAATTCTAAATCTTTTCCAGCAAGCTCTGAAATGTACAGCCATACAGCTTGTAAAAGAAATATTAACATTAAAATACTAAACGCCGTTAATAATGTTCTTAGATAAGTTTTAAATATGTATTTATCTATTAATTTCAATTAAAATTTAATCAAGAATATTCATATAATAATCTTTGTACTTTTCCTTATCAAAAATAAATAAGGATTCTTCCAAAGGTAGGTTTACCTCAAAATCAATTATAGCTATTGTTGTTTGTGTATCATTAAGGCCTGTTTCAATTACTTTGTAAATCTGATTGAATTCAACATCAACACCAAGTAAAATATATTTAATTTCGGCATCTGAATCCATAGGAACTAGTTTTACATATTGAATCTTTTTTCTTCCAATATATTGAACTATATCCATTTCAAAGCTATAGCCTTCTTCATAAAAATATAACATCTTATTTGGAGTAATAGTGGTCTCATCATCAGGGTTTTGGGTAGATATTGTAACTTCCTCATCATCAGGGTTAATAGTGTATAGCTTAGAACCATCAAATATTCTAGTCACTCCAAGCATAACAAATTTCCAATTATCATTTTCAGTCACAAAACTTCCTTTGTTTGTTTGATTAATATCTTCTTCTAAATTTGAAAGTGTATATGTATAATTAATATAGATATTGTCATAGCTTTTAATATTTTCAGAAACTTTATTTAAAAGCTTTTCTGCTTCATCAGCATTCTGACTTACTGCTATATTATTGAATGAAATAATTGCAATAAATAGAAGTGTAATTTTTTTTATGTTATAATTTTTATTCATTTTCAAGATGTTTTTCTAATGATTGTAGATCAGTTAATAGGACTTGTCTAGCTTTACTTCCTTCAAATGGCCCAACAATTCCAGCAGCCTCAAGTTGATCAATAAGTCTACCAGCTCTATTATACCCTAATTTTAGTTTTCTTTGCAAAAGTGATGCAGATCCTTGTTGAGCAATTACAATTACTTCTGCAGCCTCTCTAAATAGCGCATCCCTATCATCTACATCTATATCAAGATTTGTGCCACTTTCTTCTCCTACATATTCAGGAAGATTGTGAGCGTTTACATATGCTTTTTGTGAACCAATATAGTCAGTTAGCGCTTCTATTTCATCAGTATCTACAAAAGCGCATTGAAGTCTTATAATTTCATTCCCTTGATTAAATAGCATGTCGCCACGTCCAATTAACTGATCTGCACCAGAGCTGTCTAATATAGTTCTTGAATCTATTTTAGAAGTTACTCTAAATGCAATTCTAGCAGGGAAATTTGCTTTAATTACTCCTGTAATTACATTTACTGAAGGTCGTTGAGTTGCAATAATTAAATGTATTCCTATAGCTCTTGCTAATTGAGCTAGTCTTGCTATTGGAGTTTCCACTTCTTTTCCAGCAGTCATAATCAAATCTGCAAACTCATCAATAACTAAAATTATATAAGGTAAGAACTGATGTCCGTCATTTGGGTTCAGTTTTCTAGCTTTAAATTTTTTATTGTATTCAACTATATTTCTACAAGATGCATTTTTTAATAATTCATACCTATTATCCATCTCAATACATAATGAATTAAGCGTATAAATAACTTTCTTGTTATCTGTTATTATAGCATCTTCAGAGTCGGGTAGTTTTGCTAAATAATGTCTTTCAATTTTATTGAATAAAGTAAGCTCTACTTTCTTTGGATCAACTAAGACAAATTTAACTTCAGCAGGGTGTTTTTTATATAATAAAGATGTTAATACAGCATTCAGTCCCACAGATTTACCTTGACCAGTAGCTCCAGCCATAAGTAAGTGAGGCATTTTTACAAGATCTACTACTAATGTTTCATTACTAATAGTCTTACCAATTGCTATTGGTAATTCCATTTCAGATTGCTGAAATTTTTCAGAAGATATTACAGAATGCATTGAAACAATCGTTGAATTTTTATTAGGAACCTCTATTCCAATAGTCCCTCTTCCAGGAATTGGAGCAATAATTCTAATTCCTAATGCTGATAGAGAAAGCGCTATATCATCTTCTAGATTTTTTATTTTAGAGATTCTCACCCCTGCATCTGGAATTATTTCATATAAAGTAACAGTTGGTCCAACAGTCGCTTTAATGCTAGAAATTTTAATATTGTAGTTTCCTAATGTCTCTACGATTCTATCCTTATTTTCTTCAAGTTCATCTTTGTCTATATTTATTTTCTCACTATCATATTTTTTTAACAGCTCTAATGATGGAAATTGAAAATTACCAAGTTCTAATTTTGGATCAAAAAGACCGAAATTTTCAACCAACTTATCAGAAAGGTTATCAGTTTCTGACTTCTCTTCAATAATTTTTTCAACTTCAATATCAATATCCTCTTTTCCTTTTGTTATATCAGTTTTTGTTTTGGTAGTTTCTGTATCTGACTTTTCTTGAACAATTGCTTCTTTTTTAGTTTTAACTTCTTCATTGCTCGTAGTGTTATCTACAGTATTCGAGACACTTGCTTCTTGAATTTCCTCATTTATTGTTTTATATTTTTTCTTAAAGATTGATGAAATCTGTGTATAAAACCAATTCATTTTATAAATTCTAGAGATATCTTCTAATCTTAGATTTAGCCTTACTGTTAGATATATCATGGCTAGTAAAAATAACAGGAATGAGGTCCCAATCACTCCAATATAATCAGTTAAAAGATTATTTACCTCATATCCAATCACTCCCGAATATTCACCGGAGCTTTCAACTAATGCAAAAAATATTGAACCAAAAACCATTAAATAGAATCCCCATAGCCAATTTTTTATAAGTTTTCTGTTTTTTAAATCTAAAAGTATATGAAGACCTGATAATAAGATAAGAAAGCTTAATATATATGAAGAGATTCCAAATCCTAAGTAAATAAAAAAGTGACTTAATAGCGCTCCTAGCTTACTCATCCAGTTTTCTGAGACTAAATCTCTGTTAGATAATTCAAAAAGTGAGCTTTGATCAATATGGCCGGAAAAAAAGTATGATGTGAAAGAGATAAAAAATATTAAAGATAAAATGATTAAAGAGCTACCATATAATAATCTTCGTGAGCTTGACATTTCTTTTTTCTCACTTTTAAATGAAAAGGAAAACTTATTTTTTTTATTATTTACAGTTGCCATAAGCTAATGATTGGAACAAAACATGCAAGTTAGTAATCTTTGAGAAAACAAGACTAGTCATATTATAAAGTTTTAGCTTTTAAAATTCTTCTTATTTTAATTGAAAATCCAGCATAAATTAATGTCATTATTGGGCTCATCCAGTTAAAAATAGCATAAATAAAATATTCAGGCACACTTACTCCTAGAACACCGTAGTGATATGCTCCACATGTATTCCAAGGAATTAGAGCAGATGTTACAGTGCCAGAGTCTTCTAATGTTCTGCTTAGGTTTTCAGGAGCTAACCCTCTTTCTTTATAAGCATTTTTAAACATTTTTCCAGGTATAACAATTGCAAGATATTGGTCTGAAGCAGCTATATTAATACCTAAGCAACTAATTACAGTGCTTACAAATAAGCCAAACATGTTTTTTGCTCTTTCTAAAAGAGTACTAGTAATTTTTGATAATGCGCCAATTGCATCCATTGATCCTCCAAAGACCATTGCACATAGTGTTAGGTTAATTGTCCATAACATGCCTTTCATACCACCTGAATTATAAAGTCTTTCTATTCTATTGTTTTCTGTAGGAATTTCAGTGTCTAAAAAAACTGAATTAAAAACAGCATTTAAGTCTGATGAATCAATTGTATCTAATATGTTTTGTTGAAAAATTAAAGCAAATATAACTGCTAAAAATACACCAGAAGACAGAGCTATGATTGGCCTAATCTTTAAGTATGCCAGGATTATTACCAATACAGGGACAAGGAATAATATCGGAGAAATATAAAAATCATTTAAAATTGTATCAGATAAGCTAATTATACTAGACATATCTCCAGTTGTAGAAGTGTCAATATTGAAACTAATTAAGGAGAAAACTATAAAAGTTATAATAAATGTAGGTACAGTAGTTAGTGTCATATATTTTATATGAGCATATAAATCGCCACCTGCCATTGCTGGTGCAAGGTTAGTGGTATCACTAAGCGGTGACATCTTATCTCCAAAATATGCTCCAGAAATTACAGCGCCTGCTGTCATGCCTGGTGATATATTAAAAGCAGTGCCAACTGCAACCAAAGCAATACCTACAGTAGCTGATGTAGTGTATGAACTTCCAGTTGTAAGAGAAACAGCAGCAGTTACAATTAATGTAAGAGGCAAGAATACCGATGGGTCAATTAAATTTAATCCATAATACACCATTGCTGGAATAACTCCACTTACTTTCCATGTTCCAGCTAAAGCACCAACTAATAGTAAAATAACTATTGGTATTGTAATGCTTTTTATACTAGAAAATATTTTACCAACTATATGATTAATTGAAATCTTGTCTATTAACCCCATAATAGCAGCTAAAGAAGCTCCTAGTAATAATATTATTTGATAAGTGTTTTCTCCAAACCAGTCTTTATTTTCAAAGAAAATAATATTATATGCTAATAAAGAAATTAAAACACATATAGGAATTAGTGCTTTTGTTAGAGAAATTTGATTGTTTGATTCAAGCATTAATTATAAAAAGTCTTTTAAATGATTTTTAGTTCTTGCATACATTTTCTTATGACTTCATAGGTTCTTTTAATGTCATCATCTAAACCGACTGAAAATCTTATTAATCCTTCTCTTAACCCCATAGTTTCTTGTTCATCTTCTGAGATTTCAGATGATGTAGATGATCCAGGAGCACAAAACAAAGTTTTATAAAAACCTAAACTAACAGCTAGATATCCTACATTATTTTTCTGCATTTTTTCCATTAATGAATTTGCTGTTTTTAGATCTCCAACATCAATAGTTAGCATTCCGCCAAAGCCATATTCTTTATTGATAATATTGTTATAAAGTTTATGAGAAGGGTGTTCTTCTAAACCAGGATATACAGTTTTTACTCCGTCTTGTTTAAACATTTTTGCCATATACATAGCGTTTTTACTATGTTGTTTTACCCTAACATGCAATGTTCTTAAGTTTTTTAATACTGATGATGACCTTAGACTATCCATAGTTGATCCTAGCAACATAAAAGCCCCATCGTTGATGTCTTTAAGTTGATTAATAAAATCATTTGAACCGCATGCCACACCAGCTATTGTGTCGCTTGTACCATTTATAAATTTTGTAATACTATGAATTACAACATCAGCGCCAAGATTTGAAGGGGTTACAGATAAAGGAGAGAAGGTGTTGTCAACAATCAATTTTAAATTATATTTTTTAGCAATTTTAGAAATTTCTTTTATATCAGATATTTCTAGTAAAGGATTACTAACTACCTCACAGTATATAATTTTAGTTTTTTTAGTTATTGCCTTGATTATTTCTTGAGGTTTAGATGTATCAACAAAACTTGTGTTGATATTAAATTTTGGTGCAAAATTTTTCAAAAAAGCATATGTTCCTCCATATATCGTTCTACTAGAAATTATATGATCATTAGCTTGACAAATTTGCATAATAGATGAGGTTATTGCAGCCATCCCAGAGGAAAACACATTGGCAGATTCAGTATTTTCCATTGCAGCTAAAGCTTCTTCTAAATATAAATTACTTGGCGACGAATTTCTAGAATAAAGATAGCAGCCATCTGTATTTCCTTCAAAAGTATCAGACATTGACTTAGCTGACAAAAAAGTATATGTAGAAGAGTCAGATATAGAAGGATTTACACCACCAAATTCTCCAAAAAATTGAAAATCCTGAATTTTGTTTGCAGGTTTAGATTTCATTATCAATAATATCTACTTTATACAATATATGCATTAAAATCATATTTAATTTAAAATAAACTGTATTAATTGGGAAAATTTCATTGATCAAACTTAAAACATTTGTATTTTTGATAACTGTTTTAAAATACGAGTTATGGAGTCATATGATGTTTTAGTTATTGGGTCAGGACCTGGCGGTTATGTTGCTGCAATTAGGTCAGCTCAACTAGGAATGAAAACAGCTATTATTGAGAAATATTCAACTATGGGTGGAACTTGTTTAAATGTTGGTTGTATCCCAAGTAAAGCACTACTAGATTCATCTCATCATTATGAAGAAGCAGTTAAAAAATTTCCTGAACATGGAATCAATGTTAACGGTGAGATTAAATTTGATTTATCCAAGATGATTGAAAGAAAGCAGGCTGTTGTAGATCAAACAACTAAGGGGATTGATTTCTTAATGAAAAAGAATAAAATTGATGTATATAATGGTTTAGGATCCTTTAAAGACAGTAATAATGTTGATCTGATCATTGACGGAAAAGTTTCTAAAACAATTAATTCTAAGAATATTATTATAGCTACAGGCAGCAAACCATCAGCACTCCCTTTTGCAGATATTGATAAAGAAAGAATTATTTCTTCTACTGAAGCTTTAAGCCTTAAAGAAGTTCCTAAGCATTTAATAATTGTTGGAGGAGGGGTTATTGGTCTTGAGCTAGGTCAAGTATATAGCAGGTTGGGAGCAAAGGTTTCAGTAGTTGAATATCAGGATAGAATAATTGCCGGAATGGATTCTAGCTTATCAAAAGAACTTTTAAAGGTGTTGAAGAAGAGTAAAATAGAGTTTTATTTATCCCATAAGGTTTCTTCAATTGATAGAAAAGAAAAAACAGTAACAATCCTTGCTACAGGTAAGGATGGTAATGAAATAAATCTTCAAGGTGATTATTGTCTAATAGCTATAGGTAGAAAGCCATTTACTGAAGGTTTAAATTTAAATGCCACAGGATTAGAAACAAATAAAGTGGGCCAGATTGAGGTAAATGAAAATATGCAAACAAAAGTTAGTAATATCTATGCAATTGGAGATGTTGTAAGAGGAGCTATGCTTGCACATAAAGCAGAAGAGGAGGGGGTTTTAGTAGCTGAAGTAATTGCTGGACAAAAACCACATATTAATTATAATTTAATACCGGGGGTTGTTTATACATGGCCTGAAGTTGCTTCTGTAGGCAAAACAGAAGAACAACTAAAATCAAGTAATGTAGATTATAAAAGTGGTCAATTCCCAATGAGAGCATTAGGTAGAAGTAGGGCAAGTTCAGATTTAGATGGATTTGTTAAAATACTTGCAGACAAAAACACAGATGAGATTTTGGGGATTCATATGATTGGTGCAAGATGTGCAGACTTAATTTCAGAAGCTGTTGTTGCAATGGAGTTTAAGGCTTCAGCTGAAGATATTGCAAGGATTTCTCATGCTCATCCTACTTTTTCAGAGGCCATAAAAGAAGCAGCACTCTCAGCAACTGAAAACAGGCCTATTCATATATAGTTTCAGTTTTTATATATTTATTTAATGGAAAAATTATTTCTTAATCATATAAAGAAGAATTTTCCTTCTCTATTAGACAATAAATTTATTATTGCAGTATCAGGAGGGGTAGACAGTATTGTACTATTGCATCTATGCATGAAATTAAAATTAGATTTTGTAATAGCACATTGTAATTTTAAATTAAGAGGAGACGAGAGTAATAATGATGAAGGGTTTGTTAATGATTTGGCAAAACAAAATAAAATTAAATATTATTCAAAATCATTTAATACTATTAAAAGTTCAAACAACACCAATAAATCTATTCAAATGACAGCAAGAGATTTAAGATATGAATGGTTTGAATCATTGTCTAAAGAAATAAATATCAAGAGTGTGCTTACAGCACATCATCTAGACGATAGTTTTGAAACTTTTATAATTAATTTATCTAGGGGAACTGGAATTGACGGGCTATTAGGAATTCCTATGATTAATAATTTGGTTTCCCGTCCATTATTAATTTTTTCAAAAGAAGAGATTGTCTCATATGCTAAAGAAAATAAAATTTCATGGAAAGAGGATTCTTCTAATAGTAAGAAAGACTATCTAAGAAATCAAATTAGGCTAGATGTTATACCAAAATTAAAAAATACTAATCCTGATTTACTAAAAAACTATTTAAATTCTATTGAAAAATTACATCAATCAAAATCAATAATAAAAGACAAAATAGATGATGTTTTTAGAGATATTTCATTTAAAAAGGATGGTAAATTATATTTTGAAATAAAAAAAATAAAAAAATTATCTAATCTAGAGGCTTATATCTATGAGCTGTTTAAAGAATATAATTTTACTCAGTGGAAAGACATTAAAGATCTATTAGATTCACAAAGTGGGAAACATATTCTATCTAAAACACATAGGCTGCTAAAGGATAGGGAGTATTTGGTTTTAGCAGAAAATAATAAGACAGAGAAAACTAGACTATTGATAAGTAAAAACTTAAAAGAGACTAATATCTCAATTGGTAAGCTCGTATTTAGTAAAGTGGATAAAATAACTAACGAAAATTCAAACACTATTTTTCTGGATACTGAAAAGCTAATTTTTCCATTGAAAGTTAGAAGTATCGAACCAGGTGATTTCTTCTATCCGTTTGGAATGGGTGGGAAGAAGAAGGTAAGCAAGTACTTGAAAGACGAGAAGGTCTCATTATTTAATAAAGAGTCTGTGTTAGTATTAGAAACTGCCAAAAAAGATATCATTTGGCTAATTGGGATGAGATTTGATGATAGGTTTTTAGTTACGAAAAAGACAAAAAATATTACAAAAATTCAATTAAATTAATATTAAAAAGTATTTGAAAAATATAGGCCCTGGATCTGTTATTGCAGCTGCTTTTATTGGCCCAGGAACTGTTACTATGTGTACAATTGCTGGATCGCAGTATGGTTTTGCATTGTTATGGGCTTTGTTTTTGTCAATTATTATTACAATTTTTTTGCAAACAACTGCTGTGAAAATTGGAATAATTTCTCAAAAATCATTATCAAGTACTATAGTTTCACAATTCAATAGCAAAGCAATTAGAATTATGTCTGTTGTTTTAATTCTTTCAGCTATTTTAATTGGGAATATTGCATATGAAGCAGGAAATATTAGTGGAGGTGTTTTAGGTTTAGAAGCAATGTTTGGAGATTTAAGCTTTTCAAATGGATTTAATGGCTATAGCTTAATAATAGGATTAATTGCATTTTTTATTTTATTGTTAGGAAATAACAGGATTTTAGAAAAGATACTAATGGGGTTGGTTCTATTTATGAGTCTAGCATTTTTATTGACAGCTATTAAAATAGGACCTGATCTAAAATCATTTTTTACAGGTCTTTTTGTCCCAACTTTCCCTGAAAATAGTATCTTAATTATAATGGGTTTAATTGGTACTACAGTGGTGCCTTATAATTTATTTCTTCATGTGTCATTGGCTAAAGAAAAATGGAATTCTTCTGATCAAATAAAAGATGCAAAAATAGATACATTAGTTGCAGTTATTGTTGGAGGATTAATATCAATGTGTATTATAATTTCTTCTACATCAATAGGTTTAGATAAACTTACTTCAGCGATAGACTTAGCAAAAGGAATAGAACCAGTTTTTGGAGTTTTTTCAAAACAGTTAATTTCTTTTGGTTTATTTGCTGCTGGATTAACCAGCGCGATTACTGCACCTTTAGCTGCAGCATATGTTACTTGTGGATGCTTAAATTGGGATGCAGATTTAAAATCTATTCGTTTTAGAATGGTCTGGTTTTTGGTTCTATTCATAGGGGTTATATGTTCAAGCTTAAGTATTAGTTCAATAGAAATTATAAAATTTGCTCAGGTTGCTAATGGTATTCTATTACCTACAGTTACATTTTTCCTAATACTAATTGCTAATAATGAAAAGGTTTTAGGGGAACATGTAAGTAATTGGAGACATAATCTAATCTCTTTTTTTATTTTACTTATAACATTACTTCTTGGGTTTAAAAGCATAATTAAAGTTTTAGAATTTATATAATGAAAAAAAACAATATCAGAATAAATTCAGATTTAGGTGAAGGCAAAGGTGTTGAAAAAGAAATAATGCCTTTTCTGACTTCATGTAGCATAGCCTGTGGAGGACATATCGGAGATAAGACATCTATGGTAGAAACGATATTAATTGCAAAAACTCATGGCGTTAAAATCGGAGCTCATCCTTCATATCCTGATAAAGAAAATTTTGGTAGAAAAAACATGTCTATTTCACAATCAGACTTAAGACTTTCATTGATAAAACAAATTAATAGTATCGATGCGATAGCAAAGAATCTGAATACATCTATTGATCATATTAAATTACATGGCGCCTTATATAATTTTTCGGCTATTGACTTACAAACAGCCTCTACTGTTGTTGATTTGATTAAATCAGATTATCCAGATGTATTTTTGTATGCTCCTTATCAATCATTAATTTCAGAATTAGCAATAGAGAATGATATAAAAGTTTATTACGAGGTGTTTTTAGATAGAAATTATAATAATGATTTATCTCTGGTGTCTAGAGAAAATGATAATTCTATGATATTAGATTCTAAGAAAATGCTAGATAGATTGAAGAATGTTATTAATGAAAATAAAATTCAAACTATTGACGGTGGTTATAAAAAAATTATTGGAGATACTTTTTGTGTTCATGGAGATAGTTTAGAAATAGCTAGCGTGATAAAAGATCTATTTAATCAAATAAATAAACATAATCTGGAAAATTGAATAATTATAAATTAAAATATTTCAAGTACAACACCCATTGTCTTCTGATTAGTTGGCCTGAAATGATTGATGAAAAAATCAACAATGATGTAAATCAGTTTAAAGTTGCTATAGAATCCAGTGCTGGTAATATTTTAGAAGTAAGATCTTCTTATTGTTCACTTCTAGTAATTTTTGATAAAGAAATTCAGGATATAGACAAAATAAAATCTAATCTAAATAACTTATATCTATCTAGAGAATCTCTTTCAAAAACAGACAGGTTTCTTTGGAGTATTCCTGTGTGCTATGAAAAGAGTTTTGCTTTAGATATAGATTTGATTTCAAAACAAAATAAAATTTCAAACAATGAAATTATTAAAACACATATTGACAGTGTTTATTCAGTGTACTTAATAGGGTTTTTGCCAGGTTTTTTATATCTGGGTTCTGTAGATAAAAAACTTAAAATTCCAAGAAAAAAACAACCTAGATTAAGGGTTCCTAGGGGTGCTGTAGCAATTGCAGACCAACAAACAGGAATTTATCCTCAAGAAAGCCCTGGAGGATGGAATATTTTAGGAAATACTCCTATAAACTTATTTGACAAATTTAAAGTTGAGCCATGTTTTGCAAAACCTGGTGATAAGGTTAAGTTTTTTAGCATTTCAGAAGCTCAATATAAATTAATAGAAAAGGAAGTGGAATTTGGATTATATGAATTAAAAAAAGAATTAATATATGATTAAAGTAATTGATCCAGGGTTTTACTCATCTATACAAGATTTAGGTCGTTTTGGTACTCAAAATTTTGGAGTTCCTATAAGTGGGTCTATGGATCAATTTTCTGCTGATATTGCTAATAAAATTATTGGAAATGATTCATCAGAAGCATTAATTGAATTGACAATGAAAGGATGTTCTTTAAAATTTAAAAATCATACTGTAATAGCAATAACAGGCTCAGACATGAGTCCTAAACTGAACGGATTGTCTATAGGTATGTATTCTGTAATAGAAGTAAAATGTGGTGACACATTAAGTTTCGGGAGGATTAAGGATGGTTTTAGAACATATGTAGCGTTTAGAGGAGGAATTAATTCTGAAAAAGTTATGGGCAGCAAAAGTATGTATGTTGGTTTGACCAAGAATTTTAAAATCAATAAAGATGATGAGATATACCTAAATGAATCCAAACCTTCTTTAAATAAGAAATATAAGGCTTCTTTGAAGAAATTAGTTTTGTCAGATGAAATTGAATGCTATAAGGGTCCTGAATATGATAAATTAACTACACAAAATAAAAGCAGTCTATTAAATACTGAGTTTTCAATATCTAATAATTATAATAGAATGGGGTATGTCTTAGATCAAAAAATCAAAAACACTATAAAACCAATTATTACTTCACATGTAATGCCGGGGACAGTGCAGTTAACTCCTGGTGGTGATATAATAATTCTTATGAGGGACTCTCAGACAACAGGTGGATATCCAAGAATATTACAGTTAACTAATAAGGGTATTAATTTTGTTGCTCAAAAAGGGGTAAGCTCTTTAATTAAATTTTTGATTAAAAATTAACCAAGAAACTTGAAGAATTTTTTTACTATTTCTAACTTTCCTTTATAAGGCGCATATCTAATCTTTATATCTAGCCAATTTCCCTTTTTAACAATAGCTTTTTTGTGCGATAATTGATCAAAACTTGTCTTGCCATGATAGCTTCCTATACCACTATGGCCAACTCCTCCAAAAGGTAGGTTAGGATTTCCTACCTGAACGATTGTATCATTTACAGCTCCTCCTCCAAAACTATATTTTTTAATAATTTTTTCAGAAAAATTATTATTAGAGCTAAACACGTATAATGCTAGAGGTTTTTCATATTTAGAAATTAATTCTTCAATTTTGTTTTCATCATCATATGATATAATAGGAAGAATTGGTCCAAATATTTCCTCAGCCATTAAATCACTTTCAATATCTGGTTCATCAATAATAGTTGGTGAAAAATAACATGTTTCTAAATCATATTCACCTCCAAATATGATCTTGGTGTCCTTAATTAAATTAGAAAGCCTTGATAAGTTAGTTTTATTTATGATTCTTGGATAGTCTTTTGAGTTCTTAGGGTTTTCTCCATATGATTTTTTAATTTCTTCGGATAAGTGTTTAATTAGATCATCTTTTATGTTTCTTTTAACAATCAGAAAGTCTGGAGCAATACATGTTTGACCGGCATTTATAAACTTGCCCCAAACTATTCTTCTGGATGCTAGTTTTAAATCTATAGAATCATCAATAATGCAAGGGTTTTTTCCTCCAAGCTCTAGTGTTGTAGGTGTAAGATGTTTTGCGGCAGCAGCAGCAATAATCTTCCCTATCCTAACACTTCCAGTAAAAAAGATATAATCCCAACGATATCTTAATAATTTTTCAGCAGTTTCAGCAGCCCCTTCAACAACTAATACATGTGATTTATCAAAAACACTTTCAATAATCTCTTTAACCAGTTTAGAAGTATGTGGCGCATGCTCACTAGGTTTCAGCACAACTGTGTTTCCAGCAGCTACAGCAGACATGACAGGTAAAATCGCTAATTGGAAAGGATAATTCCATGGTGAGATTACAAGTATTTTCCCATAAGGCTCACTGTAAATATAATCTGATGAAGGAAAGCTAAGGAGAGAAGATTTTACTTTTTTTGGCTTAGCCCATTTCTTCAGGTTTTTAAGAAACAAATCTATTTCAGTTATTAAAATCCCTATTTCAGACAAATAAGTTTCATAGCTGCATTTTTTAAGATCACTATTTAATGCTTTAAAAATTTTATTCTCATTTGATAGGATTTCTTTTTTAAGACTTTTTAAAAGGTTTCTTCTTTTGCTTATAGGTAATGTCTCACCGTTTTTGAAATACTTTTCTTGATTTTCAATATAGCCTTTATACTCCATTGCATTATTATTAATTGTCTTTTTCTTTTTTATACTTTCATAATTTAAGTTATAATCAACTATTTTTTTTATTGTTCTTTGGTGTAAAAATACAGCTTTTCCATATTTTTCCATCCCTTACTGGAGCAGTAATATCAATTTCTTTTTTAGTAACTGGATGAGTGAACTGTAAGTTCCTTGCATGAAGATCAATACTTCTGTCAGGATTAGTTCTTTTGGAGCCATACTTTATATCTCCTCTAATACTGCATCCTATAGCTTGTAATTGACATCTAATCTGATGATGTCTTCCAGATTCCATTTTAATTTCTAACAAATAGTAGTTTTCTAGTGTTTTTAATAATTTATAATTAAGCACCGCTTTTTTTGCATTATTAGTTTCTTTTGAAAAATGTGTTGACTTATTGTTTTTTGGGTTTTTTCTCAGCCAATGAGTTAGTTTTCCAGTTTTATTCTTAGGTTTATTTTGAGTAATTGCCCAGTATAATTTATTGATCTCCTGATTTTTAAGCATTGAGTTCATTCTAGATAGAGCTTTAGAGGTTTTTGCAAACACAACTATTCCTGAGGTAGGTCTATCAATTCGATGAATTATCCCCAAGTATACATTTCCTGGCTTTTTGTATCTAATTTTTATATACTTTTTTACAATTTCTGCTAAGGGAGTGTCTTTACTTTTATCACCTTGAACAATATCTCCAGGTCTTTTGTTTATTATAATAAGATGGTTATCTTCAAAAAGAACTTGTAAATTTTGACTATTTGATACAGTTTTCATAAGGAGAGATGTTAATACTGCTCCTTAGAATTAGGGAAGTCTCCGTTTTTTACCTCTTTTGAGTATTTAGAGATTGCTTTAGTCATATCGTCGTAAAGATTCATATATCTTCTCAAAAATCTTGGATTGAATTCTTTAGTCATCCCTAACATATCATGGATTACTAATACTTGTCCATCAACTTTATTCCCAGCTCCAATTCCGATTACTGGAATCGTAACTTTTTTAGCAACTTTAGCAGCAAGATTTGAAGGTACTTTTTCTAAAACAATTGCAAAGCAGCCTGTCTTTTCTAGTTTTACAGCATCATCTAAAAGTTGTTTAGCTTCTTTTTCTTCTTTTGCTCTAACAGTGTATGTTCCAAATTTATATATAGATTGTGGTGTAAGGCCTAAATGACCCATTACAGGAACTCCTGCTTTAATAATTCTTTTAATAGAGTCTTTTATTTCTTTTCCTCCTTCTAGTTTTACGGCGTGGGCTCCGCTTTCTTTCATTATTCTTACAGCAGACTTTAGAGCTCTTTTAGGATCACTCTGATATGTACCAAAAGGTAAATCAACAACTACAAGAGCTCTTTCAACAGCTCTTATCACTCCAGATGCGTGATAGATCATTTGATTAAGAGTTATAGGGAGGGTGGTTTCGTGTCCAGCCATTACATTACTAGCTGAGTCTCCTACTAAAATTATGTCAATCCCAGATTTATCTACAATAGTAGCTGTAGTAAAGTCATAGGCAGTTAGCATAGATATCTTTTCTCCTTCTAATTTCATCTCTAGAAGTGATTTTACAGTAATTCTTTTATATTCCTTTTTTGACTTAGACACTATTTTAAATAAATGAGCATGTAAAATTAATAAAATATATTATAGTACTAACTCATTTTCTAATGGTTTTTAAAAATTAGTTTTGACCTGAAAAAATGACAATATGGCAGTAAATATAGATAAAAACTGACAATTTAATACATAAATAATAATGGCATAATGATTGACAAGTATATTTTGAATTAATTAAAAATTTAAAATTATGAGTAAAATAATTGGAATCGATTTAGGTACTACAAATTCATGTGTTTCTGTAATGGAAGGTAGTGAGCCTGTAGTAATCCCTAATGCAGAAGGGAAAAGAACAACACCATCTGTCATAGCATTTGTAGAAGGTGGTGAAATTAAGGTAGGTGATCCTGCTAAGAGACAAGCCGTTACAAATCCAACTAAAACTGTATACTCAGTTAAAAGATTTATGGGTAATAAATTTTCTGAATCTAAAAAAGAAACAGGAAGAGTCCCTTATAAAGTAGTAAAAGGAGATAATGATACTCCTAGA
>MDSY01062498.1_pt1 | contig 19249 bp, 20 predicted proteins | sample 811131 | NCBI WGS metagenome assembly MDSY01 (sample SAMN05326643, study PRJNA326480) | marine metagenome | isolation source: seawater | place: Atlantic Ocean: South West | collected 2010
ATGCTACTTTTTTCATTAAAATAAAGATTTATAAAGTTTTAAGTTTTTTTTGATTTTGTTTAATGTGAGTATAATTACACTAAAAATTGAAAGTATAATATTCCTTTTTTCAAATAATAAAAAAACTTTATATGCATCAGCAATTTTTTGATATTTGTTAGAGGAAAGTGAATTAGTTACATTTCTCCAAGTTGCTAAAGTTTCATTCATCCCCATTAATTTCACAGAATTTCTTGCATATTTTAACCATAGTGCAAAATCTTCTTGAGTTTTAAGGCTAGGAAAATTTCCTAATTTTAATAATTTTCTATTAATTATTACAGTAGACAAACCAATATCACACCTTTTTAATAAGTCTTTATACTCAATTTGAATTGGTACCTCTTTTCTTAAAAATTTTTTCTTATTTAATATATTGTAAGCAGTATAGGAAAAATCTAAAGAATGTGTTCTCATAAATTCTAATTGTTTTTTCAACTTATCTTTTTTCCAAAAATCATCTGAATCAAGAAAAGCAATAAATTTTCCCTTTGATTTTTTCATTGCAATATTTCTAGATTTTGCAGCTCCTTGATTTTCTTTATTAATAATTAATTTTATTTTTTTATTCGTAAAATTATTTTTTATATAAGAGAGATCACTTTTTGAAGGATCATCATAAATTAATAAAATTTCAAAATTTTTATAAGATTGATTCATTATTGAATCTATTGCTTTTTTTATAAATTTTTTATTTTTATAATAAGGAACAACAACTGAAACTATATTTTGGCTCATATTAATATTTAATCACAAGTATTTTTTAATAATTTCATAATACTTTTGACAATTTAGTTCAAAATCAAAGCGTAGCATATTTTTTTTACCAGATTTAATTTTATTTTTCATAATCAACTTATTTCTGTTTTTATAATAATCCAAAATTTTTTCTTCTAACTGCTTCTGACTTCCAACATTAATTAAATCTCCCACTTTACCGTTTAATAAAATTTCTCTTGGACCAGTTGGACAATCAGTGGATATAATAAATTTTTTTAAAAATTGCGCTTCTAGTAATACATTTGGTAAACCTTCATATTTAGAAGAAAGAATGAATAAATTTGACTGTTTTATGTATGGATAAGGGTTTGATTTAAAACCTAATAATTTTATCTTATTTTTTAATTTATTATTAATTATAAAATTTCTTATTTTTGAATAATTTACACCTTTACCCATTATTAAACATTTAAATTTTATTCTATCTTTTAAACTATTAAGAGACTTTAGTATTAACATCTGATCTTTTTGATCAGTCATTCTTCCAATGTTAATAATATTTATAAATGAACTATTTTTATTAAAAAAGTTAAAAGATATTTTTTTTCTTGATTTTTTTTCTACATCTATTTTATTAAATGGATTATAAATACAAATAGTTTTAATTTTAAATTCGTTATCAAGTTGTTTCTTAAAATCAATACTATTCACAATTATTTCTACAGGATATTTAAATGAAACTTTAAAAATTAATCTTTTTAGGATGTTTGATGACCATCCTCCTGGAGCAGTATTCGACCTTGTGATTATCTTTAAACGTAAAATAAATGAAAAAAAAATTGCGTATATATTGGCTTGAAAAGATAGAATTAAAAAATTTTTATTTTGTAAATAAAACTTTAATAATAAATAAAAACAAAAAATTGTTTTTAGAAATCTTCCCTTTGATGACCAGTAATAGTTATTACTAGATATAAAATCTAACCTCCTGTTAAAAAATTTTTTCTTTTCTTTATTGGCAGTAATTAAAGATACACTCACTCCCTTTCCTATTAAATAATTAGTAATTAAGAAAAGATTTTTTTCCACTCCTCCATCTTCAATTGATGGTATAAATATTAATAATTTAGACATTTTTAATTTATTTTTGATTCTTCATATAGGGTCTATTTAAAATTAATTATCTTAATTAAATTTCCATAATGATTAAATAATGAATAATTTTTAGACATTTTTTTGGCTCTTAATTTGATAATTTCAATATTTTTTTGATTTGTTTGATTTAATCTCTCAAATTGCTCTAAAAAACTATTCTCTGAATTGCTCTCAAATAAAAATCCATTTTTTCCTTCTTCCAAGATCTCTATTGGCCCATTTTTACAATTACTAGATATAACTACTGTATTTGAATAAAAGGCTTCAATCAGAACAAAGCCTGGGTCTTCCCACAAAGATGATAAAATAAATGCCTCAGCTTTATTTAAATATTCATAAATATTTTTTTTATAACCCTCTAAAAAGATATTATTACTCATTTTGCTATTAATAATTAAATTTTCTAATTTTTTTTTATCCTCACCATCTCCCAAAATATAAAGTTTAATACTATTATCCCTATCTATAATTTTTTTAAAACATTTTATTAAAAAAATAAAATTTTTTTGCTTTGTTAATCTACCAATAGCTACATAATTTTTTTTTACACTTATGTTTTTATCTATTTTGTCTTTTTTTTCTTTTTCATTAATTTCATTTACTGAAATTATTGGGTCTCTCAATAAAAAAGTATTTTCATTTAATTTAAGAGTATTTAAAAAATCTAATGTAGCTTTTGTTGGACTTGTAATACAAAAAATTTTCTTCAAAGTTACTTTCCAAAGTGTCTTTCTGATTAAATTAAGTTTTGGCAATCCAGAAATTCTTAAAATTACTGATGTATTAAGATTATAAATAAAATTTAATAGCAATGGCAAGGAAGTTATTAAATGTAAAATTAATATATCTGGTGGGTCTTTTTTTAAAATTTTTTTTAAAGGATTAAATGCTAGCAAAAAAATTTTTATATAAAAAAACCTACTTAATAAAAATCCATTAATTTTTTTTACTTTAAAATTTTTAGATATATTTAAATCAATTATATTTATTTCATTTTTTTTAATTTCATCTTTATATACATCCCATTCTCCAATTACATTTATTAAATAAGGCTCATATTTGCTTTGTGAAAATTTTTTAATACTTATTGCAGAATTTAATACAGCTCGTGAGGTTGCAATATCAGATAAGAAGGGTGACCAATAATAAATTTTTTTTACCATTATAATTTTCTAAACCTTAATAATAACATTTAACTTTTTTTAATTTGATAAACTGGCACTATATCTTAAGTTTTCACCTAATAAAAAAGATAAATTTTAAAGTTTTTTTTAAATTAATAAATATCATTTTTTTTAACTCTAATACCTTTTCTTGAAATATAAAAAAATAAGTTATTTTTTTTATTTTTATTAATTCTTTTTTAATATCATTTTTTTCTTGATCTAAAGATCTTTGTACTAGAAGAGAATGTACCCAGTATTGTTTCCAAGATTTTTTTGAGGACATAACATTCCATAAATTATCATAAGGGTATTCATAAAAATGAATTGGATAACCTACACTTTTTTTTCTGTACCTATTAATATTTAAAAAAAAGCCATCATCTTGAATGTACTTATGAATAAAATTAAAATAATGTTTTATGATATCTTTATCCATTTCCATCATAGATCTAGTATTTATTATTAAGTCAAATTTAATATCAGAAATTTTATTCCAAGGATTTAAAATAAAAATATCATTTTTATCAAAAATTGATTTATTTAATTCATTGTTAATGAGTTCACAATTGCCTACTATGGACAAATCGTCAAAGTGATTTTTTAAATAATATGAGGCTAAAAAATTACCCTCAGGTAAATCTATGGAAACATACTTACAATTAAATTTTTTAATAATTTTTTGAGCAAATGAACCATATCCACCACCAATTTCACAAACAGAAATTATATTCTTTTTATTAAGAGTATTTTTTTCAATTTCATGTAGCCACTTAATATGAAAATTTTGACCACCATCTACATATTTATCTTTATATTTAAAAACATATTTAGAGTTTCCAATATTATTACTGTTTAAATTTTCAACAACATAGTCTTCACCAATCTCTTCAATTAAATCTTTGAAGATCTTTTTTTGTTTTGATAAATCATACCTGTCATCTAGACCATCAGATAAAGTGTTGTTTCTAAAATCTTTTAAATTTTCATTTTTAAATAAATTTGACCTTAGGTCGTATTTTTTCCAATGCTTACTTTTATATTTCTCCTCATAAAAATCCAACGAGGTGGTGTAATTTTTATAGATATCCATTTCAAGTTAACTCTTATAATAAGATTTATACCAGTTTACACATTTAAAAAGACCCTTATCTAAAGTAGTGAATTTAAATTTACCTATCTTTTTTAATAACTTTTTATTAGACCCATGCGTACCATAAACATCTGCCCTGTTAATTCCAATTTTTTTAATTTTTACACTCCCAAGGAGTTTTATTAATTTATTTACTACAATCAAAATATTTGTCGGTTTATTTCCACATACATTATAAACTTCATAACATTTGTTTTTTTTCTTATTAAGCAGTTTAAACAATATCGATGTAACATCATCTATATATGTAAAATCTCTGAAATGGTCTCCAAAGTTATTTAAATAAAAAAAATTTTTCTCTAGTGCAGCTTTCATAAATTTCATTATAAACATATCTGGTCTACCCCATTCTCCATAGACTGTAAAAAATCTCAATGCAGTAACATTTACTTTATAAAAATTTGAATAACTTTCAGATAAATCTTCATTAAATTTTTTAGACAAGCTATAAATGTTTTTTGGTTTTAGATTAAAATTTTCTTTAGATGGAAATTTTTTTATATCTCCATAAACTGAACTGGATGAAGCTGTAAACAATCTTTTAATTTTAAATTTTTTAGATAGATCCAGTACATTAAAAAATCCATTGATATTTGAGTTTATATAATCTCTTGGTGATATAAGTGCATATCTTACTCCAGCTTGAGCAGCAAAATGAAATATAAAGTCAAATTTATTTTTCTTAAAAATTTTTTCTAATTTTTTTTTATTTTCTAAATTCAGTTTAATAAAAAAAAAATTTTTATATTTTTTTAATTTAATAATTCTATTTTTTTTTAGCTTAACATCATAATAATCATTAAAATTATCAACACCATAAACTGTAAATTTTTTTTTAAGTAAAAATTCAGAAAATTTAAATCCTATAAATCCAGCTGATCCAGTTATTAATATTTTCATTATCTAAATATAATTGTTCGTATTAACAATTTCTATATACTAATAATTTTATAAAAACATGTATTTTAATATGGATATCTATCTTATTAATTTTGGCATTATTAATATAAGCTGTGGCTTGGCAGAGTTAATTAAGTAGAAATAACCCTTTGTAACAAGGTAAAATATATATGGTCTCAAAAAACTTATCAATATTGTATAATAGAATGTTAAATTCTAAGCTTAATTATATGAACAAAGTTGTTTTAATAATAAGAAGTGATAAATATTTTTCTAGTATACAATTACCCTACAAAGTTTACCCAATAAGTAATGCCTAAAAATTATTTATCAATTATAAGCAATAAATGAAAAATATTCCTAATTTTAAAAAAATTATTTTTATCGATAAACTTGACTATAATATAAATCGAAAAATAGAAGTCGGTTTGAGAATTAATGGAAGCCAAAAAAAAAGTTATAAAAACAATCCATTAATTACAATTATAACAGTGGTTAAAAATAAATCTGATGTAATTGAAGAGACGATACAAAGTGTACTTAATCAAAAATATAAAAACATTGAGTATATAATTATCGACGGAGAGTCTAATGATGGCACAATTGAAAAAATAATGAAATATGAAAAAAAAATTGATTATTTTGTTTCTGAAAAAGATTTGGGTTTATACGATGCAATGAACAAGGGATTATCTCTTGCAAAAGGAGACTTGATTGGAATAGTCAACGGTGATGATATTCTTTTACCTGATGCAACTAATATTTTAATTGAATATTATTACAAACACAAAAATGCAGAATTTTTCTTTGGATCAGTAAAAAAACATTGGGGAACTATTCATGGATTTTATCCACATAAAATTAAATATTCATGGTTTTTTTATACAAGTCACTCAACTGGATTTTTTATCAAAAGAAACACTGCATACAAAAATGGAGCATATTCTTTAAATTATAAATACTCATCAGATTTTGATTATTTTTATAGGCTTATTGTGCACAATAAAGCGCAGGGTATTGCAACTAAAGAGAAAGAAGTTTTTGGAATATTTAGACCAGGTGGTCTTTCACACACACTTGATAAAGAAATTCATTTTTTTGAAAAAATACAAATCCGAATTGACAATAAACAAAATAAATTATTTCTATTTTTTTTTGTAATATTAAAATTTTTAATTAATCAAAAAGGAAAAGATAGAATTAAAGTTGGAAAATTTATATCTTTTTTATCTAAAAATTTTTTTTAATGGTTATTTTTTTTTTACTACAAAAAAAATTGCAATTGGGTAAATATCTTTTAATTTATATTTAACAAAAAAACCTAGAAAAGAGTCTAATAAAAAACAGCAAATAAACAAAAAATTATTTAGTAGAGGTATCTTTTTTGAAAAATCTGAAATAATTGAGTAACATATAGTCATTGGACCAAATCCTAAATTGTAAATTTTTATATTTTTAAAGTCATCTTCAAATAGATTTTCAAAAAAAGGTTTTGTAAATCTGTAATAGTCTGATGGAGCACCGTGGAATCTATATAAAAAAGGCGTTGAGCCAATTAATGTGCCATCTTTCTTTAAAATCTTATGAACTTGCTTTTTTGCATTTTTAAAATTTATCAAATGTTCTAAAATGTTAAAAAAAATTACAGTATCAAAAGAATTTTTTTTTAATCGTATATTTTTATTTAAATCAACATTTACAACATCTTTGTGCTTAATATATTTGTCTGCAAATATTACTTTTTTGTAATTTTTAATATTTTTGGAAAAATTATTTTTAGAATTTGGCTCTGCTCCAAATTCAATAATTTCTCCTTTTAAATTGTACTTTTGAAATTCTACATTTTGTAAAATTCTACAAAGACTTTTCCCCTGAAATATACACGACATGTAAAAGAAAAATATTTTTATTTTTTTTAATTTCATATTTATTTTATTTTTAAAATATTTTTTTTAATTTTTAAAATAGTCTTTTTATTAATTTGATTTCCTCTAATTGTTATAACTTTTATTTTATTTTTTATAAGTATTTTTTTAATATTTTCCATAATCTTTATAAATAAACTAAATATTTCTTTTTTATTTTTTTTTTCATACACAAATCCACCTTTTCTTAATGAAGCTCTTTCAAAGCATAGATCGTTATTAATATCCAATAATATAACAAAATCAGGCTTGGGTATTAATCGTAAATATTCATTGATTATTTTTTTTAAGTTTTTGTAATTATTTTTTTTTCTATAAATCATAAAAATTTTTTGAAGAAGACCTTCATCATTCATAACAATTTTTTGTTTTAATTTTTTTTCTAAAAAATAAGAACATAAATCTATTTTAAAATTGTCATTTGCTCTTTTTTTTCCCATTTTATTTAATTTAGAGTTTTCTAGCAATTTTTTAAATGCTGTATTAGTTTTCAATAATTTTTTTTTTGTAATAATTAAATCAATTTTATTTGATAGAAATTTATATTGTCTATGAAAAATATATTTTGAATAAAATTTTTTACTTATTTTATATTTATAAAAACTATTAAATAATATTTTATCAAAAAAATCTTTTTCAAAATAATTAAATAAATATTTGTCATTTCTGACTATTTTAGTTCCTTTTTTATTAATCTCATTAATAATCTTTTTAAACAAATAAGTTTTTCCAGACCCAGGAAACCCAATAATTTCTATAAATGACATAACAAAATTAAATTATATATTTAATATTTCCCCCTTAAACTCTTTAAGTTTAAAATTTGATGCAACCTCTCTATCAACAATAGAAATTCTTTTTTTTATATCCTTTGATAAATTATTCATTAATATCTTATCTACATTACCTCTATTTAATGTCATTTCTCCTTTAGAATAGAAATGTGCACCACCTTTAAAACTTAACCCAGAAACTATTAAGTTTGAATTTGGATATTTTTTAGCAGCAAACAATAAGGCAAAAAAACCAGAAGAGACTCCAAAAAAACCATATTTAAAAATACCATTAAAAATATGAGTTATTTTTTTTTTAAATGAATTTTGATAATTAACTTCTGCTAACATTAAATCTACTATTCCTTTATTAAAAAATTCTGACTGAAATAAAAACTGTTTATATTTTGAAAATTTACAAATATCTAAATCATTATTGAATAATTTTTTAATATTTTCTTCTGCATCTTCAAAATCTCTGACAATGATGCTGTCTGGTTTTGAATTGATTACTCTATTCTTAATTTCCGGTAGTTTTAAAAAAGACCTCGCACCTATAACGCATGTATGCATTGTTGAGTTTTTATCATTGTATTTATTATATAAATTAACTAATTCGGCACTTCCATTTGATGAAAATATTTCTGTAACTTTTATAAGAGGTATTTTATAAGGTGATTTAGACCCCAGTATCAATATATTTTCAAAAGACATTTTTTAAAATTTTTTTTAAGTCTGAAAATTTTTCAATTTCATATTTGCATTTAATTTTATTCATTTCATAACCATATTTTGCATATACAAATTTAACTCCAGCTTTTTTAGCAAAATTTTTATCTAAGATCATGTCACCAACATAAATACAATCTTTACTTTTTACTTTTTCTAATTTAAGGATTTCAAAAATTTGATCTGGATAGGGCTTTGATTTAATTCTTTTATGTGGTGTATATATAAATTTAAAACTCAAATTAAATCTATCTATTATTTTTTTTGTTCTTTTAAGGTCTTTGGATGTGATTAAACCTAGTACAAAACCTTTCTTCTTTAGATATTTTAGTGTTGGTATAACACCTGCGTACGTCTTAATTAGTAAAATATTCTTATTTGAAATATAATCATAATTCTTTTTAATTTTTAAATATTTTTTATTATCTAGATTTAATTTTTTTAAAATATTAAAAAAAGGAAGTCCTACAAACTTTTTATATTTTCCAAATTCATGACTAATATTAAATTTTATACATGTATCTTCCCATGAAACTTGCATATTTTTTATTGAGTTAATTAATACACCATCAAGGTCCATTAAGATTATTTTTTTACTATAAGTATTCATTTTTATACTTGTCTTTTTTGAATGCTTTAATTGCTTTCAAATAATCTTCTTTTATATCAACTGAAAAGGTTTTTGAATCTAATGAAAAAGTTCCTATTTCAATATTATTTTCTAGAGCACGCATTAATTCTATACCTTCGATTTTCTCAAGCTCTGTTTGTTTTAATAAACAAAATCTTTTGAGGGCACTTGGCTTAAATGATATTATTGATAAATGTTTTTTATAAAACTCTATTTTTTTTTTAAACGGATAAGGTATCCTTGCTCTGCTTAAATACAGAACCTTATTATTATTATCTGATACAACTTTAACAATATTTTTAGATACTGCTGTTTTAAACTTTAAATTTGGAAGAATTATATCATGATGAAAATTTTGTTGATGGTATGTAATAACCTTATCTATATGAGTTGGATCTAGCAAGGGCTCGTCCCCCTGTATATCTATTATAAGTTTTGGATTGAATTTTTTAGCAACTTCATTGATTCTTTCTGTTCCGTTTTTATGTTTACTTGAAGTCATATAACATTCACCTCCATAGTGTTTTACTACATTCATGATTTCTTTACTGTCTGTACACACTATTAGCTTTGTAAGTTTTTTTGAAAGTTGAGCTCTCTTAAGCGTGTGCACAACCATTGGCAAACCCTCAATTTTTAATAATGCTTTTTTTTTAAGTCGGCTAGAATTAAGCCTGGATGGAATTAAGCCTAATATCATATTTTTTTATTTACTGAATTTTTAGATTTTGAGTTATTGTATATATAATTTGTTTGCATAAATAAGTTTAAATATATTATTTATCAACATAATAAATAACCTAAAAAATGCTTATAACATTATATGAATAAAATTTTAAACACTGATTTAAATACAGATATAGATGTTATAATACCAGTGAAAGAAAGGTATTTACTACTACTTAATGCTCTTAAAAGTATTGAACATCAAACAATATTGCCCAATAAGGTTTTTATTATAGATGACCATTCTAATGAAAAAATAGATAACTTTAAAAAATATCCTTTTGAATTAATATTAATTCGTAATGAGGAAAATAAAGGTCCTTCTTTTAATTGTAATTTAGGAGCTTTAAAATCTAAAGCAAAATATATTTCAATATTGGAAACAGATGACCTTTGGCTTCCTACAAAACTAGAGAAGCAATTTAAAGAAGCGGAAAAAAATAATCTTGACTTAACTTATTGTAATTACTTTTTGGGTGAAAAAAAAAATACACAAAAATTCTCTTCTAATAATAATGAAATACTTGATCTTTTGCTAAATCAATGGTCATGCCCAAATCCCTCTACATTTTTTTTGAATAGAGTTTCTTTTTTAGGGTTAGGAGGTTTTGATGAAAAAATGTTTGGGTCTCATGACCATGACTTTTGGATAAGAATAGCTAGTTCAAATTTAAAAATAGATTTTTCAAATGAATATCTTGTAAAAATAGAAAAATATAATCCCAATCAAATGTCTAGAGAGTATAAATCTAGAATACAGTCTACTAACTTTTTTATTGCAAAACATAGAAAAACAATAATTAGCCACAAGGGAAAAGCTTATTTTAAGCATTATTCAAAAGAATTAATGTCCCGAGCCTTAATACCAGTGCTTAAAAAAACAATTAAAGATAAAAAAATATTAAGTACACTAAATCTACTAAAATATTTCATATTCTCTAAGCTATTTTACAAAAGAATATTTGGTTATCTCAAAAAAAGATACAAATAGAATAAATAATTAATTTTATAATCTTTTTTTTAAGTTCTAAGTATTTAAAGTAACTGCATAATTTTAATTGCTTTTAATATAAATAATTTTACATTGATTACTTTATGAAAATGAATAAAAAATTTATTATTTTTGGAAAACCTAATATTGGTAAAGCTGAAATTGAAGGCGTTAAAAGTGTGGTAAAATCTAAATGGGTTGGCACTGGCCCAATTACTAACAAATTTGAAAAATTATTCAAAAAGTATAAAAACTCAAAAAATGCTGTTGCATTAAACTCTTGTACAGCAGCTCTTCATCTTTCACTAATTGCATGTGGTATTAAAAAAAATGATGAGGTCATAACTACCCCAATGACTTTTGCATCGACTATAAATTCAATTATGCATGTGGGTGCAAAACCAATTCTTGCTGATATTGAGAATGATACTTTTAATATAGACCCTAATGAAGTGGTAAAGAAAATTACCAAAAAAACTAAGGCTATAATCGTAGTTCATTTTGCTGGTCTTCCATGTAAAATGACTCAAATAAAAAAAATTGCAAAAAAATATAAAATTAAACTTATTGAAGATTGTGCACATGCGATTGAAGCAAAATATAATAATATACATACGGGTAATTTTGGAGATGTTGGCTGTTTTAGTTTCTATTCAACAAAAAATTTAACTACTGTTGAAGGTGGAATGATTACAACAAATAATTCAAAAATTTCTGATTTAGCGAGAATTATGAGAATACATGGACTTTCTAAAGATGCTTGGAAACGAGATTTACAAGTTAAAGAAAAAAATGATCATTTTAAACATTATGACGTTAGAGAGATTGGTTTCAAGTATAATATGCCTGATTTAAATGCATCAATAGGAATAGTTCAATTAAAAAAAATTGAAAAAAATTTAAAAGTGCGAAAAAAAATATATGAAATGTATAAAGAAAAATTAAAAGATTTACCCATAAAATTTCAAAAAATTTACTCTAAAAATATTAGGCATGCGTATCACTTATTTTTAATAGTGCTAGATAAAGAAAAAACAAATTTGAATAGAGACAAACTTGCAACTTTTCTTCTTAAAAATAAAATTGGTGTTGGTATTAATTATAGAAGTATTACAGATATGCATATATATAAGAAAAAATTTAGATGGAATAAAGATACTGTTAAGAAATCAAAATATTTAGGTGATAATATACTTAGTTTACCACTATATCCTGACTTAACCTTAGGTGAGGTAAACTATATCTGTTATAAAATAAAATCTTTTTTCAATTAGTTTTTAAAATAAATTATCTTCTAATAATTTCTAAAATAAAAAATATTATTTCTTTTTAAATAGATTTCAAAATTTGCATAGAGACATACTTTAATTGACGGATTGTTACTTTTCATAATTTTAGCCTTATATTTATTTGGAAATTTTGTAGTAAATAATTTTAACATTTTTTTTCCATTACCTTTAGATCTCATATTTTTGAAAACTGACCATGAAATATTTACGTAATTTTTATATTTAAAAGTTTTAATGAAACCCACTAATTTTTTATTTGCAAAAATCAAATATCCATTTTTATTTTTGGAATTTATTAGTTTATTGAACCAAATTAGATGATCCTTATATTCAAATTTTTTTTTATTTATTGAATTATTTCTGACAGAAGAACTATTATTCAAATTATATATCTTTTTTGAAAAATGATAATCACTTATAATCTGTATTTTCATAAAAAATTTTTAAATTGTCATGCTAATTTTACTTTAAGCATTCTTCAATTTTCTTTATCACAAAATCTTGGTTTGAAACTGATAATCCAGAATAAATAGGTATTGAAATACAATTCTCATAATAATACTCACTAGATTTAAAATTATTTATATTAAATTTAAATTTACTATAATATGATTGTCGATAAATTGGCTTGTAGTGTATATTTACACCTATCTTGCTCTTCAATAATTTTTCAAACACTAAATCTCTTTCATGATTTTTAACATTTGATCTAATTACTATTATAAAAAGATGATACGAACTGGTGATACCTTTTTTTATTTTTTGAAAAGAAATTGGTAAATTTTTTAATTTATCTCTATATCTCTTTGCAAGAAAATTTTTATATTTAACCCATTTGTTTAATTTTTTTAACTGCTCAATACCTAATGCAGCCTGTATTTCGTTCATTCTATAATTATATCCTAACAACACTTGGTCGTAGTCTTTTGATCTTTTTTTTAATTTAAAATTTTTTTGAATTCCATGCTCTCTAAATAATTTAAGTTTATCATCTAGTATTCTATTATTAGTTGTTACCATTCCTCCTTCACACGTTGTAATGTTTTTTACTGGGTGAAAACTAAAAACTGTTAAATCACTATATTTACAGTCACCAATTTTACTTTTAATATATTTTGAACCAATTGCGTGTGATGCATCTTCAATTATCTTAAAACCATAATTTCTACTTAAATTTTTAATTTTTTTCATTTCACAAGGCAATCCTGCCATATGAACTAACACTATAACTTTAGGTAACTTTTTATTTTTTTTTGCTTTAATTAATTTTTTTTCAAGTTTCAAAGTATCGATATTAAATGTATCAATATCTATATCTAAAAAATCTACTTTTGCTCCACAATAAATTCCACAATTTGCGCTAGCAACAAAACTTATTGATGAGGTCCAAAGAATATCATTCTTGGAAAGGCCTAAAGCCATGCAAGATATATGGAGTGCACTTGTGGCACTATTAGTTGATGTTGCAAATCTAGAATTTGTATAACGTTCTATATGGGCTTCGAATTTTTTAACTATTGGTCCTTGAGTTAAAAAATTTGATTTTAAAACTTTATTTACTGCCTTAATGTCTAGACTGTCTATTGATTGTGTTGAGTATGGAATCAATTAAATCTCTCTAAATAATTTTTTTTATATCTGATATTGACAAATATTCTGAATTTTCATCTGAATTGTAGTAAAAGTCTCTTTTAACTTTTTTTGAATTAAAATTTTTAGAATAGTATTTTCTTAGCCTATCATCTAATGGATTTAAAATTATATAATATTTTCCAACATCTATAGTATTTCCTGCATCATGATTACTTATTAGATCTTCATGAATTTTTTCTCCAGGTCTTATGCCAATAATCTTTAATTTTTTTTTGGGATCAATTGCTTTTACAAGATCTGTAATTCTTAATGAGGGTATTTTTGGCACTACAACTTCGCCACCTTTAGCATTTTTAATAGTCCACATTACCATTTCTACGCTTTGTTCTAGGGTAATATTAAATCTTGTCATTTGCATATCAGTTATTGGAAAAAAATTACTTTTATTTTTAAGACTTTTAAATAATGGTATTACAGACCCTCTACTATTTGCTACATTTCCATATCTTACGACAGAAAAGGATGTTTTTTTTGAACCTTTATGATTATTTGCTGCAACAAATATTTTATCTGAACAAAGTTTTGTTGCACCATATAAATTAATTGGGGATACAGCTTTATCTGTTGAAAGTGCAATTAACTTTTCAACATTATTTGTTAAAGAAGCCTGAACTAAATTTTGAGCTCCTATAATATTAGTTTTTATAAATTCGAACGGGTTATATTCTGCCGTATCTACTTGCTTAAGTGCAGCGGCATGAATTATATAATCGACTTCTTGAGTTGCATAAATTAATCTATCAATATCCCTTATGTCTCCTAAAAAAAAACGTATAAATGGATATTTTTTTTTTGGATAAATTTTAGACATTTCATATTGCTTTAATTCATCTCGACTAAATATAATAAGTTTTTTAATATTCTTATAGTTAGATATTAAATTATCTGTTAGCTCTCTACCAAATGAGCCTGTGCCACCGGTTATTAGGATTGTTTTATTTTTCATAATTAATTAAAAAAAATTTAGGATTAAGTAGCATTATATTGTTTAATTTTCTACTTTAAACAATTTTCCATTTTCAATTTTATAAACATAATTGCAAAACTTAAGTGTTTCCAATCTATGTGTTATCATGATTACTGTTCTTTTTTTCTCTTTCAAGACTTTTTCCATTATTTCTTGCTCATTTTTGAAATCAAGAGCATTAGTTGCTTCATCAAAAATTAATAAAGAGGGATCTCTATATAAAGCTCTAGCAATTCCTATTCTTTGTTTTTGACCACCAGAGAGTCTTGCTCCTTTTTCCCCGATAATGGTATTTTCTTTTTTAGGTAGGCTAGATACAAAATTTTCTAGATTACAAATTTTTAATAAATCCTTAATACGCTTATTATCAATTTTATCATCCTCGAACTCTAAAGAAATATTATTTTTTATAGTATTGTCTGATAGAAAAATATTTTGTGGAACATATCCAATTAATTTATTCCAATTTGATCTGTTTTTAATAATCGATAAATCATCAACTTTAATATCACCCTCTAAAGGTTTAATTAAACCTAAAACTAAGTCAATTATTGTACTTTTTCCAGAACCTGTAGGTCCAACTATTCCTACAATATCACTATGATTTATATTTAAATTTATATTTTTTATTGCTGGTTTAGTTTTATCATCATAACTAAATGAAACATTTTCTAATTTTAGGCTATTAATAAATTTAATATTTTCTTTACCCTCTTCATTTTGATTATCATAGTCTTCATCTTCGTTATCTAAAAAATATTTGTAAAGAACATCAATTGAGGGCTTGCTATATTGAAGCATATTTATTGAGTTAATTATCTTTGTAATAACAGGCATCAATCTAAGAGAACAAACTGATAGTATGCCCAATATCAACATAATTTTATCAAAAGAATAACCCAGGTATAAAAAATATATTAAGATTAAAGAAATAAAAAAAACTAAAGCAAATTCAATAACAAGTTTTGGATATATATTGAGTAAAGTAATATTTCTATTAATTAAGACTATTGCCTTATTGAATAAACTGAATCGATTAACTAATAAAGGTACCTTACCTAAAATTTTAACTTCTTTTATACCTCCAATACTTTCTTGAAAATTTTTTAATCTTTCTTTCTCATTAAATTGTCTTTGGATCGCCCATTTTCTTAAAATATTTCTAAAATAATTTCCAAAAAATAAACTTATCAATAGAAAAAAAGAGGAAATTAATATTGCAGTTTGAAAGTCTGTAAATAAAATTACTAAAAATACAGAAATTAGAGTTATAAAATCAAAAACTAGAGAAAGAATTCCAAAAATAAAACCCTTCGCAAATTGAGATGACTCAGCAAGCACATCTCTTATAACCGTCGCAGAGTTTTTTTTTGTATGGTATAAAATTGATTTATTAACATATCTACTAAAAAAACTATTAGATAAATTTACTATAATATGAGCTGTTATATTTGCTTTTATCCAGTTAACGTATCCAAGAAAAATATTTTTAATAAAATAGACTGTTGTAAGAACTCCAATTAAAAAAACTAGCTGATGTTTTTTATCAATTAAATTTATTTGGTCAAAAAATTCATTTATGTAATTGGCAAACTGACCGCCACTACTGTCAGACAAAATATAAATAATTGGTACTAGCAACCCAATACTAAGCATCTCTAAAATTCCACCAATAACCGTCATAAAAAAATAAATTAATATTTTAGTATCATATTTGTTGGTTAAAATTATTCGCGCCCTATAAATTGTGTCTCGAATACCATCTAAGGTCATAGAGAGTTTATATACTTAGAAATTTTTTTATCGTGAGAATTAATTTTTTTTAAAATTTTTCTAGTTTCATTGGGGGCATGTTTATAAGCAAGTTGCAGTATAGCCATCCAATTATTATTATTTTTAGATCTAATGTTCTTAATCTTTGAAATAACAGACGATCCTTTTATTCTAATTTTATTATTTTTATTATTCATTGAATATTTTATTTTTTATTTACTAATATATTAATGTATATTCATTTTTTATATTATGAAAATTAAAATTAAAAATTCTCTTGAAATTGACACAAATAAAAGACCTCTAATTATAGCTGAGATTTCTGGAAATCATAATGGCAATAAGTCTTTATTTTTAAAACATATTGAGGCAGCAAGTAAAAATGGTGCTGACCTAGTTAAAATACAAACATATGAGCCTGACGATATAACATTAAATATTAAAAATAGTAGTTTTAAAATTAAAGATGGTATTTGGAAAAATAATTATTTATGGGATCTTTATAAAAAAGCAAACACTCCATATGAATGGCACTTTGATGCTTTTAAGTTAGCAAAAAGAAAAAGTATAAATTTATTTAGCACACCATTTAGTGAAAAAGGTGTTAATTTTTTAGAGAAATTAAATGTTCCAATTTATAAGATATCCTCATTTGAAATTACAGATTTGAAATTAGTAAAAGCTATAGCAAAAACTAAAAAGCCTGTAATAATTTCAACTGGGATGGCTAACTTAAATGAAATAAAAAGATGTGTAGAAACTATAAAAAAATTTCATAATAAAGTTATAATATTACATTGTATTTCTGGATACCCCACGCCAATTACAGATTCAAATCTTGAAACTATTAACCTAATTAAAAAAAAATTTAATACAAAGTTTGTTGGTTTATCTGATCATACAAATGGAATTGAAACTTCATTGGCAGCGACGATGCTAAATGTTTGCGTAATAGAAAAGCATTTTATAATAAATAAAAAAATTAAAACATCAGATCAAAAATTTTCTATAGATATTAAAGATTTAAAAGAACTCAAAAAAAAAGTTGTTGATTTTTACTCTATGAAAGGGAAAGCTGATTTTAAGTTAAAAAAATCTGAAAAGGAGTCTTTAAAACTAAGAAGATCCATTTATTCCATAAAAGATATCAAAAAAAATGAAAAATTTAATTATAAAAATATCTCAACTTATCGCCCTATGATTGGTTTATGTGCTTCAAAATTTGATTTTGTAATAGGTAAAAAATCTAAAATAGACATAAAAAAATTTTCTCCTATATATAAAAGGATGTTAAAATAATATATTAGTATTATTTACTTTGGAAATAATGAAAAAAAATACTATCTGTATAATTCCAGCTCGAGGTGGGAGTAAAAGAATTCACAAAAAAAACATTAAAATTTTTTTTGGAAAACCTATTATTGCATATGCTATTAAAAATGCATTAAAATCAGGACTTTTCAAAAGTATAATAGTTTCTACAGATAATGACGGAATTTCTAAAGTTGCCAAAAGGTATGGAGTCTCTGTTCACATTAGATCAAAAAATCTTGCCAACGATAAAACTGATACAAGATCAGTTATTGTTGATGTAATTAAGACTTTAGAAAAAAAAACTTCATTTAGCAAAGTTTGTTGCATTTATCCTACTTCTGTTTTTTTTAAACCAAAAGAATTGGTTTTGGCATATAAAAAATTAACTAATTCTATAAATTATGTATTTACAGCAGCTCCATACGACCATCCAATCTTTAGATCTTTTGAAATTAAGAAAAAAAAATTAAAAATGATTTTTCCTAAAATGGAAAAAAAAAGAACACAAGAACTTGCAACTACCTATCATGATGCTGCTCAATTTTATTTCGGATGGAAAAGCTCATGGTTAAAAAATAAAAAAATTTTTCATGGTAAATCTAAATTTATTGAAATGCCCAAATTAAGATTTCAGGATATCGATGATCAAAAAGATTGGGATAATGCTAAGATTATTTGGAAGTTAAATAAAGCTATAAAATAATGATTTCTTTTCAAAAATTAGATAATTTTACAGAAAACTTAAGAAACCAAATTATTAATAATAATGACTATATTTTAATAACTGACAAACTAAATATTGATTCTGCAATTAGACACTGCTTACTTTCAAAGGTAATACAAAAAAAAATTAATTCAAATATTCTTGTTCTTGCTGATAAAAAAAAACATTTATCTTTAAAAATATATGAAATATTTAATATAAAAAATATTCACATTTCATTTGAATTTAAATATTTGTTTTATAATATTTTTTTCACAATTTATGCTTTATTAACTTATTTATCTTTAGTATTTAAATTTACAATTGGTAAAAATCCATGTGATGACTTTATTAATAATTTTAAATTTTATAATGTTCATGTTGGTGATCTAATCTATGATACATATATAAGAAAAAATCATGGATATTTAAATTTTAATATCTTTAATTTAAAGTTTTTAAAAATTTTTTTTATAACCTTTTTTAGATTAAAAAAAATCCAATCGCTATTTAACCTTCATAAAATTAAAGTTGTAATATCAAGCTGTAAGGCATTTAATTTTGGGGGTAATTTAGCAATAAGATATGCAAGCAAAATGGGTTGTAAAGTTTACCAGCATGCGGATCTTTTTTTTAGAGAAATAA
>MDSY01024520.1_pt1 | contig 19247 bp, 14 predicted proteins | sample 811131 | NCBI WGS metagenome assembly MDSY01 (sample SAMN05326643, study PRJNA326480) | marine metagenome | isolation source: seawater | place: Atlantic Ocean: South West | collected 2010
CCCCTGCTAAGGGTGTATACGTTAATAGCGTATCGAGGGTTCGAATCCCTCCTTCTCCGCCAAAAACAATCCCCCGCATCGCAGATGCGGGGGATTTTTTTTGCACAGTGAGAAGGGTGAGACCCCTAGCCGGTTCGACAAAACGCGAAGGCGTTTTGGACGCCAAAGGCGGTCCGAAGGACTCCAAACCATCGCAGATGCGGGGGATTTTTTTTGCCTTGAGAGGTCTTCATACAACTAGCTATTCCCTTCCTAAGTCCTTTCATTTGGTATAGGCTCTACGCCTCCCATTTAGATAACGTTGAATTAGATATGAATATTCTTAATAAATTTACCGCCATCTTCTGTTTGTTAACTTTGTTTGTTTCCATCTCAGCATGCGCAAAGTCTGATGAAGAGGATATAGGGTTTTGGACGAACGAAGATTGCAAAAAAACTAGCGACGCAGCAGGATTGTTTTTATACACGTCTGGAGAATTATTAAAAACCGCAGACAAAGAAAGAAAAGCAGGACGCGAGAAAAAATCAGAAAAGTCATATTCAGCGGCATTGTTTTTTTCGGAGTTATCCGGGAATGCAGCAAAGAATTTTGAGGTATTCTGTAAGAAATAACGGAAAATAACAAAACTGTTGGTCTGAACTTAATTGACCATAGCTGAATAGTCCATCCAGTCAAATCAGGTGAGAGGTAAGACGTTGTTGAACCTATAAAAAAGGGCGATCAGTAAAATAAAATATCTATATAAATCAACTACGTATTTTTTGAAGGCACTTTATGCGCTAATCTGCGTTAGGTTGCCTCTAAGGGTATCTGTCTGAAGGGCGTAATCTGCTAAACCTGCATCATCACTCGGCGCCTTTCGACCACAGTACTCCGTTGATAGGCGGGGACAGCGGCATCAGGGATCTTATTAGCGAGAGCGTTTTCAGCCATGGGTCTTGTTCATAGGTTTCACTACTGAGGACATGCCAGCTTATGATAAGTGCTTTGCGTTTGAGAGGTTAGGGAATACGTATTCGCTTATCTTTATGCTGCTCAGTATATTGAGTTTTCAGATCACGTCTTTTGATAGAGGTATCCTGCGTTGTTTTTTCCTATCATTCGTCTGGCTGGAATGATCCCCAGCCCTTCGGTTAAATCGATCTCATTCCATTGAGCTTGCAGGATTTCAGTTGTTCTCGTAGCACAGGGTATGCAGACCTCTTGTGCTCTTGTGCTCTTGTGCTCTTGTGATAGCAGCCTCCAAGCGAGCTCTTGGACGATCTGCTGTCGCTGTCTTCTTATTTCAGATCGGTTCCAGCACCTTAAACCATGTTTTGTGCTCAATTTATACGTTATTGCATAGATTTAATTTCTCGCATATGATGAATTCCATTATGGAAAGTGATCACATGATCGTTTTTGAAATTGGAATTACAAGGATTCATTAGTTGAATCAGTTATGGTGAAAAATCATGGTAAACAAAATATTTCTTAAAGCTGCAGTACTTTTCGCGATCATTATGGCTACAGGGTGCACTTCTATTCCCCCTGTTGATTTCACTATCCAAGATGTTGGTGTTGTAGATGCCAGAAAAAATATTGAATTGAAGTCTCTTACAGTGGGTTTTGCCCCTAAGGCGCAACAGAGTAAGGTGGAAGCCAATGCCACTATTCCCCCTCTTTGGAAAGAGTCGCTAACAGATGCAATGAATCGCTCATTGATCTTCAAGGACGATATGCCAACAAAAGTTAATTTGTCAGTTCGCATCACTGAGTTTGATATTCCTGCAGCTGGTGTCGCTATGACTACAAAAGTCAGTGCCATTTATGAGATTGTGGATAGGGGTACAGGAGACCTTTTGTTTACACAAAAAATATCAAGCGAAGGTGTAGTCCCTTTTGATTATGCTTTTATGGGGGTTGTTCGTGCGGTGGAATCTTGGAATCGCGCAGTTAGAAATAATATTGCTGATTTTATAAATGTACTTAGTGATTCTGATCTTTCTCAGCCCGTTTTTGAAAGATGAATAAGGGCGCAAGAGTCGTTCGTTTTCTAATAATCAATTTAATTTTGGTTATCATTGGCGGTTGTGCGCCAGTTAATGATGGTGTTGGTAGGTACAGGGTTGAGAGCGTCGGAAACGCTCATCGGTCTGTCGAGGCTATAGTTTTGGCTTCAAAGCCTGTGATAATTCTTGAGCAGAGCTCTGGAGCTGGTGCAAGAGCCGGTGGCGCTATTGGCGGCGCACTCGCCGCTGAAAATTCGGATAATGCTGCAGTGATTATTGCTGGTATTGTTGCGGGCGCGATAATCGGTAATAGTGCTGAGGTTAATGGCAAAACATATGGAGGTCATGAATATGTTATTGAGACAAAACGAGGCGTTTTGCTTACCGTGGCCCAAATTGATGCCAGCTCCAATGTCTTCTCGGTCAATGATAAGGTCATTCTTGTGTACGGACATCCTCATCGGCTAATAGAGGATCCTCGATGAATAAGAAGCTAGTTTATATCACGCTTTTTGCCCTATCTGCCGCACTGTTTCTCTACGTCTATGCACCCTTTATGCTTTGATCACCCTTCAAAATTCCCTGTCGCTGCGCTCTATCGGGATGAGGCTAATGTAGTGAGGGGGCAAACACAATAAACTCACTATTTTAATCCAATGCTGTCATCTCGAACCCATGCGAGAGATCTAATATGCCGCCAGTAGGCCCTTATTTATAGTGTTACAAATTGGGCATGGACTTAAACGGGCGCTATTGAAAATCAGGTTTTGCGGTTTCGAGCTTTGCTCTCCTGAGGTCTGCCGTCTCGAAAGCCTGCATAATCCTGTTATCCACAACGCAGATTAAGGTCTTATTGAACGGACTCCTGGATAGCTCCTCCGCTGCAATACTTGCGGCGAGATCCGTGGGCCATTTATACACCCCTGTACCCATCGCGACAAAGGCAATACTCCGGGCTGAAGAAACCTCAGCAGAGACGGCTAGAGCATTGGAATATGCTGCTCTGAGCTGCTCAGCTTCACCTCTCAAGCCATCATAAAATCTAGGGCAAACCGTATGTACCACATACTTAGCGGCAAGCTTGAATGCCGGGCTGATAATAGCCTGTCCAATATCCAGAGGGGCGAAAGGCTTTACATATTCCTCAAGTTCTCGGCCAGCTGCTTTGTGAATAACTCCCGAAACACCGCTGCCAGCCAATAATGAAGGATTGGCAGACATAACTATTATGTCTGCATCTACATCTAGAATACTCGCCTTAACCACCTTGATAATATCTCGCTCCTCTTACTGCATCTGATTGGAAGCTAACCTGGTCCACTGCAGAATACACTGTACACCAAGTCTCTAGCTGGGCTAGTGCCGAATAAGGATAATTAGGAAGTGGGGCCTGAGTGCAGACGGAGTTTGGACAGATAGATTCCAGAATATTATAGTCGATATTTAATCAGACTCTACTCCGACAAGCTATTTGCCCTGTCAGAGTGATAAACTGCCACTCAGATTTTAGTGATAAAAATAGATATTAAGCCATTTTTTGTAGGACAAAATCGAGGCCCAGAGTATGCCAGATCACGATGACATTTCAGACTACCATGGCTCTTCAGTGCCAGCGTCTACCGCGCTACCCGATCAGGGCAGCAGGCTAAATGTACTGTTGGTTACTCGGGGGCACCCATTTGACCGAGATACATTCTTTGATATTTTTGAAAGCAATCCTGATATTCAGTACTCCAATGTGGAGCATCCAGCAGCTCAATTTATGTACAACCCAGAGATGGCGGAAAAATTCGACTGCTATGTGCAATATGATATGCCCGGTGTGCAATTTGGCGCCGATGGCCCAGAGTATTCGGAGCCCCCAGAGTTTTATAAAGAGGGCCTGCGGGAGATGGGCGAGGCCGGCTGCCCACTGGTTATCATGCACCATGCCGCGGCTGCCTGGCCTGCTTGGCCGGAGTGGGCTGAGATTGTTGGAGGCCAATTTCTCTATACCCCGATGCAGTCTCGCGGAATTGAGCAGCCGGATAGCGGCTACAATATAGATGTATCTCACAGGGTAAGTCCGGCGATGGATCACCCTATCACCCGTGGCATAGAACCTTTCGAAATAGTCGATGAGGTATATCTTTCGGAAGTGTTTGAGGATTCGGTGATTCCCCTTTTCACCTCCAATTGGACATTTAGCCGCGACCATTTTTACTCGGCAGCCAATGCAGTGATTGATGGTCAGCTAAATTCCAATGCTGGCTGGGATCACAAGGATGGGTCAAATTTGGTTGGCTGGATCAAGGCATATAAAAATTCCCCTGTGGTCTACCTGCAATTTGGCGACGGCCCTGCAGCTTATAAAAACCCCAATTTTAGGCGCATTCTGGCCCAGGCGATTCAGTGGGCATCTAGCGCTGAGGCGAGGGCCTGGGCAACTGAGATAAACAGCACTCGAGACAAACAAAAAACTTAGATCAGCGCCGATAAATACAGAGGCAAGCCTCAAGGTCTGCAAGGCAAGGTGAAAATCCAAATCGGTAGCATTAGAATAAAAACAAGCAACATAGAAATGCTAAAAAAACACTAAAAAGTACACTAAAAAAGTACATTAAAAAAGTGCAATAAAAATAAGAAAAACCACAATGAAAAAAATCCTTAAAATTACCGGCCTCCTCATCGCAGGTCTGATTCTCCTCGCACTCCTCTGGTTGGCCAATTTACTCCTTCAACCTGTAGACAAAATTAGAGTTTATTTCTCAATGGGCCCGGAGCCACAGGTACTAATACAGGGTGCTTTTGAGTACCGAGATCTGAATAAAAATAATCGCCTAGATAGGTATGAGGACAGCCGCCAATCTGCTCAGGTAAGAGCGGAGAATCTAATCAGCCTGATGACCCTGGAAGAAAAAGTCGGCCAGATGTTTCATCCCGCAATCACCATTAAACCGGATATTCCATTGCTGATGTTTCATTTCGCGATGGGCCGTGTGGATGTCGATACGGCTGAGGTGCTCGACAAACATATCAGTCACTTTAATTTTTATGGCAAGCCAACCCCTATGGAGATTGCCACCAAACTCAACAGTCTGCAAAAAGTAGCCGCCAGAACCCGTTTGGGTATCCCGTTAACTATTAGCTCCGACCCTCTCCATGAAGCGTCTCGAGGTGGCGGTATAGCTGCATTCTCTGTCGATGGGTTTTCCGCTTGGCCTTCCCAGCTGGGTTTTGCTGCAGCCAGAGATGTGGAACTGACACGTCAATTTGGTCAGATAGCTGCTGCTGAATATCGAGCTGTTGGCTTGCGCACGGCACTGCACCCTATGGCGGATCTTGCGACGGAGCCCCGCTGGCCGCGAAACTTTGGCACCTTTGGTTCCAATGCGGATTTATCCAGCGAACTAACTAGCGCTTATATGCTCGGCTTTCAGGGGGAATCCCTGTCGAGTGATTCAGTGCTGTCGATGGTTAAGCACTTTCCCGGTGGCGGCCCTCAAGAATTTGGTCTGGACCCCCATCTGCCCAGTGGCAAGCGCCAAATCTATCCCGGGGATAATTTTGACTACCATCTCAAGCCTTTTAAAAAAGCCATCGACAATGGTCTTAAAGTGATCATGCCTTATTACGGTATCCCCATAGGCCAGACCGATGAAGATGTAGCTATGGGCTTTAATAAAATGATTCTCACGGATTTACTCCGGGACGACTTAGGTTTTACTGGAGTGGTGTGTGCCGACTGGGGGATTGTATCCAGTCGAAATTGGGGGGTTGAGGATCTGACTATCAAACAGCGCTATAAAAAATCTCTCGATGCGGGAATGGATCAGTACGGCGGTGAGAGCGATACCCAATCAGTGGTCGAACTAGTCCGAGAAGGACAGATATCGGAGGCACGAATTAATCTCTCTGTGCAGCGTATTCTGGTTAACAAATTTGAGCTGGGACTATTTGAAGAGTCCCTAGTCGATGAGCAAGCATTGCCAGGTCGAGTCAATAAACAAGACTATATTCAGGCCGGTCTCGATGCTCAGCGCAAGTCGATGGTACTGTTGAATAACAAGCAGCTGCTGCCTTTGACCACGGGTCAGAAAATATTTGTCGACGGGCTGAGTGCAGACGATGCTGCGCGCTATGGCGCTGTGGTGGAGAGTCCAGAGCAGGCGGATGTGATTATTCTCTATCTGGATACCGTCTTTAACGGTAATCAGGCGCCAGGATCCGAAGAGATGATTGATCAGCTATTAAGCAGCATCCTGCCTGATGGCGACTTGGATTTTGATAGCACTCTGCTGGATAAAGTGCAGCGCTATGCCAGTTACGACAATCTGATTACCGTGGTGGATTTAAACCGTCCCGCCATCTTGACTGAGTTGGATCTGCATAGTCAGGCATTGATTGGCACATTTGGGGTCTATGATTCGGTGGTTTTTGAAATGATTTTTGGGGCGTTTAACCCTGGGGGGAAATTGCCCTTTGAAATCCCTCGCTCTATGGATGCAGTGTTAAATCAAAAAGAGGATTTGCCCGATGATTCAGAGGCGCCTCTGTTTATCTATGGCCATGGCCTGAGTTATTAAGGCATTAACTCATTCTTCCATAAACTGCCGATCCAGTATTGAGGGCGCTACAGTGAGAGATTGTTTAAATATTGCCAGTTGCTGAAGCACCTCTAAAGCACTCTGAGGACTGTCCTTAGCAATATTATTAGTCTCACCTATATCGCTGTTTAGATCCACAAGCATAGCCGGCTGGTGCAGCTCACGAGCCGGCTTTCTGCCATAAGCTCCCTGAGTAACAAAGTGTAGCTTGTGATCTCCGTGCCGAAAGGCTCTTAATTCTGAGCCGCTGTAATAGGGCACAGTTGTTCTTGGGCTGGCCGCGCCGGTTTTGAGGGTAGGGCTGAGATCCAAACTGTCAGTGGCCGTGGCTTGATAACCAAATCCTGCGAGCGCGGTAAAGGTCGCAAACAGGTCTGTTTGACTTCCCAGATCATCGATAACCCCCTGATTGATATCTGGCCCACTAAAAACAGTCATAACGCGCATGCCACCCTCAAAGGTGGTGGCTTTGCCATTTCTCAGTGGCGTCGCCGTTCCGGCGTGGGATCCATAGATTAACCAGGGACCATTGTCGCTGGTAAAAACAATATAGGTGCTGTCATCAATGGCTAATTCTTCTGTGGCTGCAATAATATTTTCCAGACTCCAATCGATCTCTTCAATCACATCACCATAAATTCCAGCTTTGCTCTTGCCAGCAAATTCTGCCGATCTGAAAAGCGGCACATGGGGCATGCTATGAGCCAGATAGAGGAAAAAGGGCTTATTCGCGGTCACGGCTTCGCGCATAAAGCGGATCGATTCGGTGGTGTATCGCTGAGTAATAAGGGTCTGATCTGCAGGTCTCTCTATCTCAAGATCAATAAATTTTCCGTCAGGGAGCCTGCGACTATGGATAAGCGGCACCTGCCAATCGTTGATGTCTGGCTGCAATACCTGTCTCCGTAACACTGGGGAGACTGTGCCGTATTTAGTCATAATATCCTTTGGCGGGAAGAAAATATTACTGCTGGTAATGCCCTCAACATCCCAGTCCATGTCATTGGAGTAGGGGATGCCGAGCCATTCATTAAAGCCGTGGCGAGTTGGATAGAAACCCTTAGCATCTCCTAAATGCCATTTTCCAAACATTCCCGTTGCATACTGATGAGCCTGAAAAACCTCTGCCAGAGTCGTCTCTTTCTCGGGCATGCCTTTTTTACTGCCGGGAAAGAAAACATTGATATTGTTGCCATAAAGACCCGTGCGAACCGGCAGCTTGCCAGTTAATAGGGCGCCGCGACTGGGCGTACAAACTGGTGCTGCGGCATAAAAATTGGTCCAGGTCTGACCGTTGTTAGCAAGGCGATCAATGGCCGGTGTGTCTATTAGAGGGTTTCCGAAAGGGCCTGCGTCGCTGTAACCCATATCATCTGTGTAGACAATAATAAAGTTAGGGCTGTCATTTTGTTGTTTTGATTGCTGCTGTACTGAACTCTGAGCATGGGAAACACAGCTTGCAAAAATAAGTGCGAGGACTATGGAGCGCTGGATTTGCATTTGACGGCCTAAGGCTAAGGATGATTTTTTATTATTGCCCTATTAAACATCTCTAGGAGCCGCAATGAAAGATCGCCGCAAACATTATTGCCACAGTGTTTAAATCTGATCATCAGGGCTGGTTTTTTTGCAGCCCCAAGGCGAGTGTTAGAGAATATTTCGCACAATCACCACCGAAGATAAGCCAATCCAAAGCGTATTAAAGGCCACCATTGTCGGCAGTAGTTTGCGCTCAGATACCCAGATCAACAGGCCAGAAGTCAGCAGTGTAATCACATGTAACTGCCAGATTTCTTTTTGCCAAATAAGCCCGGGCAGAATAACCGCGGCTTTGGCGAGCCAGGCCCCAGCTTCTACTATGTTGTAATTTACCCAGTAACCCTCTTGGAACCAGAGGCGGTAGCTATTGCTAATGTTCCCATAGCCAACTCTGAAATAGACAAACGCGGTTATGCTAAAAAAGGCTATAGATGAAACAATAATGTCCAAAATTCACTCCGGTCATACATTTTTTCCTAGGCACTGTACGCTAGTTGTAGGAAATAAGATTAACGCAATAGCTGTTCTATTTATGGCTGCAAAGTCGAATTCATCGGCACTCCATTGCACTCGTTTAGAGTCGCAACAAGGTCTTCAGATAATCTTCCGACAAAGGATGCATGATGTCATTAAGGTCTAGTTTAATGGCGCCATAAATTCCGAGAATTGTACCAACAACTGGTCTAAGGTATCAGCAGAATCGAGTTTTAACAGAGGTATTTTATTGTCAAAGGGCTCCATTTCTGCAATTTGGCTAGTCAACAATTGCGGAGACATAAAATGGTCGCTTCGCTCAGATAGGCGTTTAGTGATTAACTTCAGGTCGGCATCCAATAAGACGCCAACAGAATGTTTATAAGCACTAAAGATAACTTGCCTGTGTTGCTGCTTTAACCCTGAGTAGGCGAGGACACAGTGCTTTTTTTCTGATCGGTAGGCAGAGAGTTGGCTATGAATACGATCAATCCACGGCTCCCTCTGGGCATCGGTGAGGGGAATTCCCTGAGACATCTGGGCAATTGCATCGCTGCTGTGAAAGGAGTCAGCATCCAAATAGGTGAACTCCGATGCTTGAGCAATTTCGCTGGCCAGTGTTGATTTGCCTGTGCCGGACACGCCCATGACCACCACCAATAAAGGCTCTAGTCTGTGGAGAGCAATGTTTTCTAATGACAGCATTAAGAATCTCACTGTAAGTAATTGTTTGCGCAATCATCTGTCGATAAATTGAAGTATCAAGTTTGCCCTGTATAAGCATGGCCAACAGTTGTAACCAAGTTTATTGTTACATAGAATGATTGCGCAACCAATTAGCCGTTGAGAATAATCTAGCCTGATAAGACAGCGGCCAACTCTATCACTAAGGGATTTCTATGAATTCTGCTATTCAGCGGCTGATCCTGTCAGCCTGTTTTATTGTGTCATTCGACAGTATAGGGGCTACAGCATCTTATTTGGATGCCAGCTTAGCTTCGGAAAAGCGTGTTGAGCTATTGCTTGCAGAAATGACATTGGATGAGAAGATTGGTCAGATGTGCCAGTTTGTCGGTGAAGCTTCCGATATCGACTTTGATAGCAAAGACACTAAAACTGACTATACCCTGGCCTTAGGGGCGAGAGCGGGATTGATTAAAGAGGGCAAGATTGGCTCGTTTTTAAAAGTATCGACTTTTGAAGAAGCCAATATTTTACAAAGTTTAGCTGAAACCTCTCGCCTTAAAATTCCCTTACTGATCGCCACCGATGCCATTCACGGTCATGGCATGTATATGGATGCCACCACGATCTATGCCACTCAGATTGGTTTAGCTGCATCATTTGAGCCTGAGTTAGCCGAATTAATGGCGGAATATACTGCCAGTGAAATGCGCGCAACTGGTTTTCATTGGGCCTATTCGCCAAATGTGGAAGTGGTGCGCGATGCACGATGGGGCCGTATTGGTGAGACCTTTGGTGAAGACCCCTATCTCGTCACGGAGATGGGTAATGCTATGGTCCGTGGTTATCAGGGTAAAGACTTTGGCTCCAAGTCCAATGTGCTGGCTTCCGCCAAACACTTTGTCGGTGGAGGCATTGCCTACAATGGCGTTAATGGCGCGCCAGCAGATGTTTCTGAACGCACTTTGCATGAGATATTCTTTCCCCCATTTGTCGGTTCAATCGAAAATGGTGTCTACACTATTATGCCGGCTCATAATGAAATTAACGGCATTCCAGCCCATGCCCACGAAGGTTACCTCACGGATTTGATTCGCAACGAATGGGGCTTCGAGGGTTTTTATGTGAGCGACTGGATGGATATTCAACGGCTTGAAACCGCCCACAAGATTGTCGACTCAGAAAAACAGGCGGACAAAGTGGCTGTGTTGGCGGGTATGGATGTACATATGCAGGGCCCGGGTTTTTTCGACAATATAAAAGCCTTGGTGGAAGAGGGCGAGATACCCGAGAGCCGCATCGACCATGCGGTGAGCAAAATTCTCTATGCGAAGTTTCAGTTGGGATTATTTGAAGATCGCTATACCAGTCAGGAGCAGGTCGACAATACACTGCTCAGTAAGGGTCATCGTGATTTAGCACTGAAAACCGCGCAAAAATCTATGGTGCTGCTTAAAAACAATGGCGTGCTACCTCTTGAGCAGGGCGTTGAGCGCATTTTAGTGACGGGCCCCAATGCCGACCATCAGGCACTCTTAGGTGAGTGGGCTCGAGTGCAGCCAGACAATAATGTGATTACGGTATTAGAGGGTATCAACCAGCAGTATGGGGCTGATTCAGAGATAGAGCATGTGGCTATTGCCAGACATGAGCTTATATCTCCAGCAGAATTATCTGCAGTGAGCCAATCAGCCAAGCAGGCCGATGTGGTGATTGCGGTAATGGGTGAAAACTCCCTGCGATTTGATGCTAATAAAACTAGCGCGGAGAATGTTGATCGCCCCACATTAGACCTCGTGGGCAATCAAATTGAGCTGCTGAAAAATATCAAAGCCAGTGGCGCTAAGTTAGTGGTGGTATTGGTAAATGGTGGGCCAATTGCCTCGGAGTGGTTAACTGAAAATGCTGATGCAATTTTAGAGGCCTGGGAACCCGGCATGTACGGCGGTCAAGCAATTGCCGAGACACTAGTGGGCAAGGTTAATCCCGCTGGCAGATTGCCGATTACTGTGCCGCGCTCGGTAGGGCATTTGCAGAGCTTTTACAACCATAAGCCCTCAGCCTTTCATCGCGGTGGTTTCTATCTAAGCTCGCGCAAGCCCCTGTATTACTTTGGTTATGGGTTGTCTTACACAACATTTGATTACCGCAATCTCACTGTTCCAGAGACTATGACCACTAAGGACAGTCTCACCATGACTGTTGATATTAAAAATACCGGTGAGATGGACGGCGATGAAGTGGTACTGGTTTATATTAATGACAAAGTCAGCACAGTGACTACGCCGGTGAGAAAGCTGGTTGCCTTTAAGCGCATACATTTAAAGCGCGGCGAGCAGCAGACAGTGAGCTTTATCATTGATAACAAAGACTTTGAGTTATTGGATCGCCATATGAAACCGGTTGTTGAACCGGGTGAATTTGAGATTATTATTGGCGATCGAGTAAAAGTCGCAACAGTGATAGCTCGAGATTAATGATTAGAAACCGTGATTTGAAATTAATGTCGCCAAGGATCTGATGTGAATGTATCTCTATTTTTTGTTGCCGGTGGAGGCATCGCACTGCTGTTATTTTTGGTGGTCAGACTGCGAGTGCCTGCCTTTCTGGCGCTCTTGATCACCAGCTTACTGGTCGGTCTAAGCTCTGGTTTAGCGCCACAACAGGTTATAGATTCGATTAAAAATGGCATGGGTGGAACTCTGGGTTTTGTTGCCATAGTGGTAGGTCTGGGGGCTATTCTAGGTCAAATACTAGAGAGTTCTGGAGGTATTCAGCGCATTGCTGACAGTTTAATTCGGTCATTTGGCAGTGGAAAAATCCAGTGGAGCCTTGGGATAACCGGTTTTATTGTGGCTATCCCAGTCTTCTTTGATGTGGCGTTTATTATTCTGGCGCCGCTGCTATATGGCTTGGCAAATCGTTCTGGTCGATCGCTTCTGTACTACGCGATTCCGCTCTTGGCGGGCCTGGCGATTACCCATAGTTTTATCCCGCCTACGCCGGGACCTATCGCGGTGGCCGAATTAGTCAAAGCGGATCTAGGTTGGGTTATCCTATTTGGCGCAATGACTGGCATCCCCGCCATGATTGTCGCCGGCCCCTGGTTTGGTCAATTTATTGCCAGCCGACTATTTGTTCCAGTACCCGAAGCCCACCGAGATGACGTCATGGCAGCCGATGTTTCCGCCCCGAGCTTTGCGTGGATGTCATCGATTATTTTGCTGCCGCTACTATTGATTATGCTGGCCACTACTGCGCCCTTTACACTGGGCGCCGACAGTACTCTGCTAACCGTTGTGAGCTTTTTAGGACACCCATTTGTGGCACTGACCCTGGCCACTATGTTGGCTCTCATCATTGCCCGTAAAAAATGTGATCTGAGCCGAGAGGCACTGTTGAATATTGCCAATAAAGGCCTAGAGCCCGCTGGAATAGTGATTTTAATTACCGGTGCCGGCGGGGCATTTAAGCAGATACTGATTGACTCCGGTGTCGGGCAAATGTTGGCTTCGGTATTTGTTGAGGCACAATTCTCGGTGTTTATTCTGGGTTTCTTGATCGCGGCCATTACTCGGGTGGCTCAGGGTTCAGCAACGGTTGCGATGATTACCGGGGCAGGGCTTATGGCGCCTATTTTGGAATTGCAGCCTATGTCGGCGCCCAGTTTAGGTCTTTTGGTGATCGCCATTTCTTCGGGTGCGACTATTCTCTCTCATGTAAATGATTCGGGATTTTGGCTAGTCAGTCGCTATCTGGGTATGAGCGAAAAGGACACATTAAAAACATGGACCGTGATGACAACACTCATCTCTCTGGTGGGATTGGCCAGCTGTCTGGTGATAGCGCTATTTTTGTAAGTCGATCAACTTAATTCTGGTACTCTGGAATTAGGGTTTTTTCTATATTAGGTGAGGAGGTTGTAGAGCTAATGGACATTTTCCCCGATGACTAAGCTTCAAAGTGGCAAGCGGCTTACCCTAAAAGACGTGGCAGAAAAGGCTCAAGTCAGTCCTATGACCGTATCCCGTGTGGTAAACGGCTATGAAGGGGTGCGGGCTGATGTTCGAGAAAAAGTCCATGCTGCCATTGCCGAGCTGGGCTATATCCCTAACCGTTCCGCATCTGTTCTAGCATCCTCGAGATCAAAGTTAATTGGCGTAGTGATTCCGTCCCTTTCAAATGTTGTCTTCAACGATGTCCTGCGCGGCATCTATGATATTGCGATCCCGGCCAATTATCAGGTGCTGCTATTTAATACTCACTATTCTCCCATTGAGGAGGAGCGGGCCATTAGGACATTGTTGGGACAGTCCCCAGAGGGTTTAATTATCACCGGTGGCGGGCAGACCGATGCCGCCAAAGGGATGTTAAAAGCCTCTGGTGTGCCAGTGGTTCAAATAATGGGTAAGGTCGAGGACCCCATCGATATTAATGTTGGGTTCTCACACTTTGATGCTGGAGCCGCTGTGACGCAGTCTCTGATTGACAGGTCATACTCTAAAGTTGGCTTTATTGGTGCCAGAATGGATACCAGAGCTTGTGAGAGACTGGCCGGATTTGAGCATACCCTGACAGCTGCTAAGGGGTTTGATAAAACCCGCGTGATCACAACTCCCCAGCCTTCTTCCGTGGCTATGGGTGCTTTTCTATTTCGAGAGTTGATGGCCAATACGGAGGGTGACTGTGACGCAGTATTTTGCTGTAACGATGACCTGGCTCTTGGCGTTTTGCATGAATGTAAAAAGATGCATATCAGCGTGCCGCAGAAGTTTGGGGTCTGCGGTTTTAATGATATTGAAATGGCTGCCTATGCTGAACCTGCGCTGTCGAGTGTCAGTGTCAATCGATACCAGATGGGCAGTGTGGCGATGGAGCTTATCTTTGAGAAGCTCCAGCCGCAAGATGACAGAAGCTTGGCCTCATCACATTATATTAATACGGGATTTGAGTTGGTTATGCGAAATTCAACGCGATAGTCTCAACTGAGAATAGAAAATCCTTATGGAGATATATACATTGTTTACGATTAAATTTAAGCCGACAAAATTCTCTCCTATGGCGGTGGTTTGCTGCTCAATGGTGGTAGCTTCCTGTTCAGAAATAGCCGCGCCCGGGCTTGCGAATGAGCTGAGATCCATCGCTCAGGCAAATGCACAATATTGCTCTTCAGGCTCAGAAAATATTGCACTGGAACTGGCTAGCACGAGACTTGAGCGGGAACAAAATATTCCACTGATGTATCAGGGGTATAACAATATCGAAGGCCCGGTATGGCATGATGGGGCACTCTATTACTCCAACATGGGAACACATCAAGCGGACGAAAATGGCTTTCAGTTAACAAACCAGACCACCATCTGGCGCTGGGCTGAGGGTCAGGCACCACAGGTCTGGCTAAATGATGAGGTTGCGGGGAGCAATGGTTTGGCATTGAATAGTAAGGGTAATCTAGTTGCTGCAAGGCAACTAGATGGCTCTATCTCTTATATTGATTGGGTCAGTCAGGACATTACGCCAATTGTTACCGCCTATAACAACAAGAGATTTAATGCCCCCAATGATTTGACTATTGGTCATGATGATACGATTTATTTTACCGACCCCAATTGGAACACCCCTTCAAATATCAGCTCAGAGACGATTCAGGGTGGTGGTCAGCCGGGATCGATCGAACCGGGGCAGCGTATTTACCGAGTCACCAGTGAGGGTGCAGTCAACGCCACTGCTGTGACTGAGCTTGTTCCGGCGCTGCGCGACAAACCCAATGGGATTATCCTGTCTCTGGATCAGCAGCAACTTATTGTCGGTGGAATGCGGGGATTATGGGCCTTTGATTTAACCGCTGGTGAAGTCTCGAATCCTAAGAAAATTCTGGATACGCCAATTGATGGCATGGGAAAAGATTGCAGTGGCAATATTTACGTCACTACCACGAGAGAGTTAGCCTCTCGGTCTGACAGCCAAGTGATTGTGATAATCGATAAGGGCCACACTGAAGTGGGCCAGTTGAATGTTGAGGGCATCCATATTGTCACCAATGTTGCCTTTGGTGGAGAGGATGGGAAAACACTATTCGTTACAGGCTTAACCGATCCTATGGACGGTAGCAGTACTCGCCAATGTGGCGCTGCTAGCTGTTTAGCAGCGGGCATTTATACCGCACGAATGAATGTGCAGGGTTTTCCATTTTAGCCGTTTTAAGCACATTGGCGGTCGTTTTCAACAGCATCTTCGATATTCTCGGATCTTAAAACCGCTAGTAGCGGAGAGACTCGGCGCATATTACGCGCTCTTTTTTGCAGCACTAAAATGCAACGCCTCATCAGACTCTATGGGCAGATTAAACAGTGCCCGCTCACTGCGAAAATCTTGGCTGTTCACCCAGGGAGCCTGATCGCCCTGTTTGGGCTGAAGATGCATTGCCCGCTGTAAGTAGCCCGCGGGGAAATCGGCAATCCAATCTTTGGTAGGCATGGCCTTTAATGACTCTGGCACCAGCGGCACTATCTTGCTGGTCTCGGTTTTAGTCATATGATTCAGAGCTCTACATACCCATTCCGATATCAGATCGGCACGCAAGGTCCAAGAGGCGTTGACATAACCAAAGGTGGAGACCATGTTGGGCACATCTGAGACCATAAAGCCTTTGTAGGTGGTCAGAGTGGCAAAATCTATGGCTTGGCCATCAACGCTAAACGTCGCACCGCCCATCACTTCTAACTCAAGCCCCGTGGCACTGACAACAATGTCTGCCTGAAGATGCTCTCCCGATTTCAGCTCAATTCCGGTCTCAGTAAAACGCTGAATATGGTCGGTTACGACGCTCGCACTACCGTTGCTAATAGCTTTAAATAAATCGTCATCAGGCACTAAGCAGAGACGCTGATCCCAGGGGTTATAGTTGGGCGTAAAGTGCTTCTCGACGTCATAGTCCTCGCCAAGCTGTTTGCGTAACTGTCGGATTAAAAGACGCTTGGCCATCGCCGGATATTTGCGCGCCTGCTTAAAAAGAAACTCTTGGAATAGAGTGTTTCTAGAGCGAGTCACGGCATAGGCCCAGGTGGCCGGCATAATTTTTCGCAGACCGTTGGCAAACCAGTCTTCGGAAGGCCTTGAGAGCACATAGGTGGGTGAGCGTTGCAGCATTGTCACCTGTTTGGCTTGTTCTGCCATCGCAGGAACCAATGTCATAGCCGTAGCACCCGAACCAATGATCACCACTGTTTTATCTTGGTAGTCGAGATCTTCGGGCCAAAATTGCGGACGAACTACCTTGCCTTTAAAGCTATCCACTTCCGGGAATTTAGGATCATGGGGTGTCTCATAGCTGTAATAGCCGGAACACATATAGAGAAAATTACAGGTCATCTGCACAGTTCGGTCGCTGTCAGATTGGCGTATCTCCAATGTCCATAGAGACTGTTCTGAAGACCAGCTGGCTGAAACCAAGCGGTGGCAATAACGTATATGTTGGTCGACTGCATGTTCAGTCGCGGTTTCGCGAACATAATCGAGAATAGAAGGGCCGTCAGCAATGGCCTTGGCACCTTCCCAAGGTTTGAAGCTATAGCCCAATGTGTGCATATCACTGTCGCTGCGAATACCGGGGTAGCGGAACAGATCCCAGGTGCCGCCCATGGCCTTGCGTGACTCCAGCAATAGATAACTGCGGTCAGGGCATTTTTCGGCAAGGTGGCAGGCCGCGCCAATACCTGAGAGGCCAGCGCCGACGATAATAACGTCTTTATGCTCTGTAGATGGCTCTGTAGACGGCTCTGCAGGCGACTCTGTCGTTAGCTCGCCGGTTGTTGCTTGATCTGGGCGCTGCGATAAAAATTCAGACACGGTTGTTTCCCCTGAGGCACTTCCAATAATTTAGCTTTATAGTGTAATTGACAGGCAAAAGTACGAGGGTTCAAATACGGTCAATTAAGGGTTCATTTACCGTCATTTTTCAGTGCGCCAGCGCTGCCTAGATACTCTTGTCTAGATACGTCTATCTAAGAGGCAGCCCCTTAAGCGGTTTTTTATTGCGCAACAACGTCAGAGGCAGAGTAAAAAACGGGAACAGTTTTTCATAATGTATCGGCATCAACCGCTGGCACAGATCCATCAACTTAGCGTCGGCACCCACAAGAATACGAGGGCGGTTTTTCAATACCCCATTGAGCATAATCTGCGCCGCACGGCTGGGGTGCATGCCATTTTGCTCAAAGAAGGCGGCCATGGCTTCCTGGTCATCGCCTACACCGGCTAACTTGCCCATCAGACGCTGAAAGGCGTTTGCCGACTCTTCACTCTTATTAATCCGTGCATTACCGAGAATATTGGTGCCTATATGGCCGGGATGCACACAGTGTATCTGCACTGAGCCACCTTTCATTTCTTTAACCAGGCTTTCAGTGAAGCCACGCACAGCAAATTTTGCGGTGTGATAAACCGACTGTCGTTCAACCACAATCATGCCAAAAATAGAGGAAGTGTTGATTAGCGCAGCTTCAGACCGCTGCTTTAGATGGGGCAAGAAGGCGCGACTGGAATTGATCACCCCTTGCAGATTGATGTTCATTACCCAGTCCCAATCGGTCTCCGATAAATCCTCAAAAGAGGAGTCAACAGTAACCCCAGCGTTATTGAAGACCAGGTCAACATGTCCGTGTTCGGCAATCACCTGTTCAGGCAGTGCTTCCACCGCCGCTTTGTCGGCAACATCCAGTGAATGGCTAGAGACTTTGACATTGCAGGCTCCAAGCATCGCAATGGTCTCTGCGAGAGCCGCCGCATTGATTTCACAGGCGGCAATGTTAGCACCAGATCGAGCCAGCAATATGGCCAGGTAGCGACCTATGCCTGAACCCGCGCCGGTGATGACTGCGACTTTATTGGAAAGTGTTTTCATTAAAATGGCCTTTTTTATTTTTTATTATTGGCTGCGGGAAAATATTATGCAGTGACTAACCGACCCGCACTGAGATAATAAGGCCTTTGAGGTCTTTGTACCATCTCTCGGCAGGACTCAACCTGCCTTCGAGTGGTTTTTGCGGTTACAGGCTAATGAATATTATCTGGCCAAGATCGAGGGTTTACCTAACACAAGCGCTGCACTGTCGGCAGTATTTAGGTAGAAAAGTGGCTAGATACTCTTGCAGGTAAGTCTAATTATGTGGCGTTGACTGATCTGAATTTCCTCAAAACTTATACTGGCGTCAAGTTCTTGCAGTGACGCAGAGAGTGCATTTTGAGTGAGGGCATCGCTGGGATTTGGGGTGATTTGAAGATTGTAATGCAGTGCTGAATAGTCTAGTGTGAGTTTGATTTCTGACAATAAAAAATTCAGGCTCTGCTCAATGAATCTATCTCTCAAGTCTCTATCTATCAAGTCTCTATCTATCAAGTCTCTATCTATCAAGTCTCTATCGATAAAGAGTCTGTCCGTTAAGAACCTAGCTCTCAAATTCTTAATGACTTATTGGGCCCGATTTCTGAGTATTACCGGCCAGGTGATACTGGTTATGTCGCTAACGCTGCTGTCGGCTTATGCTGATGCCTTAAGTTTTGATGATGCTGACCTGAGTTATTCCGTTATCCCAGACACGGCTAATGTCACAGTGACTGGCCGCGCGGAGGGCAATGAGTCCACTGAAATAGTTATCCCTAGGACTGTTACGGATAATGGGAGCACTTACAATGTCACGGCCGTTGGCGGTTACGCTTTTTCCGATATCGCCCTCTCCAGCCTGACTATTGGAGACAGCGTGACGACTATTGGAGATGAGGCTTTCTCCTATTCCGTTCTCACCACTTTGACTATTCCTGACAGCGTGACGACCATTGGGCAATATGCTTTCGCTGACAGCCTGCTCGAGAGCCTGTCTATCGGAGACAGCGTGACGACCATTGGGAGTGGGGCTTTCTCCTATTCCGTTCTCACCACTTTGACTATTCCTGACAGCGTGACGACCATTGGGC
>MDSY01034054.1_pt1 | contig 19241 bp, 35 predicted proteins | sample 811131 | NCBI WGS metagenome assembly MDSY01 (sample SAMN05326643, study PRJNA326480) | marine metagenome | isolation source: seawater | place: Atlantic Ocean: South West | collected 2010
TAGAGCATTAATATTCTTAAATGCAGTTTTATCAAGTGTATTACTAACAGGTATAATAAAAGAGTTATTTGCTTGTAGTAATTGTATGATACCATTATAGGAGGTGCCTATGAAACCTTGGCAACACGGTTTTGAATTAGACCATTTAAAAAAATTAGAAGGCTTATTTGAAAGTTATAACAAATATGCTCAACACGAATTAAGTAAATTTAAAAAGAATAATATCGCTGACGCATTGAGTAAGAAACATATTACTCAAAGAGATAATGCAATAATACATCATTATATACAAAAGACTAATACACCGATTTATATGTTTAGTAAGTCCAATGTAAAGGTACTTATGGGAACGAAATATAAAGGTGATGTAGTTATTAAACATTTAGGATTTTCAGACGATAAAGATAAAGAAATTATTATAAAAGAACTTAATGAGTCTATACATTTTACTACAAAAGATTGTTGGCTATATATTAATGAAGAAGATGAAGATTCAAAATATATTGCTAATAAGACTTTCTTTGTAAAAGTTGGTGCTAAATTTTCAAGTGTTGCTGATGTTATTGGTATATACACTAGACCAAATAAACACAAAACTAATTTTGATTTTGATAGACCAGTACCACGTATACCTACATACGAGGCATATACATTAAAACCTACTAGATTGGATTGTAGAGAATTAATACCTGCTATTAGAAATAGATTAGAAGAGAAAGGTTATAATTTTACAAACCATTATTCTAATTATAATCCTGACAACGTATGGTCTGCTATATCATTAAGAGGATATTTTGACGATTGGAAGAAGATAGAGAAACCAATTGAAATGAGCAAGAAATATAAAGCAGATAATCCAGATTGGAATAAACTTAAATTAAGAGATACAGAATTAAGAAAAGAGTTTCCAGAAGTAGAAAAGATACTAGAGAAGTTTAAATCTGATAAAATACATAGAGTTAGATTTATGAAACTTGGACCTGGTGGTGGAGAGTTGTTTAGACATACAGACCAAGTTGATCCAGATTCAGGATTGGCAGATGGACAAGTACCTAGATTTCACGTACCAATAGTAACCAATAAGGATTGTAAATTTACACAATGGTCGGTATCAGGAAGTAAAGTAGAAGCACATATGCCAGAAGGAACTTGTTGGTATCTTGATACTAGAAAACCACATAGAGCGATTAATGGTGGTAAAGAAGATAGAATACATTTAGTTATTGATTTAGAGGCTAATGATAATGTTAGAGATTTATTTAAAGGTGAAAGAATTAAATGCTAACTCCAGTACAGAAACATAATAACATATGGTATAAGCGTGATGACTTATTTGCTCCATATGGAGATGTTAATGGTGGTAAAGTAAGACAAACTATAAAATTATTTGAAAAATATTATAAACAAATAAAGAGTGAACATAATAATGGAGTTATTCAATCTGTATCAGTACATAGTCCTACAGGTTCAGTAATTAGTAGAGTTGCAAAAGAATTTGGATTTAAATCAATCATTGCAGTTGGCGGAACTAAACCTGATAAAATGGATAAGAATTGGATGATGAAAGTATCTAAACATTATGGTGCTGAAGTTAGAATAGTTGCAGGACACGGCATAGACGCTGTATTACAAAAGAGAGTGAGTGAGATAATAGATGAGAACAATTATTTTAATACATCATTTAGCAAATGGATATATAAAGAGCCAGATTTAATGTTTGATACTAACGCTGCTCAAGTAGAGAATATACCAGATGATATAGACACTTTAGTTATGAGTTGTGGTGTAGGTATACAATTTGCTTGTGTATTAAAAGGATTAAAGAAGTTTAATAAAAAAGTAAAACGAATTATTGGTGTTGGTATAGGACCAGATAGAACTAAAATGATTAGAGGTTACTTTGATTTGGACTTTAAACCAGAATTTGAATTTGTTCCATACAAAACATCATATTCAACACCTTGTATACAGAAAGTTGGTGATTTTTATTTGGACGATTTATATGAAGCAAAAGCACACAAATGGATGTTAGAGAATTTAGATTTAAACCAAAACATATTATTTTGGTGTGTAGGAAGGAGACTATTAAAAGATGAAGTGGAATCAATTTGTATGTGATGACGCATTTAATATATTTCCAAAGATAGAAGACCAAAGTGTAGACTTAACATTTACATCTTTGCCAGATATATCTCAAGGACCGTGGGGCAAAGATATAAAAGAGTATCAAGCATTTCAGAATAAGAGTTGTGATGAAATGGCTAGAATAACAAAACCAAAAGGCTTTGTTGTGATAAGTCAAACTGATAGAAAGATTAACGGAGAGATATTACCAAACCATATAACATATTATCAAGCGATGATACGAAATGGTTTTAAATTAAAAGACTATAAGATAATGGTTAGAAATAATCCAGTTGATAAAAGAGATATGTATTATTTTAACTATCAACATACTTTAGTTTTTACAAAAGAAGGTACTATTAAGCGAGGTGGCGATTGGCTTAAGAATATAATGGTATATGAAACACAAAGAATGGGCAATATGAAAGGTCCATTAAATCTATATGTGTGGAATGAGCACTTTATCAGACTTATATTAGAGTATCTTTCAAAAGAAAATGATAAAGTGATAGACCCTTTTGCTGGGTCTGGCGTAGTGCCATATATAGCAAAAAAGATGAAAAGACAATATTATGGTATTGAATTAGATAAAGAAGTGTATGATAATTCCTTATTTAAGAGAGTTGCACCATTTGAGAACCTAGTAGGTGTATAAATAGTAATACGAATAATATTAATGAGAACTAATGGAGAAAATAATGGCTGACAATTTTAAACAGTTAAAAGAACAATCTCACCCTAGTCTTATGAGTAAAGCCGCTATGACAACAGCAGCTTCTACACGTGGAACTGGTGAATTATTGTTTTCAGAAGTCTTAACAAAAGTCAACAACGCAAAAGATAAAGCAAAGAAAATTGCTGTACTTAAACAGTACGACCATCCTTCTTTGAGAATGCTTATTAAAGGATCCTTTGATCCTAGTATAGAGTGGGATTTGCCAGAAGGCACACCACCATATATGGCAAACGAAGCTCCGAAAGGAACTGAGCATACGGTACTTAAAACTGAATGCAAACGTTTATGGCATTTTATCAAAGGTGCAGACAAGAATACAACGAAGACACAAAAAGAAACTTTGTTTATTCAAATGTTAGAAGGTCTACAATCAGACGAAGCACAACTATTATTAGACACTAAAGATAAGAAATTACATAGAGTTTATAAAGGTTTAAGCGAATCTGTAGTAAAAGAAGCTTTTGGTTGGAACGAATTATTTGTTAAAATAGAACAAAAATAGAACATTTAGGGCAAGTAAGGTCAAAAACCCTTGATTTTACTTGCTTTTTACTGCTTGACAACCTCCCTATAATAGTGTATTCTAAACACAATAAAGAAATAAATATATAGGAGAGAAATACATTATGAAAAAAGTTGCTTTAATAATTATCTTATGGATGATATGGACTTTTATGTCTATGGGATGGAAACTTGCAAATGCAAACGCAGGTGAAATTAAATCAAGTGAATATAATAAGGCAGTAATTGCTCACGTTATTAAAGAAAAAATAAGTGGTAACGGAGTAGACCATTCTGCTTTGATGAAGCAAGAGTTAAATGTTTTGGTGTATGCTATGTCTTTAGAAATGGCAAACATTATAGAAAAACACCTACCTTACATACTAGAAGGTCTTGCTAGTGAAATAAGACAAAATGCTGATAATGAATATAAGTGTTCATTGTTGAAAGATACAAATGTCGCTTGTAATTAGTATTGCTGAAACTTTACAACTATTATATGAGTATATTCCAAAAGAATTGGTACTCATTATATTAACATCTTTGGTTATGTTTATATTTTTGGAAATAGGAGATAGAAAACGAGAAAAGAAATGGCAAAGAGAGTTAGAACTAAACAAACCAAAATCAGTAAGAGGCAGAAAGTCAAAAAGAGATTAAAGATGGAACTGGCCGAAGTGAAAACTCGTAAGTATAAAACTACCTATAAAGATATTAAAAAATATTTCAGTATTCTTAACAAGTATGTTTTTGAAGGTTTATTATCACCTTTCAACGATATAAAAATCAAACAAATTAAAGATAGAGAATATCCTAGAGTGTATGGTCAAGTTGTAATTAATGACCAAGACAGAAAAGGAACTAGAAATTACGTATTAGAAATGCTACCATCTTATACAAACAAACAAGAATTCGTTGATACACTAGCACACGAATGCATCCATTTATTTCAAATGGCAAATATGGGGGACACAGGAAACCATAACACTACATTTTATAGTTTTAGACCGAAATTGAAAGCAATCGGTCTTGATATTTAGAAAGAGAGATATATTATGAGCAAAGTGAGAAAGACCAAGGAGTTGGACCATTATCTAAAGAGAATTATCAACGCAGTACCAGATAAAATCCAAAAATTTTTAGACGATAAGAATGGTGAGTATGAAATGACTTACTATGAAGGCAATTGGGCCAAAGATGTATATGATAACTTTACTGAAATACAAGCAGGAAAGATATTTAAAACTATGGAACAATTTAGAGATAAAGCAAAATTTGTACAAAAGAAAATAAAATCTTTCAAAGACGCTGAAGGTGTTGAGTGGTCTGGTTATGAATATAAAGTAGCGAGGTTTTAATGAAACAATCAACTAAAGATACTTTTAATAGAATACTATGGTGGATTAAAGCTTCACTATTAGTTATAGCGATTTCTACAATTACATATGGTATAGGAACATTTATGCCTAATCCACTTGCAGTTAAGAAGGCAACAGAAGAAGTAAGAATAGAACACGCTGATTGGGCAAGTAAATTAGGATTAAATGAACCAAGTTTTGAATATTCAAATCCAAAAGAGTTTATTTTAGAACTTAATAAGTGTGTTGACTATATCAATTATCAAACACCACCAGATAAAAGAGTACCAATAGAAATGGTTACAGCACAGGCTGCTTTAGAGAGTGCCTGGGGACAAAGTAGATTTGCTGTACAAGCAAATAACTTATTTGGTATTAGAGTATTCAGTAGCGAACATCCGCATTTATTACCACAAGGAGTTAAGAAGTGGCCAGGTTGGGGTGTTAGAATTTTTAAAACAAAATGTGCTAGTGTAGAAGAGTATATAAGATTATTAAATGAACATCCAGCATATGAAGAGTTTAGAATATTAAGGAAGAAACTGTTAAAAGATGGTGAGAAACTAGACGCTAAGGCACTAGTTAGAACGTTAGATAAATTTTCTACTACAGAAGATTATGACCAAAGAGTTATAAATATTATGGGTAAAGTAGAAGAGGTATTATATTCAGAAACAAAAACTGATAAGAACGAAGAGAAGAAAATCTTACCAGAACAGAAACCTTAATGAAGAACTTATTTTTTATTTTCCTAGTATTCTTAAGCGCCATATCTATATCAGGTATAGCGGCTGCATATAGTATTATAGGACTAGCAACTCTTTTCGCAGGTGCGAAGGTAGCAATTATTGCTATGGGTTCATCTTTAGAAGTAGGTAAATTAGTAGCCGCCAGTTGGCTATATCAAAACTGGAGAAATCCTAACTTACCAAAATCAATAAAAGCATATTTAACAACTTCTGTTATTGTATTAGTTTTTGTAACCAGTATGGGTATCTTTGGTTTTTTATCAAAGGCACACCTAGACCAAGTAAGACCTACTAGTGATAATGCAGTACAAATACAATTAATAGATAAACAAATTGACCAACAAGAGTTGATTATAACAAGAGCAGAAAACACACTTGATAGATTAGACAAGGCGTTAGATGTATATATAGCAAAAGAATATGTAAGTAGAGGATTAAAAGAACGTAAGAAACAAAAAGAAGAAAGAGATTTTTTAAATAATGAAATAAAAGTTGCAATGGATAAGATTGCAGAATTGACATTAAGTAAAGGTAATATAGAATTAGAACAGTTAAAGATAGAGGCAGATGTAGGACCTCTTAAATATGTAGCTGAATTAATATATGGAGATGAGGCAAAAGACCATTTTGATGAGGCAGTTAGATGGATTATTATAGTATTAATATTTGTATTTGATCCATTGGCTGTATTGTTGTTGATTGCCGCTAACATATCATTACGAGAGAGGAAATTACAAAATGAAACGAAGAAGATTAAAGAAGAAAAAAAGAAGAACTGGCAACAAGAAGCGGCTAGAGCAAAAGCTACAGCGCAAAGTCTCCGAGATAAACAAAAGTTTTATAAAACATTTTTTGCAAAACTAGGTAAGAGAGATTTAAAGAATAGAGATTATGAAGACTTTTTTAGAAATATGGGAACGGAAGAATTAATGAAATTAGGTTTAGATCCTGATGAGATACGAATCAAACTAGACCAGATAATGGAATGGAATGACAAACCAAAAGAATAAAATATTAGAGTGGCATAAAGGAAGAATTGCTTGGTTTAAAAGTAAAACTGGCATATCTGATTACGGACTATTATGGTATACTTTTATTAAAGGTGTTATAATTGGTGTAGTGATTATGTTATTAACTGGTTGTGGTACGATACCAGCAGCTATTGGTACGTCTGCTAGTACATATGAAACATATAAAACAGTAACCTTTGTTAAAGGTGGTACAGATTTAGCATTGGCTGCTAATGATAAGAAAACTACAGATGACTTTATGCTATCAAAAATTACAGGATACGATTGTGAAGTAAGAAGAGTATTAAAAGAAGGTATCCAAGCTATATGTAAAGAGTTAAAGATACTTCCAATACAGAAACCTGGGCTTGACAATAAGGAAGAATAATGTTATATTATACAAAACAGCGACAAAACGAATTAATTTCAAATGCTGAGAAAATGATGAAAAAAGCAAAATCAAAATGGGCAACTATGTTTTGGACTGGTGTCTGGAAACAATTGTGTATAAAATTTAATAGAGTGAATTAATGGCAAAAAGAGAAAAAATATTTGAGAGAAATCCTGATACAGGTGTTATCAGATGGAGATATACAGATGAGTCACCTGATAAGTTTGGTTGGCCAAACTATGGGAGAATATTAAAGGAGAAAACAAGTGAAAGACAAAATACTAGAAGCAATAAAAAAACACGCTGAAGGCAATGTTGCTAAAGCAAAAGCAAACGTAGATATATTTTTAGAAAATCCTGTAGGTGTTGCAACTCACGGTGATGTACTAGAAACTATTACAAGCGAAGTTAAGAAAATTGCAGATAACGAAGAAGTAATTAAAACATTAGAAACACATTATTTCGGTGAATAAAGGAATTATAACACCTTTATTAAAAAAATATTTTGGTGGAACAAAAGATGAGCGTAAAAGGATTAAAAGACTTGAAGAGAAAAAGAGAGCAAATAGTACTAGCAGGAATGTCAGCAAAGAAACAAATAAAAGTAGATAAAACAGATTATCAAGACGTTGCTGATTGTATCAGAAGTGACCAAGTGCCAGCAAGTGCTATTGTAGAATATTTTGGTGATAAAAAATTTTATGCGTGGTACAAAGGCAAATACCTTAAAGGTGTCTAATAATATTTTAAAACATTGGAAATGGATTAAATCTCTAGGTGTAAATATATGCCTAAAGACAGGTAAAATAACTTCAAAATTTGCTGGTTATGATTTACCAGATTATAAAACATCATATAAATATCCTACAAGTGATAGAATAGGTGTTGCGGCTACAAAAAGACCTAAACTAGAATTGAAATTACCAAAAGGTAAAACAATTGCACCTGCTTATAACAAAGGTGGTTATATGTTAGTAGATGAAAAAGATTTTAAGACTATGGGAAGAAAAGTATGATAAAAGTAATAAATGATTTTTTACCTAAACCTCTTTTTAAATACTTACTTACAATTGTTGAAAGTGAATTATTTGAATGGAACTGGTTAAACGATACCGTAAGTCAACGTGGTGGTGATGGTAATAATATGTTGTCAAAAACAATATATGTTTATCCTCAACTTACTATGGGTAAAGGTGAGATATATGATAAAGAGTTAATGCCTTTATTTGGTATGTTCAGAAACTTCCAAGATGAACATATGGACGAAGAAAATAAGTCTATACAATTAGCAAAATTAAAATTAAATTTATATCCTAATTTTGGTAAACAAATTAAACACGGTGTACATAGTGATATGGTTATGAATGGTGGTTTAATGCCAAATGCTATAACTTCTGTATTTAATTTTCATACTTGCAATGGTAAAACAAATATTAGAAAACAAGATGGTAGCGATATAGATATACCTTCTGTTGCTAACTCAATAGTTATATTTCAAAATGCTCTTCATTATGGGGTTACCCAATCAGATACAGATAAAAGAGTAGTATTAAATATGAACGTATTAAAAAAAGAAAAAGATTTTTTTGAAAAATAATGCCTATATACACATTTTATAACAAGAAAACTAATAAAGAATATGATGAAATGATGTCTATATCTGAAATGGAAGAATTTTTACAGAAGAATAAACATATTACACAGGTACCACAACCCATAAATATAGTAGGTGGTGTAGGTAGTATGAAAACTGATGGTGGTTGGAAAGATAACCTATCAAGAATTGCAGAAGCACATCCAACTAGTCCACTAGCAGATAGGTATGGTAAGAAATCTACAAAAGATATTAAAACAAAACAAGTAGTAGAAAAACACCGAAGAAGACAAAGAGGTAAAAAGTAATGGCAAAAGACATACCAGATTTTATGCGTGGTTTTGATTTAGATAACGATTGGGGATTTACTCCAGTTTCATCTAAACCAGAAGACAGCAAACCTAGCATTGACCCAAAAGTAGTAGAAGGAACTAACATTGAATTATCAAAAGTTAAATCAGATGTATCTACTATAAAATCTATGATGAACGAAATAATGCAAATAGTGAACGATAAAGAAACGGTCACAAAAGAGATAAGTGATGAAGAAACTAAACAAAAGTTTAAAGATATTGAAAAAATTGTATTGCCGTTTTTATATAATTTATCAAAGAGTGATGAACCTTATATACATTGGCCAAATAGAGGTCCAATTATTAAGGCACAAATAGAGAAAATCTTAAAATTAACAAGAGGATAATAAATGAAGTTAACTAACAATTTTTCATTAAAGGAAATGACTGCCAGCCAGACAGCTGATAGACACGGTATTAGTAATAATCCTAGTGAAGACCATATGGATAATTTAAAAAGATTATGTGAGAAGATATTACAACCAATTAGAGACCATTATGGTAAAGTAGTATCTGTATCAAGTGGGTACCGTTCTCCTGATTTATGCGTTAAGATAGGATCCAGTTTAAAATCACAGCACGCCAAAGGGCAAGCCGCTGATTTTGAAATTTTTGGGGTCCCTAATGCTGAATTAGCAAAACATATAATTGATAAGTTGGATTTTGACCAGCTGATATTAGAGTTTCACAATCCAGAAGAACCTAATAGCGGATGGATCCATTGCAGTTATAAAAATGCAGAAGAGAATAGAAAACAAGTGTTAAGAGCATATAGAAATGATGATGGAAAGACAGTTTACGAGCCATACGACCCTAGTTGAAGCGTTGACCGTCTTAATAATCAGCAAGAAGAAGACCGTAATAAGTTAACGGACCACCTAATGCTCCATAGGTCTATTTAGGCTTGACATTTTGACAATATAATGTTAAATTATAGTTATGAATATAAAAAGGAAATATAATGGCAAAAGAATTTAAGTGGATTGATTTAAATAAATCACTATTACCTAAAACTAAAGGTAAACGTATAGATGGTTTCCGTTTCTATGATGTAAACGGTAAACACTATCCATCTATAACTACAGTTTTAGGTGTTCAGAAAAAAGAAGGTTTAGAGAAGTGGCGTAAAGCAGTTGGCGAAGAAGCAGCTAATTGGGAAATGGCTAGAGCCGCACGTAGAGGTAAAGCAACTCATACACTTGTTGAACAATATTTAGCAAACGAAACACCAACTGGTCGTGATGTATTACCATTAGGATTATTTAGGTTAATGTTGCCTTATTTGGATCAGATTAATAATATACATTTATCAGAAGCGATTATGTACTCAAACAAATTGACCATTGCAGGTCAAGTAGATTGTGTTGCTGAGTACAATGGTAAGTTATCAGTAATAGATTTCAAAACAGCAAACAAAGAGCGACAAGAAAGTTGGATAGAAAATTACTATATTCAAACTTGTGCTTATGCAATTATGTATGAGGAGGTATTCGGCAAACCGATAGACCAACTTGTTATATTAATGGCAGGTGAAGACGGCACAATGAAAGCTTTTGTTAAGGACAAAAAAGAATTTATCCCTAAACTTGAAGAAAGTATACAATACTTTTATAAATACTATCAAGAACTAAACAAGGATAAAATCAAGCACGATAATTAACCAAGTGGCCTAAATTTTATCTACGAAAGGTCACTATGATAAAGAAAATCTTAATAGGAATATTTGTGTGTCTAATGCTCAGTATTGGTGTATCTATAAGTCAAGAACAAAATACACCTAACGTTGTTCCGCCTTTAGAAGTGCCTGATGTTGAACCAAAATTATACTGGATGTCAATGCCAGTTATGTGTGGTAATCAAAAGAACGTAGAAGAATATTTAAAAACGTATAAATTTATTATGGCAAATATGTCTGTTGGAAGAGAAGGTGCAAGACCAGAATCACCAATAGTATATTATGTTAGCTACTGGATATCGGAAGATTTTACTCAATCAATTGCAGTAGTAACCAATATGTCAGGTACAGAATCTTGTATGATGTACAAGTCATTTGATTTACAATGGACTGATCCACCAAAATTAGGAAAAGATTTATAATGAATTTGACGTTGAAGGTTAGTTAATAACTAGTGAGGACGTGGGTGCGATTCCCACCACCTCCACCAATTTAGAACACATTTAAGTGTGCTGTAAGGGGGTGAGTTAGATTCGACTGCTACTAAACCTAACTGGAGTTAAATCGCTGACACCGTACTGTTAATTTTAAACGGCGAAGGAAACTTTGCTCTTGCTGCCTAGTTAATAGGTAACGGCGTTTGTGTGTACGTGGCAACAGAAACACACACTTTACTTTTGCAAGGAAATATGTTATAACAATAGTATGAACTCAAAAGAATTTTCATTAATAATAGAGAACCTTGTTAAGAAGCATAGAGATATGTCATATATGGACGCCATTGTCCATTATTGTGAGCAGAATAATATTGAAATAGAATCAGCTGCTAAAATGCTCACAAAACAACTCAAAGAAAAAATACAATTTCAAGCACAGAATTTAAGATTACTCAAAGGTCCTAAACCAGGAGTATTGCCAGGGTGAACGTAGAATTAATAGATAAAATGGGAAGTGATTTGTCAGTAGTAAATGCTGCTAGAGTTTCTTTTGCAAAGATAAAAGATAAATTTGATAATAAAGATGAACGATTAATTAAATATCTAGCTGAGCATAATCATTGGTCGCCATTTGCTCACGCCTCAATGTCATTTAGAATTAAAGCACCAGTATTTGTTGCACGTCAATTAGTTAAACATCAAGTAGGTCTAGCGTGGAACGAAGTGAGTAGAAGATATGTAGATAGTAAGCCAGAATTTTACATACCATTTATGTGGAGAAAAAGACCAGATGAAAGTATTAAACAAGGTTCAAGTAAAGAGGAAGTAGAGTATGATATAACACACTTGATAAATGTTGTTCAAACAACATATAAAGATATGCTAGAAGAAGATATAGCACCTGAAATGGCTCGTATGATATTGCCACAATGTATGATGACCGAGTGGATATGGTCAGGTTCTGTATATGCTTTTGCTAGAGTATGTAATTTGAGAAATAAAGAGGATGCTCAATCAGAAACTAGAGTTGTAAGTCAACATATTACTAAACATATGAGCGACCATTTCCCTATGTGTGTTAAATATTTGATGGATTGATATGAGTTATAATGGTTTTGACGTATATAAAATATATCTTGGTGTTAAGTTGCATTTTACAACAGACACCTATGACTATTATAAATATAGTGGAAAGGTAAATGCAACATTGGATTCATTTACCAAAAGAAAAGATAGATACTTCTTCTACAAGTTATCTACAAAGTATAGTCCAAGTGAAGCGCTTGATTTTTTTGTTAGTAATTTTGTTGACGATAGTAAAAAATGGATAGGAAATTTATTAAATGACGATGGACATAAAGTCTACCTTAAATACAAAAAATATTTTCAGTCTTTTGACTACAGTTTACGAAACGGCATTGGGAATATTGTTTATGATTTTGGCCGTAAGCGGATTTCTTTTGATGATGGCTTATGCGTGGTTAATGGCCAGCATCCAAGAATGCTACGATTACTTATACAAAGGAAAATTGACTTCCCAACCGCCATCATACTTGATTCGGTTCTTGATTTTATTAAAGTCTGGGACAAAGAAATTACGGAAAAAATTGTGTGGCCTGATTTGTCAAGAAAATTGAAAAAGATGAAACCATTTATATCATTTAACAAAACGAAAGCGAAATTAATAATGAAGGAGATTATAACTAATGAACTTCCCAAAAATAAATAAAGAGAAACCTACAGTAGAGTTTATTGCTCTAACTTCTGGTGTTGAGCAAACAATGCCAATTATAAAAGCGTCCGAGTATAGACACTCTTGGATGATGAAAGCTGCTCAAGACTTTAAAAACAAAGGTTCTTTAACTTCACCTAGAAATAGTGAAGATTTTTTTAATCCAGAAGCACAAAATTTTAAAGTAGAAGAAAGAAGACACACTTTAAAATGTCCAGCGATAGGTCTTTGGCAAAACACAGGTTGGATAATGAGATTACACCAAGATGTTAAAATAGAAATACTTGGTGGTACAGAATATAAATGGATTACACCTGCTGAAACTCAACAAGAGAGATTAATTTCTTGGCATATGGAACAATCATTGCATCCATTTTTTGAGAATTGGCCAAAAGATACAATGAAGAAAATAATTAAATTTAATTTACCTTGGGTAGCAAGAATACCAAAAGGTTATAAATTATTACAAATGCATCCATTTTACCTAGATGATTTTAGATTTACTGCTGTTAATGGTATACTTGAATCAGAAATGGGACACGCTGCTGTAGGAACTATACCTGCATTCTTTCACGCTACAGAAGGTACATATACTATTAAAGCAGGTACACCACTTGCACAATTTATATTGATACCAAAAGATGAAGCTGATTTTAAAAATATAGATTGGGCAGATGATCCAAATTATAAAAAAGAAAGAAACATAAACTTTTTATTATTAAAACAAAGTTTTGATGTGAACTATAATAAGATAAGAGATTTTTGGAAGAAATATGGCTGGTAGAGTATTCTGTATAGGTAATGGTGAGAGCAGAAAAGATAAAGATTTATATTGGTTAAGGCAACACGGTAAATTATATGGTTGTAATGCCATATACCGTGACCATCCAGGTTTAATTGATTGCCTTACTTCTGTTGACCAAGGTATGATACACGAAGTTTATCACTCTGGTATGGCACAAAAGATACCTTGCTTTTTTAGAAACTGGTCAAAGACACCTGCATTTTCTTATGACGCAATTATAAAAGATGGAATAGGTGAAGACTTTGATAAGGTAAAAGAGTTAGGTGGTATATTGAGTAATAAACGTGGCGATAGTGATGAGTATGTATTACACGGTGCTAATTTGAAAGGCATTGTTAATGTATTATTGAAAGATGGTGGTATAACTGAAAAGAATATCAATCACGCTGTAATTAGAGTTAGTTGGATAAAGAAACCAGATTATTCATTTAACCTAGAAGAATTTTGTATAGAAACAAAAGAGAACGGAAGTAAGAAAAGAGATTTTGGTTGGGCTTGTGGTCCAACATCTGGTTATGTTGCTGTTAGACAAGAGAATCCTTGCGAAATGTTTTTAGTAGGACACGATTTACATAGTCATAACGATAAGATTAACAACATATATAAGAGTACAAAGCATTATACAGCAAAAGACAATAGTCCTACACCAGCAATTAACTGGATTAATCAATGGAAGACACTATTTGAGCGATATCCAGACACGAATTTTTACAAGGTAAATGAATATAACGATAAAAGAGATAAAGTCAATGGTCCTATAGACGAGTGGAAAGATATACCTAATGTGAAGTATATAGATTATTCCACACTTGACTCTATGCTCAAATAATGTTATATTAGTCATTGAACTTGTATAAATAATAATGAAGGCGATTATACAGCCTACACAAATACAACGAATATAAAAATATAAGGAGATATACGATATGGATTTTGAAACATTAAAATCATCATCAAGCAACTTTGATAAGATTACAAAGGCGCTAGAAAAGAACCTCAATCCTGAGGATCAAGCAAATAAAAACAAATACCAAGACGACAGACTTTGGAAACCAGAGTTAGATAAAACTGGTAACGGTTATGCTGTTATTAGATTTTTACCTGCTCCAGAAAAAGAAGAAATGCCGTGGCAAAGAGTATGGTCACACGCATTCCAAGGACCTGGTGGTTGGTATATTGAGAACTCATTAACAACATTAAATACAAAAGATCCAGTAAGCGAAGAGAATACTAGACTATGGAATACTGGAGTGGATAGTGATAAAGAGATAGCTCGTAAGAGAAAGAGAAAGTTATCTTATTATGCTAATATATTAATTGTTAGTGATCCAAAACATCCTGAAAATGAAGGCAAGGTGTTCTTATACAAATTTGGTAAAAAGATATTTGATAAGATTACTGAAGCAATGCAGCCAGCATTTGAAGATGAAAAACCTATTAACCCATTTGATTTTTGGAAAGGTGCAAACTTTAAATTGAAAATCAGAAAAGTTGATGGTTATTGGAATTATGATAAATCTGAATTTGAAGGCGTTTCGCCAGTCGCAGCCAAAGATGAAGAAATCAAGGCTATATGGCAGAAACAATATGCTTTAAAACCTTTTGTGGACCAAAGCAACTTTAAATCCTATGACGAACTCAAAGAGAAACTGAATAGGGTACTTGCTGGTACACGAAGCACGGAAACTGTAGAAACTGTAAACCTCCCACAACAGAAGACTAATGGTGCCGTGAAAAGTGCTGATGTAAGCTCTTCAAAACCTGCTAGTGAGGAAGACGATACGTTGTCTTATTTTAGCAAATTGGCAGACGAAGAGTAACCTTTCTCTCTCAAAAAACATCAAAACTTTAAGGGGCAATTAGAAATAGTTGCCCCTTTTTCATTATAAATAGTAGTATGGCAAACGTTAATATATTCACATCGCTGGTTGATAAACAAAAAGGTGCTATGAAATCAGCCTCTTGGTATAGAAACGCTGTCCAAGATATTGTAAATAAAGCAAGAGCAACAACTCTTATGAGGAGTGGAAAGTTAAATAGTAGACCTAGTGCTGGGAGATTAAATATGTACTTTTATGATCCTAAAACTAAACAGAAATTACCTTACTACGATACTTTTCCACTAGTCTTACCTGTTGATACGTTTAGAGGTGGATTTGTTGGTCTAAATTTTCATTATTTACCATATGCTTTAAGGTTTGAGTTATTACAAAGACTACAAGCATATGTTAGTAATGATAAATTTGATAAGACTACGAAGATACAAGCTGATTATAACTCTTTAAAAGGAATTACTATAATCAAACCTACTATTAAGAAATATTTGTGGAAACATATCCGTTCAAATTTTTTGAGAATAGACGCTGACGAAATGGCGATTGCAGCTTATTTACCTGTACAACAATTTAAAAAGGCTTCAACTGGAAAAGTTTGGGCTGATAGTAGGAGAGTTATTTGATAAAAAATGGCAAGAAGAACACTTTGGAGAGTGTTGATAGTTAAGGCGAGGATGTTTTGGGCTGATATAAGAGGCCATCACGGACACAAATGGAACTATGAACCATCCGATTATTATATGGGAAGAAACAGAAACAGAAATAGAAAATAGGAGATAACAAATGGCTATTTTAAGAGGCGGGAGACGTATCGGTAATATGGACATCCGAATAGGATTGCCAAGAGATAAGTCATTGGTTAATGTACTAGGTGATAAAAGATTAAAAAGAAAGCCTGGTGGTAATCCTGAAAGTACTATATCAAGATTTACAGCGCAACTTAATGCTGGTGAAGGTTTAGCTAGAACTAATAGATATCTAGTTAGATTTGATTTACCTAATAGAGCTAAAATGGGATTTGCAACAAGTGACCAAACTAATACATCAATGGGAGCAAATGCTGAACTAGAAACTACTGAAATGGCTAGAAATGTTGGTGTTATGTGTAATAAGGTAACCTTACCTAGTAGGGACATTAATACTGAAAGACACCAAGTATATGGACCAGCAAGACATATGCCATATGCATATAGTTTTCCAGGAGATATTAGTTGTACGTTCTATGGAGACAAGTTTTTAAGACAAAGATTATTCTTTGAGAATTGGCAGAAAAAGATATTTGATATTGATAGCCACAATATTAATTTCTATGAGGATTATGTTGGCACTATGGACATTTACCAATTAGGTCAATATGCTAGCAGGGATGATAGAGACCAGATAACATATGCAGTTAGATTGTATGAAGTTTATCCAGAAGTTGTATCATCTATAGAATATAGTTATCAGCCAGACGAAACAGGTGCTGAAGTGCCAATTAAATTTAAATATAGAAATTGGAGAAATTTAACAATAGACCAAATCGGAGAGGCTACCGTTGGTCAGGCTTTTGGTGATAAACCAACACTAAAAGCTGCCAAGAATTTTGGATTGTTTAGTGGTATATTCAGTAAGTTACCACCAGAGATAAGACGTGCTGGTCGTGATGTACTACAAACAGTCAAAAGAAACTTACCAATTGGTAAGACAACTGGTGGAAAAGTATTTCCGCCATTTTTATAATAATAATAAAAGGAGTAAATTATGGCTTTACCTATATTAGAAACAGCGACATATGAATTGACGTTGCCTTCTACAGACGTAAAAGTTAAGTATAGACCTTTCCTTGTAAAAGAAGAGAAAATCTTATTACAAGCGTTAGAGTCAGGTGAGAGCAAACAAATAGTTAGTGCTATTAAAGATATTGTACAAGCTTGTACATATGGCACAGTAGCTGTTGACAATTTACCAACATTTGATTTAGAATATATCTTTTTACAGATTAGGTCAAAATCGGTTGGTGAGATTGCTAAAATCAAAGTATTATGTCCAGATGACAAAAAGACACACGTGGTTACGGAAGTTGATTTGTCTAAAGTTGAGGTTCAAGTAGATGATACACACGATAATAAAATCATAGTGAACGATAAGATATCTATGTTGATGAAATATCCTACTATCAATTCTGTTGATCCAGCTGTTGACACAAATACTATGAAAACAGAAAAATTATTTGATATTATTGCTAATACTATTCACGAAATATATGAAGGCGATAAAACGCATTCAGTTAAGGATTATTCAAAAGAGGAGTTAATGAAGTTTATTGAGAGCTTAGATAGTAAAGTGTTTCAGAAATTACAGACATTTTACACAACTATGCCCAAATTATCTCACGAAATTGAGATTACTAATCCTAACACCAAGGTGAAAAGTAAGGTTAGACTATCGGGGCTATCTGATTTTTTCGAATCGCCCTCTCACACGACAGCCTAACTAATTACTATCAAGTGAACTTTGCGCTTATGCAACATCATAAATATAGCTTAAGTGAACTTGAAAGTATGTTACCTTGGGAGAGGGAGATATATACTGGCTTATTGATAGAACATATCAAAAAAGAAAATGAAAAAGCTGAAGAAATGAAGGCTAAAATGAGAAAATAAAGGAGAAACTATGTTTTCTATAAAAAATATGTTTAGTACTGGTTGGAATGGTTTCAAATACGGTGTTAAACAACTATGGCATTTTATTGAGATAGAGATACCTGAATTAATGTCAAATTGGAGATTAGTACCAAGATTAATGATGGTTGCCTACGGTTGGGCATTCCTTCACGTAATCCAATGGTTTATGGCACTTGAAAATCCAAACAATGCACAAGCAGGTTTAGTGTCAGTTGTTGTAGGTGCTGGTGCTGGTTGGTTTGCAATTTATGTAAATGGCAAGGCAACGAAAATTAAGAATAAGGACTAAAAATGAAACGATTAGATATATCAGGTGAGTCGGCAGTAAGTATGCCAATGAAAAACTTGCTGGCTATTATATCAGCAGTTGCCGTTGGCGTATGGGCTTACTTTGGTGTGATAGAGCGATTAAATAAGTTAGAAACAAATACTACACTATTAACAAAAGATTTAGAACAAGCAGAACAAGCGCTTGGAGTAGATATAGAAAAGAACAACGAATTTAGGATTAAATGGCCACGTGGAGATTTAGGTTCACCGCCTGCTGATTCTGAACAATTTATGCTGATAGAATTTTTATCAGGTCAAGTGGAAGCAATCCAAAAAGATTTACAAAATATGATGAACAATGCTGTTAACATTGAGAGATTGCAGAAGGATATGGATAAAGCATTGGCAGATATTGAGGAACTAAAAGATAAAATTAGAGAGACCAAAATAGCAAACGGTCACAAAGAATAGGGAGAGAATTATGGACGCAACTACACTAGTTACCATTATAACAATGTTTATTGTTACCGATACGTCTAGCGAATTCGTCAAGTATGATGGATTAATGGATTGCTTAAAAGAGAAAAGAGCAATAGAAAAACTGAAGGATGGACGTAGAGTTATTTGTGGTCCATCTTTAGCAGAAATAGACGCAGATGGTAACATCATTAGTATTAAAAACAAAATGCCAGACCAATCAGGAAGTTTGAAGTTGGGTGGTACTGCTAAATCATTAACAGAAAAGAAAAAGAAAAAGCAAACAGAAGTGTTAACAAAATAGAGGATAGAATATGAAATTTAATTTTAAAAACAATATACAAAATATTATTGGTGTTGTGATGTTGGCTGCTATATTGTTGGCAGTTGCTTTTACAAGTATCAGTAATAAAGGTAAAAAAGTTGTAGTAGAGAAAGAAATAGGTTTACTTCAACAAGTAAAAGAGAGAGGTTATTTAATCTGTGGAGTTAACGCTAACTTACCAGGATTTTCTGCTCAAGACGAGA
>MDSY01065655.1_pt1 | contig 19236 bp, 16 predicted proteins | sample 811131 | NCBI WGS metagenome assembly MDSY01 (sample SAMN05326643, study PRJNA326480) | marine metagenome | isolation source: seawater | place: Atlantic Ocean: South West | collected 2010
AAGAATTGCTTCACGGGTAACACGTCCTAATTCAATCATCATTTCTTGCATTACTTCAACCGAATAGTAGTCACGAGAGCGATTACTCGAAATGACCACCAAGGGCTTATCCCAACTCGGATTAAACATGTGACCAGTAGTAATTGCACCGTAATCAACACGGAAATCTGGATTTTTCATCATTGTAACAGCCAAGCCAGCATCAGCAGCGCGGTCGTGAATCTGCTGAGCGAGTTCGACGTCAATATCGAGGTCATAGTGGTAGCGGAACAAGTTTGGAAATACGGGGTCGACAGAGAGATTCTTGAATTTTGGAAGTCCGAGGAAATGGGTTCCGACATATGTTTGCCAGTGTGGCGAAAGAAGAACAATCGCATCATAGTCGACTCCCGCAAGAGATTCGCGCAGACGTTCATATCCCCAACGCAACTGTTCCCAACCACCTTCGGCAATGGGCTCATTCTGTGGAGGATTCTCTGCATAGACCAGGTGAGGTGGGTGAGGGGCTAAACAACCTGCGACAATTTCACCCTTCGACATGAATCAACCGATGCATCGGGGGATTATATCGGCATCGGAGAATCTGTCTTGCCAGCAGTTCCTGCCCGAACCCTCAAACAAGTCCGCAACATGCGAGTGTCATGGACGAAGAAAAAACCGAGGTCGAGGTTAAAATCGGGGCACCTTTCCTCTCTCGAGCATTGGATTGGGAGACTGGGTTGAAGCATATCCTCGCTCCTGCCTTTCTTGGTGTTGCCCTCGGTGGTATCTGGCAAGCATTCGTCATGCCTAAGGTGGGGGAAATTAATTTGCCAAATCCGATTCATGGTGCCTTTTTCATCAGTATTCTTCTTTCACCATTGCTGTATCGTCTTCTTCTTGACGATGAACCTTCACGGTGGAAAGAGTACACACTTGGGCTATCGACTTTAGGACTCTTGTTTAGTATGCTTTGGCTTTCCGGATGGGGGGCGGTTTTCTGTGGAGGTTATGGCGCTTTATTGGTCTGGGTTTGGGTCAGTACCGATTGGGGGCGTTACCATTTACCACCGTTCCGATATGGCCTCTGGCATGCCTTTGGAATTGATCTTGGTGCCTTTGCCGGCAGCGTGTTGGTCTTCACACAATTGTAATCAAGAAGTATAACTTTCTTCCTCGCTCGGGAAATCTCCTGAACGAACATCCTGACAGTAATTCTTGATAGCCCCGTCGATTTCTTCAGCCAAATTGAGATAACGTCGAAGGAAGCGAGGAGAGAAATCCATAGTAATACCGAGTAAATCATGCAAGACCAATACTTGACCGTCACAATCAGGTCCTGCACCAATACCGATGGTTGGAATGGTGAGCGCTTGACTCACTTTCAATGCTAATTCGCGTGGTATCTTTTCGAGAACGATGGCAAAGCAACCTGCTTTCTCCAGCAATTTTGCGTCCTCGATCAACTTTTCAGCCTCATCGTCTTCTTTGGCCCGTACCGTGTAGGTTCCAAACTTGTAAATCGATTGAGGCGTTAGTCCTAAGTGACCCATGACCGGGATCCCAGCGGTGAGGATACGTTCAACTGATGGAAGAATTTCAGCACCACCTTCAAGCTTCACTGCATGACCTTCCGATTCTTTCATGATTCGAATTGCAGATTCCAGTGCAATTGCAGAATTACCTTGGTAGGTTCCAAACGGCATATCGACCACAATCAATGCTCGGTCTACAGCCCGTTGTACACATTGTGCATGGTAAATCATATGTTCAAGCGTGATTGGAACTGTTGTAACTTGTCCAGCCATCACATTCGATGCAGAATCACCAACTAAAATAACGTCGACTCCGGCTTGGTCAACGAGTTTAGCCAATGAATAATCATATGCCGTTAACATGGTGATTTTTTCACCCGCTTGCTTCATCCCTTGGAGGGTATGCGTGGTGATTTTCCGCGCTTCGCTGTGAACTGACATGGTTGTGCGACGGTCATGTTTGTTTTGAAACCCTCGCCGAAGAATTCTATTCTTCCTCTTCGACCATTGAGACGTGGTGAACGAGTTCTTCTACGGCTTCTTCAATCGTATCACATGCAAGCATTTGTTGCTTTGCTTCCAATTCATTTAGGACCAATGCAGCGACTGTATAGGCTGAATAGGGGCTCTCATTGATAGAATCACCAACCCGTTCATGAATCCATTGTTGTAGGACATCTTCCTCGATTCGAAGGAGAGTTCCTATACGTGTCAGTACATGATTCAAGATATCTTTGAGAATCTCTTGCAATTCGACTGAAGTTGTTTCATCGTGGGCATGATATTCAACTTCACCACTGATGTAGAGTTTTGAATGACCGACATCCTCTGGAATTAATTCGAGAAGTGTTTGCAAGTCGGGGAACAGACCATCTTCTTCGATTTCAGATTCAAACATTGGATGGCTCATAGGTGGTAGTGCCGGAGCAATCACTTTTCGAACCGTGAACTTACGACGTCCTACAATTTGAATGAAGTGATTGCTGCCCTTCGTCTCGTGATGCAATATTTCGACTTCACATCCATGTTGACGTGGCCCATCCCACGAATTGATTGGTTCAAAAGGGTCATTCATCACCAAGCCAAAATTCTTCTCATCCAGCAAGCAATCATCCAACATTTGCCTGTAACGCGGCTCAAAAATCCGCAATTCTTGGACTTCACCTGGCATTAAGACCATGGGTAATACAAACAACGGCAGTGCTTCCATGCTGCGAAATCTCCTCTCTTACTTTTGAAGATATGTTTGTTAAACCGTCTCTTGATTTTTAACGCAAATATTTGTCATCTCGGAAAAGAACTCGAGGGACCATTGTCCTCCTTCTCGACCGATACCAGAATTCTTTACTCCACCGAAGGGGGTACGTAAATCTCTGTGAAGCCAAGTGTTGATCCAGATTATACCTGAATCGATTTTTTCCGAAAACGCTCGACCTCGCTCTAAGTCATTGGTCCATACTGAACCTGCAAGACCGTATTCTGAAGTATTGACCATCTCCAGCGCTTCGGTTTCAGTTGTGAAGGTATGCAAGGTCACCATCGGCCCAAATATCTCTTCAGTCGCACATCGAGATGTATGGGATAGGCCTCCGACAACAGTCGGTCGCAAAAAGGCACCAATGCCTTGCGGTCCCGTGAATCCAGTCATCTCACGAGTCCCACCGGTCAACAATGTGCCGCCTTCTTCGACAGCCAATTCAATATACGATTCGACTTTCAATAGGTGTTCAGGTGAGATGACGGAGCCCATCATCGTGTCCTCATCCATCGGGTCACCAATTTGAATGGAATTGACCTTTTCGACAAATTTGTGCGTGAATTGCTCTGCAATACTTTCATCAATAAATATTCGAGAACCACAGAGACACACTTGCCCCGAGTTGGTAAATGCTGCACGAACTGCGCCCTCGACAGCATTCTCAAGTTCAGCATCTTTCAAGATAATTGTAGCATTTTTGCCACCTAATTCAAGCGACAATTTCTTGAACATCGGGGCTGCAGTGCGTGCAACTATTCTTCCAGTTTCAGTACCTCCAGTGAAGGAAATAGCCTTAATTTTGGGATGTTCAAGAATCGCTTGTCCAACTTCTGGACCTAATCCGTGGACGAGGTTGAACACACCTTTTGGCAATCCAAGTTCGAGAAAAGTTTCAGCCAAAAGGTGAGCAGTAAGGGGTGTGATTTCACTCGGTTTGGCAATGATTGTATTGCCCATGAGGAGTGCAGGGGCAACTTTCCATGTCAACAGGTAGAGTGGAAGATTCCAAGGTGTGATCAAGCCAACCGTTCCGATGGGTGAGCGATGGACGTAATTCATTGCATCTTCCATTTCGAATGTCATTTCAGTCTGTTGTCGACCAAATGAAGCGAAAAACCGAAAATTACTCACTGACCGTGCAGCATCGACTTTTCTGGCTAATGCAATTGGTTTACCCGTATCTATTGACTCTGTTCGGGCAATATGTTCCGTTTTTTCCTCTAGAGCGTCAGCGATTCGGTCCAACCAAACTGCTCGTTGTTCCAATGTCAAGGCTGTCCAACCAGGTTGTGCAGATTGAGCTGCTGAAACGGCGAGTTCAACATCCGCAGATTGTGAACGAGGGATTGTTGCAATACATTGTGCAGTTGCAGGGTTGAAGTCATCAATGGATTCGCCATCAATGGCTTGTGTAAATGATCCGTCGATGAAATTCTGGATGTCAAGCATGTTCACACCTCGACATCATACAACCAACGGTCTTGGTCCGGGTCCCATTCATCCCATGTGGGTAATGTTTCAAGTTGAGGCAAATAATGTTCAGGAACGATGCCTGGGACGATAAAGGCTTTTTGTCGGTGTAATGGATAGGGGTTTCGCAAGTCTATACCCAAGACGCCTAAGACGGCACGAGCAACATACCACATGGCTTGTGAATTCCATCCGTGTGCTATTTTGACAACAATCCCTAATCCTTTTGGATAATCGGGGTGTTCAATTGCAAGCCCCAGAAGTCCGTCTGCTCCTTCTTTAGCAATGACCTTGCCACCACCGGCCTTGAGTACAGTTGAGTCAAGTCGATTGAAACCACCAACCAAGTCTGGGCTCCGAACCATTGCTTCCCAAATCCAATCGTTGTCCTTATCTCGAACTAAACCAGCATAAATTTGCGCGAGTTCTGCAACCGTATTGGAAACCGTAGGGAGCCCACATCCATCTTTTGCAATCCGTAATGGTTTCCAGTCTTCACCAAGATAGGTTCGTAATTCGACCATGTATGCATCGAATACTTCGTGAGTCGGCAAGGTATATCCTGCTCGATTCCAACCCTTCTTCCTGCATCCATGAAGAATTGCTGCGTGTTCTCCAGAGCAAGTATGGAACCAACGTCGAGGACGGCGGACTTGACGGCCAAATTGAATCAACGGGACATCCAAAGGCGTCAGCATGAGTGGCCATTCTTCTTCCGAAAGAAGAGATTGGGCAGCAGCGACGTGTTCTGTATCACCGTTATGCGATGCAACAGCAATTGCTTTTTGTTCCCAAGATGTATCTTTCAATTCTTCAGTAAATGCCTTGAGCATAAATGGCTTCATCATTGAGCGACCATAACACAACACGTTTCCACCAAAGGAATGAATCACTTCATCACCATGTGACCATGCGATTGCGCCGTGAATAGTCGTTTCAGATACACCGTTTCTGCGATAATCAACCAAAGGTTCCCATGCCACTTCACGGCCAGTAGGGATCCCTTCGACTTTTTCACCGAGTGGTGAATCCGGAAACAAGGAACTTCCTGGCTTTCCTGGTTCAACTGCGGAAGGAGTGTCGTGTTGAATCGCCATTGTTTCACCTCGATTCAAGCAGTTCTTCGACTCGAGGCACAACGTGCTTCATGTAAGCAGTCATGTCTCTACAAACTCGGTCAGAGTCGTGATTAAAGAAATCAAACCAAGCCATAATTCGGTCCTCAGGATGGAATCGTTCTAGAATTTGTTGGGTTACCTCTTCGATGTTCCCAATTAAGGCATTTTGGGCAGCATTTTCAACTTTCGACGGGTCAATGGTTCCTTCCAAAGCATTCCAGTAGGCTCCAAGGGCGGCCTCTGCTTCTTTCTTTGCAGCTTCACTTTGCTGTTCAGGAGATAACCCTTCTTCTGCATTGAGGAATACGAAGGAAGTGCGAGGCATATCACTTCGCTTCCATGCCCCACCTGCTGGATGGAATGCTTCACGCATACGGTCATGCGTAGCGTCAATAACTTCAGGTTTTGTTATTGATAAATTGAATACTTTGACCGGTAAGACCGTGTTGAGAAACACCTGTGCCTTTGGGTCATGAGTACCTGCAACCATCACTAATAATTCACGGCGGAAATGTTGTGGAATTATTTTCAAATCTTCAAACACATATCGTTTAGGGATTTTAATTTCATCAGGGGCCGATTCTAAGTTTTCAAACTCAATGGCAGCATCCTGAACTTTTTCCCAATCTTCATCGCTTCGGAAGTTATTACGCCGAAGAACGGTTGAGTGCGTCATTTCTGAATTGACAACATCACCACGTAAAAGTCGCAAAAAGATGTCTCCTGCTTCCATGAAAATCTGACCACGGAGTGCAGGCCAAGCAGCCTCTTCAATGGAATTACGAGGGACGATTCCGTATGGACGTGCCATGAATTCAAATCGTCCTGCAGAAAAACCAACATGGAGTTTGCGTTTTTCATTCGGGTTGAGTCCGTGCAGTTGAAGCGTATTCGCAATTCGTTCGGCTTGAGCAATTGGGCCACCTGATGCCAATATTGAGACCACTGCACTTCCAATTTCAATGGATTGTGTTCTTCGAAATGATTCCATCGCCAATTGCGGAAAGTCAGTACAAAGCCCAACTTCACCCACCCAATGTGGGACGACAGGTTTCGAATTTGATTTTTGAATTTCTGTTGATAAATGGGCTTGTGCAATCCATCCAACACCGAAACCAAGTGCGTCTGCACACTCCAGTTGTTGGAAATAATTAGCAAACATATCTTGCTCGCTAGGAATCAAACCCGTTGAGTCCGGGGTTTGACTGATTGAGAAGAATATGTCATGCTCCATGGGTGGCACCAATCCTCCCAGTTGAAACCACATCATAACGAGTGTGGCTCATTGGGATGGTCACTTCTTTGATTTTTGCTTTACATTGGTCGTGTTGAAATCGGCGAGGTCTTCGATACGTTGACGAACTGCCAATGGGGTCGGTAAGCCTACATTGAGGAAGGAGTGAAGGCAATCTGAAAGTTGTAACATTGCCGTTTCGTAATCTTCTGCGATTTCAGCTATATCTGCAAGCCCCCACCGTGCCACGAGTTGTCCAGATAAGTCTTCAAGTTCGACTGAAAGATTGAGTGATTGTTCATATAATTCCTTAGCAGCAACAAAATTTCCAATCGTTGCTTGGGTATGGGCTAAATCGGCAAGAGCCTCAATTTGTGCTTCCTCGTCTTTCATCTGCATGGCGAGTTCAACACGACGGGTTCCGTGAACCAACGCATTATCATGGTCGTTTAATTTCTTTGAACAGGTTTCAAGAACAGCAAGACCATATGCAATTCCATTTAGGTCATCGATACTTTCTCGAAGCCTGAGTGAACGGGTAGCAAAGGTTTGGGCTTCTTCATATTCATCATTGCTCATGTGCATTAACGCGATATGATGTGATACCGCAGCGGCTAACGGAGCGCCACCTTCCATCACTTCTGACTTAGCGCCTAATTCTGCAAAAGCATCGACACTCTTTCCAGTGTGTTTGAAACCTTCAAAATCAGCCCAGCCACGTTCGAGTCCGTCTGTTGAATTGTCTTGTGCGTGTTTGAGTAAGCGTTCAGCCAGTTCAAGGTCTTCTAATTCGATCGCCAAAGGCATCAATCGAAGCGCAAGTGCTGTGTTGATGTCATCCATCGCACCTCCAGCGGTAAGCATGTCGAGTATCCGACGGGCTTGTTCAGCATCCACTTCTCCGCTCATGTCTGTGCGCTACCCCTTCGCGTCAAGAACCTATGTGTTTGCCTTTCTGAAAGTTAAAATTTGATAACCCGAACTGTATACCACAGATTATGGGAGACTATAACGGATATTTGCAAGGTTTGAGTCTTGCAGCAATTCTTGTTCTCGCCCCCATCGCCTTACAATCACTTCTAACCGACGACGCTGATGTTGTTTTTGTGTACGTACCGGGTGAAGACGAAACCACCACGATATATATCGAAAACAATACTTCGAGTGATGATGCTCGGGCTCCAGAATTAAACCGTAGCGAAGTGGCTCGTATTGCAACTTTTAACATCAAAGTATTCGGTGAAACTAAAATGGGCAAGCCATTAATTATCGATATTCTTGTAGATACAGTTCTACAGTATGATTTAGTTGCGGTTCAAGAGATAAAAGACATGGACCAGACCGTGCCATATGATTTCCTTGATGCACTCAACAACAAATCATATTCCGCATGGGATATGGTGCTTAGCCCTCGCAGTGGATTACAAGACGATGACCAATCTTCTCAAGAGCAGTATGCCTTTTACTACAATACCTCTGTTTTCCGCTCAATGGATAACGGAACCCTACACAACGACAGCGTTGATGATTCATTCCAGAGAGAACCTTTCATTGCACAATTTGAAGTTCTCAACCAAAATGGAACAGGTACAGGTTTTGATTTGAGTCTTGTAACGATTCACACCAAACCTGCAGCCGCTTTGAGTGAAATAAATGCCTTGCCTCACGTCGTGGACACATATCTCGAACAGCATCCAAATGAATCGGAAATCGTGATCCTTGGTGATTTTAATGCAGCCTGCTCCTACGTCTCCTCGAATGAATTATCCAATTCACCCTTGGCCCATTCAAATTACACATGGATTATTGAGAACAACGTCGATACAACGGTTTCCGACAGTTATTGTGCGTACGACCGAATCGTTACCAATGGCGACCTTGATGGTCGCTTAGTTGGTACTTGGGGCGTTGACACTTCCTTTTCAGACAGCAATGTTTCCGACCATTACCCAGTTTGGTTTGACATCAAGAAGTAATTAGATACTTCGCAAACGACCACCATCGACGGCAAGACTTACGCCTCGAATCCCACTTGAAGCAGGGAGTGAAAGGAAGGTAATTGCTGACGCTGTTTCCAATGGTTCTATCAGTCGTTCAATAGGAACTTGACTCATCCATCCATGATGTACTTCTTCGAGACTTTTGCCAGTTCGCTGATTGATTGAAGAAGCCAAAGAACCCAATCTTTCGGTATTGGTAAAACCAGGTAGGACATTGTTGATGGTAATACAGGGTGCGAGTTCACGAGACAAACTCTTGGCCCAAGATGCCATGGCTCCTCGAAGGGTGTTGGAAAGGCCAATGTTTGGAATTGGTTCCTTGACCGAGGTGGAGATGATTTGGATAATACGGCCATAGCCTTCTGATTCCATCGAAGGAACGAGTAATTGCGTGAGGGTATGGGCGGCATGAAGATGTCGCTTGAAAGGAGCTTCAAAATCTTCGATTGAATTGCCGAGTAAGGGTCCTCCAGGTGGTCCGCCTGCATTGTTGATGAGTACGTGAACAGGTCCACGCTGTTGAAGCAATGCAGTGATTGCCGGTTCAAGTCCTGATGTGTCTTCAAGGTCGAGTACAAGTGACGCATGTTCGCCCTTTCCAAGTACGGTCAACTCTTCGCAAAGCGTTGACAAAGCCTCTCCGTTTCGTGCACAAACAGTAACATTTGCCCCTGCTTTAGCCAGCATTTTTGCAGTAGCAGCACCAATTCCTTTACTTGCCCCACATACCAATGCATGCTTACCAACAAGAGCGCTGGTCGAATACGGATAGTCACTACCGAGGAGGTCCATGTGTGGGGCAGAAGGTACTCCTCAAAGGGTCTTCCGTTCTTCAAAGCCATTGTAGAATCGAATCTAATTCAACCAGCCAATCATCGGAAGCAACATCGATAATCGAGTAATGGTCTCCAGGCAGCCATAATTTCTGCACATCAATACCTTTTGCAGACATGATGTCAGCATAGGTTTCCGATTGCGCTTTTGGGACATCTGTATCTCTTTCACCATGTACGAGCAGCACCGGTACGATCGGTGGATGTTCGATTGGATTTAACCGATCCCACAAGGTTCGATTCTCTTCAGGACTGCATCCAATCCATCGACGCACAGCATCTCCTTCATCCGAAAGTTTTGCCGAATCAGCACCGATTAAATCGGTAATTGGTGCTTGAGCGATGACTAACCAAGGTTTTCTCTCGGCAGTTGCTGCCAATAAGAGTGCGAGTTGACCACCTGCAGAATGACCCATGACCATCGAGCGCGTGATGTCAATTCCTGGTAAAAGTGCAAGTTGGCCCCAGGCGCGCAAGACATCTGAAAGTGTATCCATCCAAACGCCTTCTTCACCATCGCTCCAACCTTTAAATTCGATATTCCAAGTAGCAACACCTGCTTCAGCCAGATCTTGGGCAATGGGTTTCATCAGTTCACTGGTCCATGAACTCTTCCAAAAACCACCATGGATGAGCATGACGCATGGAAGACCTGCACCGTTCTGATACGGTGATGGGTCATCAGGCATATACAAGTCTGCATATTGCCATTCTTCCGCTCCCCATTGCATGCGGTTGACTGCCATAATCAAATGGTGTAGCACACCATCTATCACCCTTGCTCCTTCTTTGATGAATACAAGAATTGAAGAACTGATGCCCAATGTGCAATCCATGGGCAATCCATTAGATATTGAATTTGAAGACATGAACGGCGAACATACGACTCTACGTGCACTTGGCGATTCAAGTAACGAGCAATGGATTGTTGTGAATGTCGCAAGTGCTTGTGGATTTACGAAACAATATACGCAATTGCAAGAAGCCTCAGTGTTGAATGGAGTCACCGTTGTTGGATTCCCTTGTAATCAATTTGGCGCCCAAGAGCCTGGGACCAACCAAGAGATTTGCGACTTCACCTCTGCACAATACGATGTCACTTTTCCATTGATGGCGAAACTCGAAGTAAAAGGAGAGAATCAACATCCACTCTTTACCGAACTCAGTCAATCGACAGGTTCAGATGAACACACGGGAGATATTCGCTGGAACTTTGAAAAGTTCCTTGTTTTAAAAGATGGTTCAGTTTCCCGCTTTTCATCGCGAGACTTGCCATCAGATATGCTGTGAAGTTCCAACGCCTTCAAAGGCGTTCGGTCGGAAAACCCATCGTTCTTCATTGGCATCTTTGTAGTAGTTCTTGACCAGTGGTTCGTTTGACATTTTTTCATGGAACGCTATGAGAGATGGATAATTAGCCAGCATACCCGCAGTAATTCCATCGAATTGTCCAGAGAACAGCATGAAGGTATCAATGAAGCCTTTGACATCTGCAATACTCATTGATTCTGTGTTTGCCAACCAACCGGTTGTGGATTGTTCGAAAACCTCGGAGATGGCCTTCATTGCAAGGTCCATTTTTCCACCCTCTACAAACAATGCTTCGCGAGCAGCAATCTTTTCATCAAGGTCTTCTATTGAAAAAGTTGGGGTGAAAGCCGTTCTCCATCCGTTGATGACTTCAACAAGTTCGTCAACTTTGGCTCGAGTGTAGAGGTCTTTAGGTTCAAGTCCGGCCAAGGCGCCAGTGTAACGGAGCAGTGCATTGGATTCAGCAATCGTACCTTCAGGGGTGCGGATAATTGGCAAAAAGCCCCAAGGTAATTCTCCTTTGTTTTTGAGTTCAAGGTATCCATCCCAATCGACAATGGTATTCTTCCATTCAAGTCCGGACATTCCAAGACAGAATCGGGATACTTCAGCAAAACCAGGCGTGTCAAAATAAATAACTTCATGCATATCTTTGACGCAAATCTCGGTCTATATGAATCTTGACCAGAACTCACGGGCTAACTCGGCGACGGTCACGAGGGAAAAGGACCGTTTCACGAACATTCTTCGAACCGGTGAGTTTCATTAGAATTCGTTCGACACCAAGTCCCCAGCCTGCATGAGGTGGGACACCATGACGGAAACCAGCCACGTAGAATTCAAATTCTTCTGGATCCAAATCCATTGTTTTGAGATTTTCAATCAAGACATCAATCCTGTGTTCACGTTGTCCGCCAGAGGTTAATTCATCTCTACCAAAGTTAAGGTCAAATCCTCGACTGAGTTGTCGCCCAGTGCTTCCATCTTCACCTTCGACCTGGTGGATGTAGAATGGTTTGAGTTCCATTGGCCAGCGAGGTAAGAAGTAGAATTGTGGGAGGTCTTCAGCCAAGAGGTCTGAGTTTTCTGCATCGATGTCGGCGCCCCATTCAATGGTTCCACCTTTGCGTTGAATTGTAGCAATAGCATCGCAATATGACAATCGTGGGAACGGCAATTCAGGTACAATAACTTCGATGGGTTCCTCATCTTGTGTGGCTCTAAAAGCATTGATTGTATTGATGTGCTTCTTGGATTCCGGGTCTTCAGCAACCGATTTCCACATGTGGTGAATCATACGTTCAAGCACGCCCATGACGTCTTCATCGTTTGCCCAAGAACATTCAATATCAAAAGAGATAAATTCATTCAAGTGTCGGTATGTGTCGTGCTTTTCAGCTCGGAAAGCAGGCCCGATTTCGAAGACACGCTCAAGTCCTCCTGACATACACAATTGCTTGTAAAGTTGTGGAGATTGGTTCAAGAAAGCAGGTGTGTCAAAATACATCATTGGGAACAAGTCAGTTCCACCTTCGGTCGCTGTTGCGACAATCTTTGGTGTATGAGTTTCAAAGAATCCTTCATTGATCAAAGCTTCTCGGCCGTATTGCAAAATCTTTCCTCGCAGGTGAAACATAGCATTGACATGAGAGCGACGCAAGTCGAGGAATCGGTTGTCAAGTCGTGTGTCAAGTGCGACGTGAACAGTGTCGGTGACACCAAGTGGGAGAGGAGCAACAGCCCGCGCAATCAAATTCACTGAGGTTGCGATGACTTCGTAGGCAGGAGGAGGGACTGGCTCGCCTTCCTTGGCCTTTGGAGGTCTCTTTTCCGAAACGGTCCCAGTAAACTGAAGGGTAGATTCACGGGTCATTCGTTGAACCATATCTAAGGCTTCATCGCCAACATTGTCACCTTTCAGAAATATTTGAGTGATTCCAGTTCCATCTCGAAGGTCAACAAAACAGATTGCACCCTTTCCTCTGTTTGCTTCCATGAATCCAGAAACTGTAACTTCATGGCCAATTAAATCAGCGCCAATCTCTTGAATTTCGCCCAATGTGTGCGTGCGGTATGCAGTCGGTACCCAAGTGCTCATGGTTGGGGGGGAACAGGCTGAGAACATCAAGCATTCGTTTGAACTGCTCGATTTTTAATCACCTTAGTGGGCTATTTTCTCCCTTTTTATTCCTTATGTGACTTATCGGGTCTTGAAATAAGCGGTTTATTCATATAGGCGGGGATTGGCGGCAAAGTCATGACTGGTGACCTGTTCTCATCCGAATCCGTAACCCGCGGCCATCCTGACAAATTGTGTGATACGATTTCCGACGCTATTGTCGATGCTTGTCTTGCTGTTGATTCCAATGCGCGTGTTGCGGTAGAAACATGCGTGAAAGGCAAAGAAGACATGGGACTCATTGTCCTTGCAGGTGAAGTTTCTTTGAGTGGTTCTCCACCTGACTATGAAACAGTAGCACGCGAAGCAGCAGCAGGAGTTGGCTATACGTCTCATTCAATCGGAATGGACGCAACATCGTCAAAATACACCGAAGTTCAAGTCCACATCACCACCCAATCCTCGTACATTGCTCAAGGCGTTAACAAAGATATGCTATCGCAAGGTGCAGGGGATCAAGGTCTCATGTTTGGTTATGCTTGTACTGAAACTGAAGCATACTCCGAGTTGGAAGGTCGATTTTTCCCTCTCGCAGCAGCCCTTTCGCAACGCCTTACTCGCCGACTCACCAAAGTTCGTGAACAAGGAATTTTGCCTTGGGCTCGCCCCGACGGAAAGTCGCAAGTAACAGTGGAGTATGATGAGGACGGTAACGTTTCAAATGTTCACACTGTCATTATTGCTATTCAACACGATAAGGACCTCAAAGACCAATTCAACGGCTCTGAGAAAGAAGAACTCGCATATGTCAATCAACAAATTAAGGAACACGTGGTTGAATATGTGATTCCAGCAGGTTTGCGTAAAGGTGACTACACACTTGTTGTCAACGGAACCGGGCGATTTGCCGACCCTGGAGGTCCCTATGCTGATGCTGGATTAACTGGACGAAAAATCATTGTTGATACCTATGGCGGAATGGGCCGTCACGGTGGAGGAGCATTTTCCGGAAAAGACCCTTCGAAGGTCGACCGCTCAGCAGCCTATGCTTCACGCTGGGCCGCAAAGCATGTCGTAGCTGCGGGTCTTGCCAGTCGCTGTGAAATTCAATTAGCCTACGTGATTGGAATTGCTCAGCCCGTGAGTGTTCGAGTTGAAACATTCGGAACTTCAGAACTTTCTGACCGTGTATTAGCGGAACGTGTGAAATCTACTTTTGACTTCCGCCCGGGCGCAATTGCACGTGACTTGAATTTGCTTAACCCCATTTACTCCGTTACCGCTTCTGGCGGCCACTTTGGGCGAACTCCTGGTGAAAACGGAACTTTCCCATGGGAACGAATTGAACAAGAACGAATTGCTTCGCTTCTTAACTGAGCGAGAGCCTTCCCAACGGCCCTTAGGGCCGATTCACTCAAGTGTTATGCACGGGTGGCTTGACTTGGTCTTATGTCGTCTCGTCCAGTTCGTGCCGTCGCCTTTGTTCTCGTATTGTTGTTTGCAAGCATGTCTCCTTTGGCGTTTCAAGCCAGTGCACATCAAAGCATACTTTTGTCCGCAGACTCGACTCATGTCGTACTCATAGGCGGGGATTCCGGCAACGTCACATTGAATATTGAAAACAATGCATCATCAATTGAAACATTCAACATTTCAATCGATGTGACCGGTTTGTCATCAGTTTGGAGTATTATTGCGAGCGAAGAAACGGTCGAAAATGTGTTCCCGACTTGGTCGAAAAATACAACAATCATTGTACGACTTGTTGAAGGCGCAGTGCCGTCAGACAGTGGTTCGTTTGACATCATTGTGACAGAACCTGATCAGAATATCAGCAGTTCCATCACCATCTATGTTTCAGTTGCTCCATCCTACCACTCTTCACTTGACCTTTCACCAATGGGTGGTGCACTCACTTCCATGGCTTCTGGAACGAATGCCACGTTTTCAATCAACGTCGAAAATTTAGGTTCAGTCGAAGATACTCTTCTTTTAGATGTTGAATATGAACCTGATTTGGCCTCATGGTGGGCCAATTATACCAACGGTTCAAGCAATACAGGTGGGAATAATTCGGGCAACAATTCCGGCAATAACAGCGGCAATAACTCCGGTAACAGTACTGGGAATGGAACTGGGAACGGAACTGGGAACGGCACTGGAAACGGCACTGGAAACTCTTCCAGCACCTTGATTGTCAATAATACGTTGATGTATGGTAACAGCTATACATCGTTTAATTCACTGCACACACTCCTTGAGGATGTTGGTGTTCAGAATGCAGATGCGATCACCGGTGGCGGAAAGAAATTATCAGCTCACTGGAATGAAGTAAATACCTCCGGGCATGTATCGAATACGACTTTGCGTACGACCTTTGACTGGGACTATGTTGTCCTTCAAGACCAAAGCCAAGTCCCTGGTTTCCCTCGTACCAACAGCGAATGGCTGGCAAGTATGAATGGAGCAGTTGGATTATCAGGTGCAATTGAAGATGAAGGTGCAGAATCGGTCCTCCTGATGACATGGGGTCGACGAAATGGTGATGCGACAAATCCAGCTCTCTACAGTAATTTCACAGTCATGCAAGAACGTTTAGAAGCGGGTTATATCGATTACCGTGACAACATGACTGCAGATGGAAATACTGTTTGGATTGCCCCAGTGGGCCTTGCCTTTGCTCTCATCCATGACAGCGTTGAAGCATCCGGAACAAATCCAGCCCTCTCTGGGAATATATTTTACGACCTCTATAACGCCGATGGCAGTCATCCATCCTTGGCAGGAAGTTATCTCGCTGCATGTGTTTTGTATGCAACCATGACTGGTGATTCACCGGTTGGCTCAAACGATACAGTCTCACTCAACAACACTCTCAAACTTGAGTTACAACAGGCCGCTGCTGCAACGGTATTCAACGAAACCTCACACCTGTCGTATCCTTGGGAATCCATGACTACATCCTCCAGCATGATGATGCAATCTACGAAAGGATTGGGTGGCGGTATTCCTGCTGGGTGGAATGTCCAATGGGCCGATGATGAATTTGCAAACATGCCTGCAGGCTCATCTCAATCTGCCAGTTTGCATGTTAGTGTCCCAAGCAACGCTGCTCCTGACTTTTACGGATTTAGATTGTTTAGTGCTTCAACTGGCGGCAATGTGTCATCTTCAACCATGCTTGTCGTTCATGTTGATGAAGAGCATAACTTGAGCATATCTTTCCTTGAACAAAGTGCTTTCTTCATTCCAGGTCAATCAACCCTCACATCACTCCAGGTCACGAATTCTGGAAACGCCGTAGTGGATTATGACTGGTCACTTGATGTCCTCAATGGGCCTTGTACTGCTGCTTTAGTGATGTCAACATCTTCTTCCTTTGCTCCCGATGACGTCCTTGATTTGGAATTTCAACTCGATGTCCACAGCGAAGCCACAAAATCGAATGTATGTGTCCTACAACTGAATGGTATTGGGACTTCATTTACCGAACAGCATTCTATCGTGCCGTTCGATTTCACTATTGATGTCGATGAACTTGTGTCGTATACCTTACTTGCGCCTCTTGGAGAACTCCAAATCACTCCAGGTTCTCCGGTTTCGTACGAGATGCGGGTTCAAAATAATGGCAGTGAAACCGTGACATTCTATCTTGATCTTAACTCGAGCAGTGGTTTGAGCACTTCACTTCTCTCCTCTTCAAGCGTCACTGTATTGGCTGGAGAGGCCGGAATCTGGTCGCTCTCAACAGATGCAGATGCAGGGCAATCCGGAATCATGACACAACTCTTTTCGGTATCATATGGTGGAGCATCAGTGTCTTCATCCGTTGATTTCGAAGTACTTGGAGTCAGCGAAGCATCCCTTTCTGGGCCTTTGGACGGTCGAATCCTCGTCCGTCCTGGTGAAACGGTTTTGACCTCTTTCACATTAGAGAATACAGGGACTGCAGACATTTCTTTGGTTGCGAGTCTTCTTGGCCTACCGGTTGAAGCCGAAGCTACCTTGAGCCATCCTTCAGTCACTCTTGGCGTTGGTGAGAGCGTTGTGCTCAATATTTCATTGACCATTGCGACTTCATCATCAGCGGGTACTCACGACATCACCTTTGCCTACGGAAGTTCTGATGTTTCGGTTGAACTCTCACTTTCATTACAAATCCAAGAACGTATTGCTCTGCTCATGAGTTCGACAGGAAGTCGAATTGTTGCAGGACCAAGTTCAAGTGCAGTATATTCATTTGAAGTGACCAACCTTGGAACGAATTCTGACACCCTCCATCTTAGCCTCCTTGACAACGGTGCATCGACTTGGTTTGATTTTGAATTGTCGGCAACATCTCTTCTTCTTGCCCCGGGGCAATCATCAATGGTTACCTTAAGTGTTCGAGAAACAACCCAAGGTGCTCCAAGTAGTGGTGTGGAAATTACTCTTGTCTCACGCTCGTCGAGTGATGATTCCATTACTTCACACCTCAATGTTTCAATTGAATCGCTGGTTGCAGGTGCAGATGTACTCGTTCTCGCAGATGATGATTCTGCCGAGCCATCTCAGAGTATTCACGGGACTGTTGTTGTCACCAACACTGGAACGGGAACAGACCAGTTACTGTTGAGTACAGTTGGTCTTGATTGCGGTGTTTCAATCGTTCTCACACTCGAGGCTGGTGAATCCTCGTCAGCCATCCCTTGGTCCTGCGTTCTTGCTGACGATGCTGAAGCAGGATTATCAGAATTAAAGTTCCGAGTAACCAGTTCTTCCCGAACCTCATTCTCGACTTCAAGCAGCGAAATCTATACTATTGAGCCAGTTTGGGGAAGTTCCGGTGTTTTGGACATTACTTTTTCGGAACCATCTCTTTCACTCCCTTCTTCGGGTGGTTCAACCGTGATGGTTACTGTGAAGAATCTTGCGAATGCTCAAGTGACTGGTCTTCTGTCCATCGAAGGTTTCGGTGACGGATTGTTAGCAACTGAGTGGCTCCGTCTCTCAGATAATACTTCAAGCAATCAACTGACGCTCAGCGCTGGATCATCGTCCGAGTACTCTCTTACTCTCACCTCATTGGTTTCAACTTCACAATCTGCAACTTTGCGAATACGTGGTGCGTACCAAATCGGAGAGACGACTTCTTCAGATGTTTCAAATGATTTTGAGGTTGAAATTGAAGGGCCTGCAGTGCCTCCAAATGGCGTTCAATTGCCCTTTGGAATGGAGTTGAGTCAGTCGGATTCATTGAATGCATTGTTTGGTGGCTGGGGATTCTCACTGCTTCTTCTTGGGGTTCTGTTTTTGATTCGCGGAAGAAAGCAGAATATTGCAGACGCAGAGGAAGATGCTGAAGAAGAGGAAGACAAAGAAATCCCACTCGGTTTCAATGAGTGTCGAATGGAAGATGGAAAAGTCTCGTGTCCTTCTTGCGAAGCACGATTAGGTGTTCCTCGAGGAAGTGTGCCACCGTTCAGATTCACTTGCCCAAAATGTTCGACAATGATTCGTGTTGTTGAATGATTCAATTTCGTCGATAAGCGACGAGCAAAAATGCCGTGTGTCCAAAGGGGCCATTGACGGGTCTTACTCCACCTTTCGATGCTTTACCCCATTGACGTTCAATAAGTTCTCCAGCCCACTCGATTTCCAAATCTGCTTGTTCGCATGCAATCCAAGCGGATTCAAGTTGGCTTGTGACGGGGCAGTAGCATATCAGACGCCCTCCAATGTCGAGAAGGGAGGCAACTGCGTCAATTGCACTAGGATGTTCAGGCAAATCGAGGATGATTCCATCAAAATATTCGCTGCAAGTGCGTATATCATCGACCACATCTTCAATTGAGCCCTCAATATGGTGGTGGGTTGGAAACTCAGTCCATGCTTCACGGGCCCGTCTTAAATTCTCCAATGCGACTTCAGCGTGTTCATTTCGAGGCTCAACGGTCACATGAACCCCTGAATTCCCCAGTACTCTTGCGATGTACATCGAAAGTCCACCGCTTCCTATACCTGCTTCAAGAACACGGTCATTTGGACCGATGCCAAGTCGTGAAGTGATGAATCCAGCATCTTTGGCACTGATTGTCTGAGCTCTACGGAGCATTCCCTTGGTCATCTCTGGTAATCGCATTGGTACACGGGTCAAAACCTTCTGTCCAACCAAAACTTCTTCACCGTATTCAATTTTAGAAAAAGTTTCGAAGGCGTCTAATACGCCTAATCCCTTGATTTTACGTACGCCTGGCATCATCTCAACAATGTGAATTTTACCGTCTTTTTCGAGGAAGGCATACCATGGAGGCGGGTTCATATTCTCGGCCAGTCTTTCTATGGTCTAAATCTTGCCGTTGAATCTTTCTAAAGGTTTTCTAACAGAGATAGAGTCGAT
>MDSY01040337.1_pt1 | contig 19234 bp, 14 predicted proteins | sample 811131 | NCBI WGS metagenome assembly MDSY01 (sample SAMN05326643, study PRJNA326480) | marine metagenome | isolation source: seawater | place: Atlantic Ocean: South West | collected 2010
GGCGGGCGCACGCTCGAAGCGCACCCTCCCCTCGTCATCCCCGAAGCCGGTGCGGGGCCCGATGATGAGGTTCCCGCCGAGTTCGGCGTAGTCGGCCAAGGTGCGCAGAGTGCAATCCGCCGCCGCGACGAGCCCCGGCACGATGACCGTCGGATAGCGCGCGAGGAGCTCGCGTGCGTCGGGCAGGCATCGCTCGTTGAGGAAGCCCACCTGGCGACCGGCGTCGAGCGCGCCACGGCCGAAGGCGCTCACGATCCGCGCGTACGATCCGCGGTCGCCTCCCTCCGCCGCGGGCAGGGGCGGCTCGAAGGCCATCATCCATTCGCTGTCGTGCGCGTACACGAGACCGACATCGGCATCCGGAACCGCCTCCGCCAGCGCATCGGATGCCTTCGCGAACGACGCTCCGATCGCGGCGACCTCGCCGTAGATCCGTCCCGGCTCGAGATCGTGACCGAGGATGCCACCCCAGTGCACCTCGTGACCGGAGTGCAGCGTGTGCCAGTGCCAGTACGACACCAGCCGCGCGCCGCGGGCCACCAGCAGCCACGCCGCCTGCGCGAGCTGCCCGTCGTAGGGCGGCCGCGTCATCCAGGCGGGTCCGATCGAGGCGGCCCCGGTCTCGGTCACGAGATACGGCGCATCCTTCGTCGCGCGCATCCGGTCGGCCATGAGCACGACGTCGGCGACCGCGTTCGCGGCCCACCCGCCGCCATCACCGTCGGCCCGCGCGTCGAGGGCGTCCTGCGCGAGGTAGTAGGCGTTGCCGCTGGCGATGTCGAGGTGGCGCCCGACCGCGACGTCGTCCATCGCCGGACGACCGTAGGCGATGCAGGTGGTCAGGAAGACCTCTTCGCCGACCAGTTCGCGGGCCAGGTCCGCCTGCCATGCGATGTACTCCGCCGTCACCTCGGCCTGGAAGCGACGCCAAGCGAGGTCGTAGGCGGGGGTCGTGTTCCCTGACGGATCCCACAGCTCGTCCCACCGGCCGATCCGATGCGACCAGTAGGTGAGCCCCCACCGGCGATTGAGCGTCTCGACATCGCCGTAGCGATCCTCGAGCTGCCGCCGGAAGCGCGCGAGGAGATGGTCGTTGTGGATGAGGTGCAGTCCTGCCTCGTTGTCCAGCTGCACCCCGATGACCGCCGGATGCTCCCCGTAGCGCCCGAGTACCGCACGGATGACCCGCTCCGCGTAGAACCGGAAGACCGGCGAGGAGTAGTCGACCTCCTGACGTCCACCCGCGCCTGCCGTCCGTCCGGACGACCGCGAGTTCGGGATGCCGCCGGCTCAGCCAGGGCGGCACCGCGTAGGTGGGCGTCCCCAGGATCACGCGGATGCCGCTGCCATGAGCCTCGTCGAGCACGGGTGCGAGCCAGTCGAGGTCGAATTCGCCGTCGCGCGGTTCCCACGTGGACCACACCGACTCGCCGACGCGGATCAACCCGATGCCGGCCTCGACCATCAGGCGCATGTCCTCGCGCAGTCGAGAGGGGTCCGGCAGGTACTCGTTGTAGTAGGCGGCGCCGAGCAGCGGCCCATGGGCGAAGGCGTGCAGGCGGTCGGCGGTCGTCATCGGCGGGTGGAGTCGCGCACGACGAGTTCGGGACGGAAGCGGATGGAGCGCTCGTGGGTGCCGTCGGGCTCGCGGATCTCCTGCATCAGCAGGTCCACAGCCGACTGGCCGATCCTCGTCGCCGGCTGCCTGATCGAACTGAGCGGCACGACGGTCGCCGACGCGAAGTCGATGTCGTCGTATCCGATCAGCGCGATGTCGTCCGGCACCGGGATGTCTGCGATCAGGGCGAAGGCCTGCAGGAGGCCGACGGCGAGCAGATCGTTGGCGGCGAACACCGCGTCGGGGCGATCGCCGCGATCTCGTGCGATGAGCCGCTGCCCGGCGGCGCGGCCATGGAGCACGGTCAAGGCCGGTTCTTCGATGACCTCCAGGCGGGCATCGGGAACGTCGGCGACCGCCCGTCGCGCGCCCGCCAGGCGATCCCGCACCTGCCGGATGCCCGGGGAGCCTCCGACGAAGGCGATCCGTCGACGGCCGAGCGAGAGCAGGTGCGCGACCGCGAGGTATCCGCCCTCGACGTCGTCGACCGACACGGAGGGAAGGTGGGAGTCCGCAGCCTCGTGATCCACGAGCACGACCGGGATGCCGGCGTCGCGGAGTCGCACCAGCCCCTCCAGATCGTCATCGGCCGGGGTGACGAGCACTCCGCTGACGCGCTGTTGGAGGAACAGGTCGAGGTAGGCAGCTTCGCGCGCCGTCGCCTCGTCGCTGTTTCCCAGCAGCACCACCAGTCCGGCATCGGCGGCGCGCGCCTCGGCTCCGCGCGCGACGTCGGCGAAGAACGGGTTGGCCGCATCGAGCACGATCAGGCCGATGCTGCGGCTGCTTCCCGCGCGCAGCTGGCGGGCAGCGTCGTTCCTCACGAATCCGAGGCTGCGGATCGCGGCCTGTACGCGTTGGACGGTGGCATCGGCGACCTTCTCCGGCCGGTTCAGGACGTTCGAGACGGTACCCACGGAGACACCCGCCGCCTGCGCCACCTCTTTGATGCTGACACCCCGGCTCATGCCACTCCCCCGCCGCCCGTACTGGCACGGACGATGAGCTCCGGCGCGAAGACCCGGTGCGGCTCGGCGGGCTGTCGTCCCGAGATCGTGTCGAAGAGCACATCGACGACGGCCTCACCGAAGCCCGCGTGACGCGTGCTGACGCTCGTCAGGGGGATGACGGATGCCGCCGCGAACTCCGTGTCGTCGAAACCGACGACGGCGATCTCGTCGGGAACCGTGATCCCCGCCGCGACGAGGGCTTGGAGGACACCGAGGGCGAGGAGATCGTTCGCACCGAAGACCGCGTCCGGGCGCGCCTGTGGGGCACGGGCGACGAGCGCCTCGCCGACCGTGCGCCCGACGGCGAGCGTGCGCTCGGCCACCTCGATGACCTCCCACGCCACACCGTGCGCCCGAGCCGCCGCCGATCCTCCCGCGAGGCGCTCCTCGACCTGTACCACGCTGAGCGGGCCGCCGACGAAGGCGATGCGACCGCGTCCGCGATCGACGAGGTGCTCGACCGCGAGACGACCACCGGCGACGTCGTCGACGGAGACGGAAGGCTGCGGCGCATCCATCGCCCGCTGCCCGACGATGACCGACGCGGTGCCGCGCTCGCGGACGGCCGCGAGCCGCGCGTCGAGGGACTCGTGCGACGCGGCGATGATGCCGCGCACCTGATGCTGCTCGAAGAGCCGAAGATAGGCATCCTCCCGCTCGCGGCTGCGGTGCGAGTTCGCGATGAGCACCGACAGTCCGCGCTCATCCGCCCGACGCTCGATCGACTCGGCGATCTCGGCGAAGTGGGGGTTGCTCACGTCGGGCACCAGATAGCCGAGGAGGGTGCTGACCCCCATTCGCAGCTGCCGTCCGGCGCTGCTGGGCACGAAGCCCAGCGTGTCGATCGCCTCCCGTATCCGCCGGGACTTCGCCTCGGATACGCGCTCGGGGTGGTTGAGAAAGTTCGAGACGGTGCCGATGGCCACCTCGGCCACCGACGCGACCTCGCGGATTCCGGGTCTGGACATTCGCTCCCCTCCGCCAGGCGGACGTGCCACGACAGTAGTCGATCAGCGCCAGTCGAACTGCGCGGCGAACCCCAGGCGGTCACGGATCTTGCGCGTGGACATGAGCGACTCGAACTCGCCGAGGTCCTCGGCGATCGGCGTTCCCGGGAACCATGACGCGGCCAGCTCCCGCGAAGGCGTGGCGCACCCGGAGGTCTCGGCCGCCACATTGTAGACCTCGAATCCCGGCGGCGCGTCGGCGAGAGCGAGGGAGACCGCCGCCGCGCCGTCGCGCGCATCCACCCAGGACCCCAGCAGGTCGCGACGATAGAGCGGATCTGCCGCGCGCGCGAAGGTCTCGTACTCGTCCTCGGCGACGACATTGGTGAATCGCAGTGCCGTGATCGACGTTCCCTGGGCCCACCCGACCAGTTGTGCGGCGATCGCCTCTTCCGCGACCTTCCCGAGTCCGTAGGTGTTGTTCGCGCGACTCACCGCCTCGTCCACCGGCAGCGCCTCCGGCGCGACATCGAACGGGAACCCCATCGCGGTGATGCTGGACGCGGTGACGATCGCGCGGATACCGGCCCGGTGCGCGGCGAAGAGCACGTGGAAGGTGACGGCCATGTTGTTGTCGAAGGTCGCCGCGTCCGGAACGAGTCCGTTGACCGGCAGGGCAGCCAGGTGCACGATCGCGTCGAGACCGTCGTGTCGTGCCGTGACCCCGAGGAAGGCGTCCAGCGTCTGCCCGTAGTCGGTGAAGTCGACGCGCGTGAACCCCGGCCCCGGCGCACCCCCGAGATCGAAGCCGATCACCTCGTGTCCTTCGTCACGCAGTCGCGCGACGGTCGCACGCCCGAGCTTGCCGTTGCTTCCGGTCACTCCCACGATCATCCGGCGCCTCCTCGTCGAGTTGAAACGTCACAAGTCTATCGGCCGTCTCGCCACGATGGACAGTGCATTCAGGCGCGAATAGAATTGCACCTCGACGGAGGTACAGGATGCCCACTCGCTACGGTCAGCCGATGGACGCGCAGCTGCGCCAGCTGACGAAGGTCGCCGTCATGTACCACGAGCGCGGAATCCGCCAAGCCGAGATCGCCGAGAACCTCGGCCTGTCGCAGGCCAAGGTATCGCGACTGCTCAAGCGCGCGGAGAACCTCGGCATCGTGCGCACGATCGTCACGATCGCTCCCGGCCTGCACACCGAGCTCGAGGAGCGCGTCGAGAGCCGTTTCGGCTTGAGCGAAGCCGTCGTCGTCGACCTCAACGGAGACGGCGAGGACGCCGACGTGCTCGGCGCCATCGGCAGTGCGGCCGCAGCCTACCTCGAGGGGGCCTTCTCAGGGGCGGAACGCGTCGGCATCTCCTCGTGGAGCCAGACGCTCCTCGCAACCGCGGATCGCATGCGCCCGACGGGCACGCCCGCCGCATCCGAGATCGTCCAGCTCCTCGGCGGGATCGGTTCACCCGAGGTGCAGACGAAGTCGCAGCGCCTCGCCGGCGACTTCGCGCGCATGCTCGGGGGACTGCCCTATTACGTACAGGCGCCGGGGATCGTGGCGGACCGGTCGACGCGAGACAGCCTGCTCGGCGATCCCGGGCTGGCCGGGGTCACCGAGCGGTGGCGCCATCTCACCGCCGCCGTGGTCGGGATCGGCAACGTCTTGCCGTCGGACCTCCTCGAGGAGAGCGGGAACGCCTTCTCCCGCCCCGACCTCGATGCGCTCCTGGCCGACGGCGCCGTCGGAGACATCTGTCACCGCGTCTTCCGCGAGGACGGCTCGGCCGTCACGGGCGAGGTCGACGACCGCACGATCTCCATCGCCACCGCCGACTTCCTGCGCATCCCTCGACGCATCGGCGTCGCCGGAGGCCCTCGCAAGCTGCAGCCGATCCGGGGCGCGCTCGCGGGCGGCTGGGTGACGACTCTCATCACCGATGAGAACACCGCCCGCGCCCTCTTGGACGAGTGAGCTCAGCCCTTCACCGATCCCGCGGCGAGGCCCGCCATGATCTTCTTGTTGAGGAAGATGAACACGATCAGCAGCACGATGATGTTGATGCTGATCGCGGCGAAGAGCGGGCCGTAGGCGGTCGATCCGAACTCGTCCGACAGGCTCAGCAGGCCGACCTGGATCGTCGCCAGTTCGGGTCGCGTCGTGAAGGTCAGGGCGATCAGCAGGTCGTTGAAGACGCTGAAGAACTGCACGAGCGCGATGGTGAGCATGGCGTTCTTCATCAGCGGCATCGCGATCACGAAGAACGAGCGCAGCGGGCTGCATCCGTCCATCGTCGCGGCCTCGAAGATCTCCCGCGGGAGCGACCGGAAGTACGCCGCCATGAGGAACGTGGTCAGGGGGATGCCCATGGCCGTGTAGGTGAGGATCATCGGCCACAGCGTGTCGGTGATCCCGATGCGGAAGTACACGGTGAACAGCGGCACGAGGATCATCTGGCCGGGGACCATGATTCCGGCCATCACCAGCAGGAGCGTCGTCCGCCGCCCCTTCCAGATCATGATCTCGAGCGCGTAGCCGGCTGCAACCCCGAGGAAGACGATCAGCGCGACGGACGGCAGCGTCACGAGCAGGCTGTTGCGGTAGTTCAGCGCCACGTCACCACGCGTGAACGCGTAGACGTAGTTGTCGAGATTGAACTGCTCCGGCAGCGCCCACGTCGGGTTGGCGAAGAACTCCGTCTGCGTCTTGAACGACCCCATGATCATCCAGAACTGCGGGTAGAGGACCACGACGAGCACGAAGGCCACGAGGAGCCAGATCGGCAGGCGCCGCAGCGCGCGACGGGCCGATCGCTGGACGGGCTGGCGGGGCGTCTTGCGCGAGAAGGGCCGCGCCTGGGTGATGACCTGGGTCTGAGTCATGTCAGTCCTCCACACGCTTGCTCGAGGACCGGAAGACGGCGAGCGTGAACATCAGGCAGAGCAGGGTGAGGATCACGGCGATCGTGCTGCCGTATCCGTACTCCGCGTATTCGAAGGCGGTGCGGTACATGTACAGCGTCAGCGGCGAGGTGGTGGTTCCGGGGCCGCCGTTGTTGAGGGCCAGCAGGCTGTCGAAGACCTTGAGCGTGGAGTTCAGGCTGAAGATGATCGACGAGAGCAGGATCGGCAGCGACAACGGGATGATGATGTGTCGCACCAGGCGAAACCCGTTCGCACCGTCGATGCGCGCCGATTCGATCACCTCGTCGGGAATGTCGAGCAGCCCCGTGTACAGCAGGACCGCGTAGAACCCCATCGAGCTCCACAGGGTCATGAGGAAGGCGATGAACATCGTGCCGGCGGTCGAGGCGAGGAACTCGACGCTCTCTCCGCCGAAGAAGTTGATCAGGTCGTTGACCGGCCCCTGATTCTGCCCGACAGCGAAGAAGCTGCGGAACAGGAGAGCAACCGCGACGGTGGGCAGCACCATCGGGAAGAAGACCGCGGTACGGACGAATGCCGACCCCTTGCGGAGCACGAAGACGTAGAGCAGGGCGAGGAGGTATCCGACAGCGACCTGCAGGGCCGTCATCACGACCGCGAAGCTGACGGTGACCCACACCGACTGCAGCGCGGGCGGGTCGTTGAAGAAGGTGACGAAGTTCTCGAAGCCGACGAACTCGAAGCCCCGCAGCGTGTTGCCCTGGAAGAGCGACAGACCGAGCGACCACGCCACCGGCACGACCTTCAGCAGGACGTATACCGCCAGCGTGGGAAGGAGGAGGATCAAGATCGCTTTCTTGTCCCCGAATACGCGCGACATCGCGTGTCCTCTCCACAACGGAGAACGTCCGGCCCCACCCGCGGCGGGGCCGGACGTTCTGGAATCAACGGCTGGAGTCGACGCTCGCCTGGAGCTGCGACATGTACTCCTCGGCGCTCATGTCGCCGTTTGTCAACAGTGACACGTTCGTCGAGGCGAGCGAGTTCGATTCGCTGTCGAGCAGCGCTTCGAACCACAGCACGGTCTCGTCGATGCTCGCCATCCGCTCCTGGATGTCTGCGGTCGTCTCCGGCACGCCGGTGACCTCTTCGTTGACTTGGAAGCCGGACAGGATGCCCGCTTCGCCGAGCGCCTGCGCGCCGTAGTTCTCCGCGATGCACGAGAACCACGCCTCGGTGTCGGGTCCGTAGGTCTTGGGGTTGATCGCCATCGCCCCACCGGCGTTCGCGGGGTACTGGTCGATGTCGCCGGCGCCTCCCTCGACGGCCGGGAACGGCATGAAGCCGATGTTCTCGGCACCGACGAGGTTCTCATCGCTGTTGATGTTGCTGCTGATGTCCCGCCCCGACGGCGCCATGATCGGCACGATCGTCAAGCCCAGCATCGGGCTCTCCCCGGCCGACCTCGCCGACCTCGTGGGCGATCTCGCCGCGGCCGGCGTCGACTTCATCAAGGATGACGAGCTGCAGGGCAACGGCCCCCAGGCCCCGCTGCGGGAGCGGGTCGCGGCGGTGATGCCGGTGCTCGAACGCCACGCCGATCGCACCGGCGTCAAGCCGATGTACGCGTTCAACATCACCGACGACATCGACCGGCTCGAAGCCAACCACGATCTCGTGCTCGCCGCCGGCGGCACCTGCATCATGGTGTGCGTGAACCTCGTCGGTCTGCCCGGCCTCGAATACATCCGCCGCCGCTCGCAGCTGCCCATCCACGGGCACCGCGCCATGTTCGGGTCGATCAGCCGATCCGAACAGCTGGGCATCGGCTTCCGCGCGTGGCAGAAGATCGCACGCCTCTCGGGCGCGGACCACCTGCACACCAACGGCATCTCCAACAAGTTCTACGAGACCGACGCGCAGGTGCTCGATGCGATCGCCGCCGTCCGGGAGCCCCTCCTCGGCCTCGAATCCACCGTGCCCGTGCTCTCCTCGGGGCAGTGGGGCGGCCTCGCGCACGCCACCTATGCCGAGACGGGGACCACCGATCTGCTCGTGCTCGCCGGCGGCGGCATCCACGGGCACCCCGACGGCGCGCGCGCCGGCGTGGCGAGCATGCGCGAGGCGTGGGCGTCGGCGGCAGCGGGCGAGAGCGTCGAGACGGCCCTCGAGCGCTCCGCCGCCTTGCGCCGCGCGACGGAGGCGTTCGGGGCCGCTCGTGTCTGAGGCTGCCGGCGCCGCGCCGCGCGCCGGGTTCTACGGCGACGACTTCACCGGCAGCGTCGACGCCCTCCTCCAGTTCGCGCGCGCCGGCTGGAGCGGACGGCTGTTCGTCGGCCTTCCCGACGACGACGCGCTGCGTGAGGCGGCCGCGACCGTCGACGTGGTGGGCATCGCCGGAATCGCCCGGTCTCTGCCGCGCGAGGCGCTCGACGCCGAAGTGCGCCCGGCGCTGACGGCCCTTGCGGCGCTGCATCCGCCTCTCGTGCAGTACAAGGCCTGCTCGACCGCCGACTCCTCCCCCGACGTCGGAAGCATCGGACGCGTGATCGAGATCGCCCGCGATGTCGTCGGCGAAGGCCCCGTCCCGCTGCTGTTCGCCCAGCCGGACTTCGGACGCTACACCGTCTTCGGGCACCACTTCGCGGCCGAAGACGGCGTCGTGCATCGCCTCGACCGGCAGCCGACGATGTCGACGCACCCGTCCACGCCCATGACCGAATCCGATCTCGCCCGCCACCTGTCGCGACAGACGACCCTCCCGATCGACGGGATCCCGTTCACCCGCTACACCTCGTCGGCGGCGGTGATGGCCGCCCTCGTGGACTCCCCCGCCGCGGCGACGGTGCTCGACGCCGCCGACGCCGCCCACCTCGCCCTCGTCGGCCGCGCCATCGCGGCGCTCGAGACGCCGGTGTTCGCCGTCGGGTCAGGCGGGCTGAGTCTCGCCGTCGCCACGGCACGCCCGGGTCGGGAGTCGCCGCCGCCGGCCGCCACCCCGGCACGCGGGCCGGTGCTCGCCGTCTCGGGCAGCTGGTCGACCCAGACCCGTCGCCAGATGGATGCCGCCGCCGACGCCGGCTGGCTCGTCGAGACCCTGCCGCTGGATGCCGCCGACCGCGACGCCGCGATCGCGCGCACGATCACCGCGCTCGGCGCCGGACGCAGCGTCGCCTTCCGGTCCGACCACCTCCGCCTCGACGACGCCGACCCGCTGCACGCGCTCGCCCGTGCCGGCGCCCACATCGTGGCGGCTGTGCTCGACGCGGGCGCCGCGTCTCGGGTGATCGTGTGCGGTGGCGACACCTCCAGTCGCATCACGACGCTGCTGGGCGTGCGGTCGCTGTCGATCGCGGCGAACCCGGTCGGCAACATCGTGCTGCTGCGCGCCCACGCCGACGAACCCGCCGTCGACGGCGTGGAACTCCTGCTGAAGGGAGGCCAGGTCGGCGGCGTCGACCTCTTCGACGAGGTGCGCCGGCTGGGCGAGGCCGAGGCCGGCAGTCGATGACGGCCGCAACCTCCGCCGACACCGGCCTCTCCCGCCTCGCCGCGGAACTCGACGATCCCGCACGCCTCAGCACGCGAGCCATCGACCGCGTCGCCCAGGCGAGCGACGCATCCCACTATCTGCTCACCCCGGAGGCGGTGGTGACCGCGGCGGACGCGACCGAGGTCGCTCGGCTGCTGCGAACCGCGTCGACGCTGCGCCGCCCCGTCACCTTCCGATCGGGCGGCACGAGCCTGTCGGGACAGAGCGCCGGTGACGGACTGCTCGTCGACGTGCGCCGCGGATTCCGCCGCATCGACGTGCTCGACGACGGCCGGCGCGTGCGCGTGCAGCCGGGCGCCACCGTGCGTCAGGTCAACGCCCGCCTCGCGCGCCACGGATACCGGCTCGGTCCCGATCCCGCCAGCGAGGCCGCCTGCACGATCGGCGGGGTCGTCAACAACAACTCCAGCGGCATGGCCTGCGGCACGACCGAGAACACCTACCGCACCCTCGAGTCGATGGTGTTCGTGCTCCCCTCGGGCACACGGGTCGATTCGGGCGCACCCGACGCCGACGAGGCGCTGCAGCGCGCCGAACCCGGCCTCGTCGACGGGCTGCTGCGGCTGAGGCGACGAGTCGCCGAGAACCCCGCGACGGTGGAGCTCATCCGCCGCCAGTTCGCGATGAAGAACACCATCGGCTACGGCGTCAACGCCTTCCTCGACCACGATCGCCCCGCCGACCTGCTCGCGCACCTCGTGATCGGCAGCGAGGGCACCCTCGCGTTCGTCGCGGAGGCCACCTTCCGCACGGTGCCGATCCGGCCTCACACCGCCACCGCCCTCGCCGTCTTCGACGACCTCGACGCCGCGACCCGCGCCCTCCCGGCTCTCGTGGACACCGGCGCCGCCACCGTCGAGTTGATGGATGCGACCTCGCTGCGCGTCGGTCAGGCTCTCGCCGACGCGCCACCGCAGATCGTCGGGTTCGACGTGCACCGCCACGCCGCCCTGCTCGTGGAGTACCAGGCGTTCGAGGCCGACGCCCTCGCCCGCCTCGTCGCAGTCGGCGACCGCGCGCTCGGCGCCGAGCCGCTGCGCGCACCGGCGCCTCTTTCGACCGACGCGGCCATCCGGGCCCGCGCCTGGAAGCTCCGCAAGGGCCTCTACGCGTCGGTCGCCGGCGCTCGCGCAAGCGGCACGACGGCACTCCTCGAAGACGTCGTCGTCCCCGTCCCCACCCTCGCCGAGACGTGCGCTTCACTGCAGGAGCTGTTCTCCCGCTACGCCTATCGCGACAGCGTGATCTTCGGACACGCGAAGGACGGCAACATCCACTTCATGCTCACCGACCGGTTCGAGACCGACGAGCAGCTCGACCGCCTCACCGGGTTCACCGACGACATGGTCGACCTGGTGCTGGCCGCCGGCGGCAACCTCAAGGCCGAACACGGCACCGGACGCGCGATGGCCCCGTACGTGCGACGGCAGTACGGCGACGAGCTCTACGACGTCATGCGCGAGCTCAAGCGCCTGTGCGATCCGGCCGGCATCCTCAACCCCGGCGTGATCATCGACGACGACCCCGACGCCCACGTGCGCCATATCAAGCTCACGCCGTCGATCGAGGCCGAGGCCGACCGGTGCGTCGAGTGCGGCTACTGCGAGCCGGTGTGCCCGTCGAAGGACCTCACGCTCACGCCGCGCCAGCGCATCGTCACGCGCCGCGCGATGGAGCGGGCGAGGGCATCCGGCGATCACGACCTGCGCCGCGAGCTGGAACGCGACTACGCCTACGAGGGCCTGCAGACGTGTGCCGCCGACGGCATGTGCGCGAGGGCGTGCCCCGTGCTCATCGACACCGGCTCCCTCGTCAAGCGCCTTCGCACCGAGAACCGCAGCCGGATTCTCGAGACCGGATGGACCGCCGCCGCGCGCAGCTGGGGAGCGGTCACGCGCGTGGGCTCCGGCGCGCTGACGCTGGCCGACGCCGCACCCGCCGGTGCGGTGACGGCGGTGACGGATGCCGCGCGCGCCGTCGCCGGATCCGACACGGTGCCGCGCTACTCGGCCGAGCTTCCCGCGGGCGGCCGCGCGCGGCGGATACTCGGGCGCCACGTCGGAGCGGCCGGCGCCGAGCCGGTCGCGGTGTACCTGCCGGCGTGCGTGGGCAGCATGTTCGGCGCCGAGGGCGGCGGTGCGGGTGCGAGCGCCGCGTTCACCGCATTGCTCACCCGCGCGGGGATCGCCGCGACCGTTCCCGACGGCATCGAGGCGCTGTGCTGCAGCACGCCATGGACGTCGAAGGGATTCCCGCGCGGGCGCGACGTGATGCAGAGGCGGGTCGTCGACGCCGTGCGCACCGCCGTTGCGGCCGGACTGCCGATCGTCAGCGACGCGTCCAGCTGCACCGAGGGCTTCGCGCACCTGCTCACGGGCGCCGGCCTCGACGCCACGGTGGAGGATGCGGTCGCCTTCGTCGACCGCGAGGTGCTGCCGCGCCTGCCTGCGGCGTCGCACGTCGCGTCACGCCTGGTGCTGCATCCGACCTGCTCTTCCACCCAGATGGGACTGAACGACGCACTCGGTCGGATCGCCGAGCGCGTGGCCGACGAGGTCGTCACCCCGGACGCGTGGGGATGCTGTGCGTTCGCCGGCGACCGCGGCATGCTGCATCCCGAACTGACCGCATCGGCCACCGCCGCCGAGGCGGCCGAGGTCGCCGCCCTGGCCGGCGACGCCCACGCCTCCTGCAACCGCACGTGCGAGCTCGGCATGACCCGCGCCACCGGCGTCGGCTACCGCCACATCCTGGAGCTCCTCGAAGAGGCCACCCGCTGAGCCGCAGCGCTTCCACCACCGCCGCCCCGCCCAGCTCCCACCCTCCGCAGCATGTCCCACTTTCTGTCCTCAAGAGTGGCCATACCAACCGAAAGTGGGACATGATGCCGCCCCGCAGCATCCGCCTCCGCAGCATGTCCCACTTTCTGTCCTCAACAGCCGCCATGGCGTCAACAAGTGGGACATGCCGCGGGAGAGGCATCCATCGCCCGCCTCTCGGCATCCACTTGCCCACCTGCCCTCCGCCATGTCCCACTTTCTGCCCCTAAGAGCCGCCATACCGACCAAAAGTGGGACATGCCTCCGCCCCGCAACGCCTACCCTCCGGCGGACTTGCGCATCACGCGGCACTGGCTTATCGTTGAATCGATTCACCGACGCCTGAGGAGCGCTACTCGATGACGAGCCACACCCCGACGCGGGTCTGCTTCGAACTGCAGATCAAGCCCGAGCTCCTCGACGAGTACATCGCCCGCCACACCCCGGTCTGGCCCGAGATGCTCGCCGAGATCGCCGCCGCCGGGCGCCGCAACTACTCCCTCTTCCTCGCCGAGGGCGGCCGCCTCGTGGGCTACTACGAGACCGACGACGACGACGCGGCGCAGGCCTACCTCGCCGGCAGCGAAGTCGCCGCGCGATGGGAGGCCGAGATGTCCCGGTTCTTCGTCGACCTCGCCGGTCGCCCCGACCAGGCCGCCACGCCCCTCACCGAGATCTTCAACCTGCACGACCAGCTCGCTGCCACCGGCACGGCTCCGACCGAAGAAGGCACCGCATCATGACGACGCTGTCCGACGACATCCTCACCCAGCTCGAAGGCCAGGGCATCGAGCTGCCCAGCTGGGCATTCGGCAACTCCGGCACGCGCTTCCGCGTGTGGACCACCGAAGGGACCCCGCGCGACCCGCGCGAGAAGATCGCCGACGCCGCGCAGGTCAACAAGCACACCGCGCTGGCGCCGTCGGTGGCCCTCCACATCCCGTGGGACACCGTCGACGACTACGCCGAGCTGCGCTCCTACGCCGAAGACCTGGGTGTCACACTCGGCACGGTCAACTCCAACACGTTCCAGGACGAGGACTACAAGTTCGGCGCCCTCACCCACCACGACGACCGCATCCGCCAGAAGGCCATCGACCACCACCTCGAGTGCATCGACATCATGGATGCGACCGGGTCGCGTGACCTCAAGATCTGGCTCGCCGAGGGCTCGAACTACCCCGGCCAGATGGACATGCGCGCCCGGCAGGACCGCCTGAACGACTCGCTGCAGAAGATCTACGCGCGCCTCGGCGACGACCAGCGCCTGGTGCTGGAGTACAAGTTCTTCGAGCCGTCGTTCTACCACACGGACGTTCCGGACTGGGGGACCTCCTACGCCCAGGTCGCCACGCTCGGCGACAAGGCGATGGTGTGCCTCGACACCGGCCATCACGCGCCCGGCACCAACATCGAGTTCATCGTCATGCAGCTGCTGCGCCTCGGCAAGCTCGGCTCGTTCGACTTCAACTCCCGCTTCTATGCCGACGACGACCTGATCGTGGGCGCGGCCGACCCGTTCCAGCTGTTCCGCATCCTGTTCGAGGTCATCCGCGGCGGGGGGCTGAACAACCCCGACGTGGCCTTCATGCTCGACCAGTGCCACAACATCGAGGACAAGATCCCCGGCCAGATCCGTTCGGTTCTCAACGTGCAGGAGATGACCGCGCGGGCACTCCTCGTCGACCGGGAGGCCCTCGACGCCGCCCAGGCTGCCAACGATGTGCTCGCCGCCAACGCTGTATTCATGGACGCGTTCTACACGGATGTGCGCCCGGCGCTCGCGCAGTGGCGCGAGTCGCGGGGACTGCCGGCCGACCCGATGGCCGCCTATGCCGCCTCGGGGTATCAGCAGAAGATCGTCGCCGAGCGCGTCGGCGGCACGCAGGCCGGCTGGGGCGCCTGATCCGATGACCACCGTCGCCGACCGCGTGCTCGACGGGCCCCACGGCCCGCTGCGCGTGCGCACCTACGTCCCCGCCGCACCGGCAGCCGCCGGCCTGGTGTGGGCGCACGGCGGTGGGTTCGCCCACGGCGACCTCGACATGCCCGAGGCCGACGGGGTCGCGCGCGCGTTCGCCGAGCTCGGCATCGCGGTCGTGTCGGTGGACTATCGGCTGGCGCCGCCGTTCCGGTACCCGGTCGCGCGCGAGGAGGTCGCCTTCGCGTACGCGTGGGCGGCCGCATCCGATCTGACGACCGGCCCGTGGGCGCTCGGCGGCGCGAGCGCGGGCGCGAATCTCGCCACCGGGGCCACCCTCAAGACCCTGCACGCCGGCGGCGAGACACCCCCGCTCCTTGTGCTCGCCTATCCGACGCTGCACCCCGTGCAACCCGCGCCCGACGACGCGTTGCGCGCAGCTCTCGACGCCGAGCCCGACGCCGACAGATTCGGACCCGACGTCGTGAGCGCGATGTACGAGAACTACCTCGGCGCACCGGTGTCGACCGCCGATGTCTACGCCGCGCCCGGCCTGGCGTCGGCAGCGGAGCTCGCCGGCTTCCCGCCCACGATCATGATCAACGACGAGGTCGACGAACTGCGCGTCTCGGGCGAGGCGTTCGCCCAGACCCTGCGAGCCGCCCGCGTCGACGTCGCCTGCTCCACCGAGCCGGGCACCCAGCACGGGCACCTCAACCGCCCGGAAGAGGGAGCCGCGCAACCGTCGATCGAGCGCTTCGCCGCGCGCATCCTGGCCCTTGCCTCGCACGATCCCGATCCCGATCCCCGCCCCACCCGCACGACTCCCACGACCAGCGCTCCGCAGTCGCTTTCTGCGGATGCGACGACCCCGTAACCCGCACTTCACGACTGCGGAACCGCAGCCGAACGATCCCTACGAAGGAAACGTCATGACGAATCCCGCCGCGGCCGACCTGATCGCCCGTTCCAACCGCTTGGGCGCCGACCCGAAGAACACGAACTACGCCGGGGGGAACACCTCGGCAAAGGGCACCGAGATCGACCCGGTCACCGGTGAGCCGGTCGAGCTGCTGTGGGTGAAGGGGTCCGGCGGCGACCTCGGCACGCTGCAGGAGAAGGGTCTCGCGGTGCTGCGCCTGGACCGCATGCGCTCGCTCGTGAACGTCTACCCCGGCCTCGAGCGCGAGGATGAGATGGTCGCGGCCTTCGACCACTGCCTGTTCGGCAAGGGCGGCGCTGCTCCCTCGATCGACACGGCGATGCACGGCCTGGTCGACGCCGCCCACGTCGACCACCTGCACCCGGATTCGGGCATCGCGATCGCCACCGCCGCCGACGGCGAGCAGCTGACGGCGACCATCTTCGGCGACAAGGTCGTGTGGGTACCGTGGCGTCGCCCCGGCTTCCAGCTGGGGCTGGACATCGCGGAGATCAAGGCGAAGAACCCGCAGGCGGTCGGCTGCATCCTCGGCGGCCACGGCATCACCGCGTGGGGCGACACCTCCGAGGAGTCCGAGAAGAACTCGCTGTGGATCATCGACACCGCCGCGGCCTACATCGCCGAGCACGGTGCGGATGCGCCCTTCGGCGCCGAGCGCGCCGGCTTCGGCGCCCTGCCCGAGGCCGAGCGACGCGCGAAGGCCGCCGCGCTGGCTCCGACCATCCGCGGCATCGCCTCGCACGACAAGCCGATGGTCGGGCATTTCACCGACGCCGACGTCGTGCTGGAGTTCCTCGCGTCCGAGAAGGCACCCGCCCTCGCCGAGCTCGGCACGAGCTGCCCCGACCACTTCCTGCGCACCAAGGTCAAGCCGATGATCCTCGACCTGCCTGCCGACGCATCCGTCGACGATGCCATCGCGCGCCTGGGCGAGCTGCACGAGGCGTACCGCGCCGACTACACCGCCTACTACGAGGCCCACGCCGACGCCGAGTCCCCCGCGATCCGCGGCGCCGACCCGCTCATCGTGCTCGTCCCGGGCGTCGGGATGTTCTCGTTCGGCGCGAACAAGCAGACCGCGCGCGTCGCGGGCGAGTTCTACATCAACGCCATCAACGTGATGCGTGGCGCCGAGGCCCTGTCGACCTACTCCCCGATCTCGGATGCGGAGAAGTTCCGCATCGAGTACTGGGCCCTCGAAGAGGCCAAGCTGCAGCGCATGCCGAAGCCCAAGAGCCACCAGGGCCGCGTCGCGTTCGTCACCGGCGCCGCATCCGGCATCGGCAAGGCCATCGCGACCCGTCTGGCTGCCGAGGGCGCGTGCGTGATCGTCGCGGATCTCGACCTCGAGAAGGCGCAGGCCGCCGCCGCGGAGCTCGGCAGCACCGACGTCGCGATCGGCGTGGCCGCCAACGTCGCCGAGGCCGACGCGATCCAGGCCGCGTTCGACGAGGCGGTGCTCGCCTTCGGCGGCGTCGACCTCGTGGTCAACAACGCCGGACTGTCGCTGTCGAAGCCGCTGCTGGAGACCACCGAGAAGGACTGGGACCTGCAGCACGATGTCATGGCCAAGGGCTCCTTCCTGGTGTCGAAGGCCGCGGCGCGCATCCTCATCGCCCAGAAGCTCGGCGGCGACATCATCTACATCTCGTCGAAGAACTCCGTGTTCGCCGGCCCGAACAACATCGCCTACTCCGCGACCAAGGCCGACCAGGCGCACCAGGTGCGACTTCTCGCGGTCGAGCTCGGCGAGCACGGCGTGCGCGTGAACGGGATCAACCCCGACGGCGTCGTCCGCGGATCGGGCATCTTCGCCTCCGGGTGGGGCGCGAACCGTGCCGCCACCTACGGCGTCGCCGAAGAGGACCTCGGCCAGTTCTACGCCAACCGCACGATCCTCAAGCGCGAGGTCGTGCCCGAGAACGTCGCCGACGCGGTCTACGTGCTCACCGGGCCCGAGCTCTCCCGCACGACGGGCCTGCACATCCCGGTCGACTCCGGCGTCGCCGCCGCGTTCCTGCGATGACCGTCCGCGTCGACCCCGGCGCGTTTCGTCTCGCTCCGCTCGCTCAACGACCGAGACCAGGTCCAGGCCTTGCCGGTCGTTGAGCGAGCAGCGCAGCGCCGAGACGAAACGCATCCCGCCCGCCGCCACGGAGCCGCCGCGTGACCGGCGGCGCGGTCGCCGCGGTCGACCTCGGAGCCACCAGCGGACGCGTCATGATCGGGCGCGTGGACGCCTCCGCAGGCACCCTCGCGCTCGAGCAGGTCGCGCGCTTCCCGAACGGCGGCGTCCGTCTCGCATCCGGGCTGCACTGGGATCTCACGGCGCTGCATAGCCACGCCCTGCGGGGGCTGGCCGACGCGATGCGCACCGAACCCGGCATCGCAAGCGTCGGCATCGACTCGTGGGCGGTCGATTACGCCCTGTTCCGCGGCGACCGGATGCTGGGCGAGCCGTTCCACTACCGCGACGAGCGCACCGAGAGCGGTGTCGAGTCGGTGCACGGGAAGGTGCCGTTCGCGGATCTCTACCGGCGCAACGGCCTGCAGTTCCTGCCGTTCAACACGCTCTACCAGCTCGCCGCCGAGGGCGACGCGCTGAGCGGTGCGGATGCGCTCCTGCTGGTGCCGGATGCGCTCGCCTTCCAGCTCACCGGCGTGCGCGCCGCCGAGCGCACGAACGCGTCGACCACCGGCCTCCTCAGCGTCGCCGACGGAGCGTGGGACACCGACCTGATGGACACCCTGGGATTCGACCGGGCCCTCTTCGGCGCCCTCGTCGACCCGGGCGCATCCCTCGGGCGCCTGCGCCCCGCGATGGCGTACGAGATCGGTGCCGAGCTCGACGTCGTCGCCGTCGGGTCGCACGACACCGCGTCGGCGGTCGTGGCCGTTCCGATGACCGATCCGTCGACCGCGGCGTACATCTCGTGCGGCACATGGGGGCTCGTCGGCCTGGAACTCGAAAGCGCCGTCACCTCCGATTCCGCGCGTGAGGCGAACTTCACGAACGAGGGCGGGGTCGACGGCCGCGTCCGGTTCCTCCACAACGTCATGGGGCTGTGGCTGCTGAGCGAGTCCGTGCGCCAGTGGGAGCGCCAGTCTGGTGAGCCCATCGACCTGCCGACGCTGCTGGCCGACGCCGGCGAGGTGCCGGCGTCATCCGTCGCCCTCTTCGACGCGAACGACCCGCGGTTCATGGCGCCGGGCGATCTGCCCGCGCGCATCGCGGACTGGTATCGCGAGCATGACCGTCCGGTTCCCGCCACGCGCGCGGCGTTCGCCCGCGCGATCGTCGAGAGCCTCGCCGACGCCTTCGCCGGTGCGGTGCGCGACGCCGCCCGCCTCGCCGGACGCGACGTCGAGACCATCCACATCGTCGGCGGCGGTTCGCTCAACCGTCTCCTCTGCCAGCGCACCGCCGACCGTGCGGGGATGCCGGTGCTCGCGGGTCCCGTCGAAGCAACGGCCATCGGCAACGTCCTGGTTCAGGCCCGCGCCCAGGGCTGGTTCGGCGCGGACGCGTCGCTGGA
>MDSY01135016.1_pt1 | contig 19232 bp, 15 predicted proteins | sample 811131 | NCBI WGS metagenome assembly MDSY01 (sample SAMN05326643, study PRJNA326480) | marine metagenome | isolation source: seawater | place: Atlantic Ocean: South West | collected 2010
TGCGATGGTACCTTTAACTCTCCCGAGCGAAGGGGAGAAAATAGTGTGCGATTTTTTCACCGCAAAAGGTTGGGGCAAGATTGCCACATAATGATTTTTTAAGATATATAATAATGCGTATTTGTCCCTCGATCGACTGTCTAATAACTCAAGAGTGATTTTGCCACGGTCTACGAACCGTAAATGAGGCTCAACTACAAAACCAGGCGGCGTGTACGTGTCACGTTTCGGAGATAGATGCTTATCTTTGAGGATAGCTGCTTCGGTTCGCGTGCACTTCATCGCGCGCTGGAAACGGTACCAGTTTTCGGCCACACGTCGAGTGTTTGAGTTCGAGTCTGGAAGATTCCGGTTGTTCCACGCAAGTTCATCAGACAAGTTCGATCGCACCGGGGGTCGTGCATCGTCAATCAACTACGTTTGGGCACTTCGCATATCGCATCTCGCTCTCTTCCATCCGCGTTCGCAGTGCCGTCTGGTCGGCGTAGTCGGGTTTGGGTCGACGGGAGCTTAGGTGAATAAGGTTCATAGACACTCCGCACTATGTGTGTTTTAGTGTCCCCACGCGCGACGCTAGGGTTGAGTAGTTACTCAACCCCGAGCGATGCCAAAGTTTCGAAACCAAAGGGAGCGCAGATGTGCAGATCAGCGTCATCGGCCAGAACACTGGTGACGCTTCGTTCCCCGTTCCGCACAGAACGCACCCATACACGAAACACAACGACAAGCCATGCCACCCCCGACATGGACCCCCCCCCGATGACCGTCCGATTTCCATAAACGCCATGTCCTTTGATGAGTTCAGCACTGGGGATACCGAGTTCATAGCGGAGACCAAACTCCCGACGGACCGCGGGTTTTACCGCGTCCGGGGGTACCGGCACTCTGTGGACGGCGCGCCGAGCACGGAACCCGTGGCGATCGCGTACGGGGACATCGAGGGTAGGGAGAGTGTTGCGGTGCGGGTACACGACGCGTGTTTTACTTCAGAAGTGTTGGGTTCCCTGAAGTGCGATTGCAAGCAGCAATTACAACTTGCGATGGATTACGTCCAAGAGCACGACGGGATGGTCATTTACTTGCACCAGGAGGGACGCGGAATCGGGCTGGCGAACAAGTTGGCGGCGTACCAGCTGCAGGATGAGAAGGGCTTGGACACGGTTGACGCGAATCGAGCGCTGGGGTTACCGGACGACACTAGGGAGTACACCGCCGTGGCGAACATTCTGGAGGACATGGGAATCAAGTCGATTCGGCTCATGACCAACAACCCGCGTAAGGTCGCTACTTTAGAAAAACTTGGCGTGCAAATCGACGGGCGCATTCCGTGCATCGTGGAAGCCAACTTGTTCAACCAAGGTTACCTTGAAGCCAAGGAGGGACGGATGAAGCACTATCTGGATGGGAGCTGGTGTTACTGGGACCACGACGGGACGTCCATGGATGAGGGGGATGGTGAGGGGAAGGCGTCGGGTGGGTCGCCATTGATCGAGTTGAGCAAAAATGCTCCTTTAACGGAGGCGGGGGACGACGTCACGGTGGAGACCAAGGCATAGTCTGAAGGTAATTCTGAAGGTAACCTATAATAATAATCCAATAAACATGCAGTAACACGGTAATCAACGCCTGTCTCGATGTTCGCGCGCAACAACTTCGACTTCTCGGTAATACGCCACTAGAAACGTCCGCAGTTCGCAGTTTTCCCAGTCTTGCCTCATTTGGTTTGCAAAGTCTCGGTCGCCGCCGTACGTCACCACCGGAATCGACGCGTCCCTGTCACTGGAACACCCGCTGATGTGCGATAAGGTTTGCCTGGGCGCGGCGCGAACGCCCCCTTCGTGTCCCCAGGAAAACAAACACCGCATGAACGCGGAGTGCGACGAGACTGCGACCTCGGTTTCACCGCGTGTCCCCAGCCACTGAAAGAAATCCCGTCCGCGATCCGCGACGCTGACTAAATCGCAGCTCTCCCTATGTTCCTCTAGAGGGTACGTGTCGCCTACAATCGCGTCGTATTTCAGCCACAGCGTGTCATGCTCGTCAACCTCTGTTCCGGGGACGTCAAAGTCGATTCGCGGAAACTCGATTGTCAATTCCGATTTCAATCGCCGCGCGTCGCACCGGAAGTTGACCGTTTCGCGAATGCCACTGTGCGCGATGAATGGGACACGCGTTTTGTTTTTATCACCCATGCTGTGCCTCCCGTTCGCCACGCCTGGGAAGCACAGCAGCGCGGTCTGGCAGCACCTCGAGAGGGGGGAGGTTACGACTAATTGTATGTCAGGGGAGATGGTTTTTATGGCCGAGCTTTGCGCTAAAGCATGGCACTGGTTTTCCCCAACATCCGTTAACCGAGCATCGAAGTTCACCGGGTCTTTAAGCCCAATGCCGTTCCGCTCCACGTTGTGCGTGCCCTGCGCATGCCGCACCATGTGCACCACGCGCACGTCGAAGCCTTGTCTGATGAGTGACTCTCTGTGGGAGGGGTGGTGCAGGGCGAACGATTTTCGGTCCGCCCCACTCTCAGGCGCCTCGCGAAAATCGCCGACCGAACCAGGCATGGGACTCGCGGGGGATGCTGTGGAGTTTACGGCGCAAAACCTTGGACTGCGCGGAGCGGCTACACGCGGCGAAGCGGGGGGGGCGGCGCGCGGTCGCGACGCGACGACCGCGACGGCCGCGCGATGCATTTTGACGTCATGAACGAAATCGAAACAACTCACTTTTATGCCGAAATAAACTTTCTCGCTATCCATCGAACGCGTCGACGTGCCACTCCGCGACACGCCGTTATTCGTCGCGCGTACGCTCGTCATCGCCATGCGTGCGATGGCGGCGCACCAATCATGGTGCCTCGTGCCCCACGATCGTGGCGGCGCGCCTGGTGTGAGTCGCGTCGTTTCCCGAATCCCGAACACCAGGACGAGACGGCACCACGTGGCGAGCAGAGGGACGCCCCGAAATCTGAAACACGGTGGCAGGTGGGTGTGTGCGGCTGCGCGTGGTGACTCCGAGCCGCTGGTGGTTTCCGACCCTCCCATTAGTACGAGCCAAAAAAAAAGTCAAACCCCGGTAGTAGTAGACGAGGTGAGCACGGGCGGGGACCCGACTCGCCGGTGGCGCCAGTCGAAATCGGGAGGCTTCGAATCGTTCGAGGTGCCGCGGATGAATGGAAATGAAAGTGACAGAAACAACGAAAGCGCATCACGTACCACATCGTCATCCAAATGGGACCCCCGTTTCTCACCAAAGCTGCGCCGCATCTTCCTCCCCGCCGGGTACCCAAGCAGCGTCAGCCCTGATTACGCGCCCTTCATCCGGTGGCACCTCGGGAGCTTGGTGTTCCGGAACGTGTTGGAAGTTTTGACGGCGCAATCGTTGCTCGTGGCACTCGGGATGGGAAGCACGCCAGGCGCGTTGCCCCTCACAGCTGCGACGAAGTGGGTTCTGAAGGATGGGGTGGGAAGCTTTGCCACCTTAGCAGCGGGGAGTTTGGGTGGCCAAAAGTACGACGAGGACCCGAAACGGTTCTGGGCGCTGAGTAACCTTTTGGAAGACGTGGCGCGGGCGATTGAGCTCGTGACGCCGGCGGCGCCCGGTTTGTTCCTGCCGCTAGCGGCGTCCGCGACGTTCGTCAGGGCCGCCGCTTTGACCGGCCGAGGCTCACTGATGAACGGCACGTTCATGCAACACTTAGGTCGTAACGAGAACCTTGGGGACGTTCGTGCGAAGTTGGAGGTGCAAGGCCGGTGGTTAGCGTTGGTAGCGCTGCCGGTTGGGATTGGCATTTTTCGAACTGTCAGTTCCGTGTTTGATGCAGAGAGCGGCGACGGTTTGTACCAGTATTTGGGAACTCTAGGCGCGTATTCTTTAGTCATAGGAGGACACACGTTTTGTTGCTGGAAAGCGGCGCAGGTGTTGCGGTTCGACACGCTTAATAGAGCGAGGTTAGTTAGGTTGGCGGAGAGATTTGTGGGTGATAACACAGTTCCTACTGTCGACGCTTCAGGGAAAGAAGAAGGGGTGTATCGCGCTCGGTTCTCAAAAGAAGCACCTGCAATAGGCGCGGCGCTTACGGAAATTGCACGTGATTGGAAAGGGCTCGCGGAGATTCTGGAGCTCCAGGAGACAGTACAGCTTGCTGGAGAATGTGAACCGTCGTCGTCACAAAACATTCGTCGCTACGTCCTGGGCTGGGACTCGGGGAAAAACATACCGGCGGCGGCGCTCAATTCAGACGCCGAGCCGGCAAACGTTATCGCCGCAACTTTAGCGGCGACGTTCGCGGCGAAACAAATTGTTAACTCAGGATTAACTAAAGAAACCCTGGATCCGACAATCGCACGTCAGGCGTACCAGTACGCAGACCAAAGGTGTGCTGAGTTTAAACAGCAGATGGTAAACGCAGGCTGGAGGGTGGACTTCGTGCAGATGGGGACGGCGCCGAGGTACAACTTTGAAGGGTCGAAATAGTATATTTTATGAAAAAATGAAAATACAGTTTACACTCGCGCCGCCGCTCCTTCGGCATGCAGCAGACAGGTCGCCATTTGCGTCCTGGCGATCTTCTGGCACCCGCTGGCCACGCACCGCCTCCCCCCCCCGTGCTCCGCGCACAGCTCTTTGGTTCGTGAAACCGCCTTCTTGTCGCAAAACGGCGCGGCGCACCGCGGCGGTCCGACGCCGACGAGCTCGCCGTGCTTTTGGCAAAACCCCCGGCCTCGGTCGAGTTTTTCGCACCCCGGAACGGAACACTGCTTGCTCCCTCCGTGTTCGCTGCATAAATTACGAACCTTCGCGCCTCGCTCGCACCTGTCTATTTGACACATCGATCCGCCTCCGTGCTTCTGGCACAACCCTCTCAGTTTCGCTGAGGTGTCACACCCCGGAACCACACACCGCCTCCCCCCCCCGTGCGTCCTGCAAAACCCGTTCCCGGCGTCCCACTTCCCGCACCCCTTTGCCCCGCACGGCTTGCCTCCTCCATGCTGCAAACACAAGCTCCCGTTGCGCCCGATGCGTTGGCAGTTAGGGGCAACACAACGCTTCCCGCCCCCGTGTGTCACGCAGTGGACGCCGCCCACCGCGCCCCTGGGGCACCCCGGGGTCTGGCACCGCCGGCCCCCCCCGTGGCTCACGCACTTCCCACCACCTGCGTCCAGGTTTGTGCACCCCTCGGCGCGGCACCCCCCGCCGCCGCCGTGCTGGGCGCACTTCGTTCCGGAAACGACCCGAGTACGGCACTCCGGCTCCGCGCACAGCTTGCGTATCCGTCCCCCGCCGTGTGCGTCGCACTTGCCCCGCGCGGTGGCGACCTTGTCGCACCCTGTTTCGTCGTCACAAATCTTTGGAGGCTCATGCCGCGCGCACGTCCCGCGCTTGGCCGAGAGCGCCACGTTGGGACACCCGTCCGCGTTGCACCGCCTTCGTCCGCCGTGTTCCTTGCACTTCCCATCGTCGGAAATGGCTTTGTGCCTGCAGTTTTGTTCAACACAAAGCGGCTTGACGTTGATGCCCGCGTGTACGCCGCACTTGGAGCCCTTCCTCCGCGGACGGTCGCAGTCCGTTTCGTCACACCGCTTGCCGCCACCGTGGGTGATGCACTTGGCGCTGCTCGCGTCGGCGGCGCCTTTATCGCATTCGGGTTCCGCGCACCGCGCCCCCCCGCCGTGCGAGATGCACTTGCCTCCCTTCCGTGCGCCGCTGTCACACTCCGGCTCAGCGCACCGCTTCCCGCCGCCGTGGCCCGTGCACCGCCCGCCGCCAACGTCTGTCTTTTCGCAGCTCGGGTCTTGGCACTTGCGGTTCGAAGGAATTCGCATTCGGACGCCGATGCTGGGCGGGGCGGTCAAAGCTCCCTCCAAGGCGGGGGCGGGGGCGGATTGGTTGTTCCGAATGATCAGCAACGAGTGCGTATCGCCGCGTTCAGATCGGTTGAATTCGGGTTCACTGCTGTCGCCCGCGAGCTGCCGCAGCAACCCCAGGATGGACAAAAGTCCTGTGTCCAAATCTTGCTCTTTCTGCGTCTCAAACTCGGGCGCGGAAAAAGGAGCCTCCAATGATGCGATGGTGGTGACGTGCACGCCCCGTGCGCGCGCGCGCTCGCGGAGCTCGGCGATGATTTGAGAGATGCACTGTGGGTGAAGAAAGGAATGAGGGGGCGGTCATGGAAGGGTGTAAGGTGTGGGGTGCTGAACGAACGCGAGATTTTGCGGTGGGCGGATCTCCGAGAGTGTGCCGTTGTTCGCGTCTTCCGAGAAGTTTGCCCAAGGAGACGCACCGGCGTCGAGTCGGAGGAGGTCGCGGTCGGCCCGCCATCCACTCTTCTTCGCTTATCTGCAGCATCAAAGGCTTCAGCCGGGCGCTTCGAGGCGGGCGCCATCACCGCGGCGATATGGGACACGCTGCAGGTGCGCGTGACTGTGGCGGCAAAGAAACGCTGACTCGGTTTCTCCCGCCTCGACCGCTCGAATTGCTTCTCGGTCACGAAGCACGATTTGCAATAAATCAGCCGCCGGCTTCAGTTCGCGGCGCACCGGTGTGTGTGTGAATTTTCACTCCACACCATGGGTCGCCACAGCAAGAATGCGGGCACTATGGGTTCCGAGGGTTTGCGGTACCACGAGCGGCAGATGTTGGGTCACGGGACGATGACTGAGCGGCTGGGCGCGGAGACTGTCAAGGATTTTCATTGCTGCGCGTTGAGTTTATCGCCCGCCATAGATCCGGTCGTCACGCCGGACGGAGTTTTATACGACCGAGAGCACATTTTGCGGTGTTTACTGCACCAGAAGAAGGAAATCGCGAAGGCGACGAAAGCGTGGGAAACACAGGGTGAGAGGGATTCAGAAAAGGAGAAGGATGCGGCTGAGGCGAAACGATTAGAGGCCATCGAAAAGTTTCACCTCGAAAACCAAATGGGAGGCGACGGTAATAATGGTAATGGAGCAGTTAGTCTGGTGCTTCCCTCGGGTGATGACCCCGAGGAAGCCTCTGACGCCGCCGCGTCCTTCAAACGCTCACAGCTCAACGCCCCTGAGGCGAAACAAATGAACGCGTTTTGGCTGCCGAGCAAAACGCCGACTGCCGAACTTAGAAAAGAAAAACCAAACACGCACACGACGTGTCCGACGACTGAAAAAAAACTGCGCATGAAGGATTTGATCGACGTGCGGTGGACGAAAGCGCCGAGTGGTGATTCAAAATATTCAAACGCGCGTTCAAGCGACACTCAACTGTTCATGTGTCCTGTGACTCGGAAGACGTTCAACAATTATACTCAAGTACTGGTGTTGGTACCGAGCGGCGACGCCATTTCCGAAGAGGCGTACAAAATGGTCGTAGCGAAGGAAAAAAGTTTCGACGGAAAAAAGGTGAAAGGGGTTATTAAACTCCAGAAAGGCGGGTCGGGGTTCGCGGGCAGTGGCACACAGGTGGAGTCAAAGAGCTATAAAATGCTCGGCGCTGGGTCAGGGCTGGCAGACTCCAGGGGGCAACAAAGAGGAGGCGCGTCAAGGTTCGGGCTGAAATTTAATTGATCAAGGTTTTTTAGGTTGGTACCTATTGGGTACATGTATAATAACTCTACCTCCTTGTTCTGCTTTTCGAGCGTCGACGTTCTCCTCCTCCTCCACCGTCCCGTCCCCTTTCCCTGTCCCCTAGCCGCCTTTGAAACGCGTTGCGCTGCGCTTCGACGTCGTCGTCCAGCGCGCCGCGTCGTCGCTGCTCGTCGGCGCGGTGGTCGTCGTAAATGGACGCGGCGCTATCCGGCCTCGCCCCAAACGGTTGCTCCTTCAAGTCGTTCCCTCGGCGCTCTTCACGCGCAAGCTTCCTCTTCACCTTTTCGGGGAGCGGTATTTTCGATAACCGGTGGGCCATCTCTGACACCAACCTACTTTCCAAACTACGGATGTTCTCGTGCATGGTGTGTTTCAAGTTGTCCTCGTTTGCTATCCTTTCTTTTCTTTCCCGTTCAACCTCCTGCACAACCCCAAGTCTTCGCTCCGCCTCGCCCTCCACCTTCCCCACGATCTTTTGAATCTTCTCCTCCTGTTCCCACGCGAACTGCTTTTGTGTCTCTCTGCCTGATATAACTTCCTCGAACAAACCAGTGAGCATCTCACTGTCCTCCATCTCCTCCACGCGCTTCGGTTTGCGCAACATGCAGATGACGGAAATCGTTAAACTCACGAGAAACGGCAGCAGCCAAATCAGCGCGTCGAACATCGCGCCGTTCGGGTTGTTGGGCTTTTCGAATGTCAAAGACTCTGTGAAGTTAGACCCACCCATGGGGTACCAGCAGGGAAATTCAGAGCCTTTCAAGTACTTCGCTTGGTACTCCGTTATCTGCGCCGGCGACGTCGCGCTCAATCCGTCGCTCGCGGGATCATTTAATCTAGCTTTACGTTGATTCTCGTTATACATGCACAAGTCCGAGCAGTCATACACCACCTCATTACTCTGGTCACATATGCTGTCCGATATGTACGTGAACTCCACTGATACGCATCCCGTGGTATTCGAGGTCCCGTGCACCATGCAGAACTGCTGCGTGAACCGCGGCCGAGCGCGGTACGCGAAATACGAAGGTAACGTCCACAAGCCCACCACGCAAAACAGCGCCAGCGTGCTTAGGAACACCGCGATGTGCGACGACCGCGTGTTCGCGATGTACGGCCCGAACGTGCGTTCCCAGATGGTTTTAGCGCGCTTTCGGCGTTTGGAAGCCTCACCGGATGAACGGTGCCGCCCATCATGTCCGCCGCGTCCATCACGGTGCCGATGAGATTCCCGCCGGCCTTGTCCCCGGTCCCCATCACGTCGTCCCTGTCCCCGCGCTTCATTCTCCTCGTCAGGGTTGTGCGCCCTGCCATCACCAGGGTCATGCCTGTCCAAGCGCTGCTTCACGCGGCCACGCTCATCCGCCCTGGGCGGCATCGCGACGTCCAAGGCGCGCGACGTCCAATGCGCTTTTCGGCTTTGCTTGCTCAGCTCAACGGAAAGCCGCGTGGGCGTTTTCGCAGGCGAAATCCAGAAATCCTGAATCGAACAACCACAATTTTTGTCGCACCTCACGATGCGTCGCGTAGTGGTGCTTCTGGCGCTTGTGCTGTACGTCACCGACCCATGGCGCGCGGACGGTGCGGTCATGGGCACGGTGCTCGAGCTCACGGACGCGAACTTCGACGAGGAAGTCGCGAAAGGCCCGACCCTGGTGGTGGTCTCAGCGGACTGGTGCACGTACGTGGATTTCGTCTTTCGTTGTCGAATCCCTTGCTTTTGGTATTATGATCTGACCTTCCCCTCCACCCCTCCCCCCCCCACCAACAGGCACTGCAAAGCCCTCGCCCCCACGTGGAGCAGTTTGGCGAAGGAGCTCTCTGGTGAAATCACAGTCGCGAGCGTGAACGGCCCGAGACACAAAGCGTTGTTGAAACGTCTCAAGGTCACCGCCTATCCAACTATTTTATTCCTGCGAGACGGAACGATGCGCGAGTACGACGGCGGGAAGCGGACTTTGGCGGCGCTTGCGGAGTTCTCAAGAGGGGGGTACAAGGACACATCCCCGGTGCCGTGGTACCGCACGCCTAATTCATTTGTGGGGAAGGTAACTGGAGCTCTGTTCAGAGTTCCAATCGAAGCCGAACAAATGTACCGGCGCATTAAGAAAAACCAGAACCTCAGCGACGTTACCATTCTGTTTTTAGGGTTGTCCGTGCCGGTGGCGTTCGGGGTGTTCGCAGTCGCAGTGGCGGATGTTTATGTTACGAGAACGGCACGGCATGCGGGGGCGTTGCGACGGCAAAGGGAAGCGGCGGCGGGGGGGGGAGGAGCTCCGCACAACCATGCGCATCACGATTGATGGATTAGAAAGAAAAGAATTGTAGTTGTGTAAAGAGACAAACAGTCAGAGATACTCATCAATAGTCATATAACTTCCTTTTATGTACAATCAACACCTCTACGTGTTTTTCTTCGTCAGCCGCGCGACATACACCCATATGCTACACACGAAGGTTTGCCCGTACGGCTCGACGTGCGTCGCCACTGCGAACTCGACGTCTTTCCTGTTTGTCTCCGCGACGCGAGTGCGTTCCACCAACGATCTCACCTCCGCCGCATCGGTGAACGGCGAGTTCAAAGGGTACCCCACGATGTCGTACCCCTCCAGCAGGCCGTTCAGCGTGCCTTGGTGCAGCTCGGCTAATGAAACTCGGGCAGACGGAGGGCCGCCTGGTACCGGTACGCCAACCGCCGCCTCTTCGGGCGAAATCAACGCGTGCGATTCCAACTCTCGTAGCAAATCCTTCAACGCCCTCGACGCACGTCGGTTAAACGGCGTGTGTTGTCGTTGTCGTGTTTTAACAATCGCATCCATGGCTTCCCGTTCCACCGCCGCAGCGAGCCGCTCATAAAACGCAGGGTCAAAGGACTCGTATGTCACTCTGCGCTGACGCGTCGGGAGCTGGCGCTGCGGCAACGTGCTCGGGGAGAAGAACGGGCGCCACGACGTGTAATCCCCCAAGTTCCACTGCATGTCGTGCGGCTTGGCGGACGGCGAAACGTTGGCCCAAATGTTCTCGTGGTTGAACACCACGGCAACTTCGCCCATAAGTGCGCCTGCCGCGGAGTCGTACACACTAAACATGGTACCCTTTATGGGGTCCCAAATCAAAGCGTCGTCCAGCAGCGGGGTGTACACGGGGGGCGACCCGGAGGTCTGGCCAGGCCGGCGGCCCTGCCCCCCGGGCGTGAACACCATCGCCGCGTCGCTATCCGCGGCGCTCACGCCGAGAATCACGTACGCCTCCACGCCTAGTGTCTGTAGAAACCCTAGTAACAGCAACGCGTGCTCTTCACTATCACCGGCGCACATATCCAGAAACTCCGCGGTGGTGGTCCAGATGTCGATCCCCGCGGGAAGGTTAAACGCGTCCATGTCCGATACGTTCGGCACGAGGTGGCAGAACCGCAAAAGTTGCCGCAGCGTCGCTTCGTCCGCGGTGGCGCCTTCGAACCCGGGGGGGAGGGCGGACGGGGAGCAGTACCGGGAGAGGTGTACCGACCGTCCCATGGCATCTGTGGCGATCGCCCGGAACGGCCTGTACTTGCAGTGCCGGCCAACCGCGCGCGCGTCCTTTTCCCAGTTCTTGGCGTGGCGCTTCAAAGCCTCTTCCTCTCCAGGCCCGGCGTCCGCGCTCACCGGTTCCGGCTTCGCCAGCGCGGGGTTGAACTGGATGTACACGCTTAACGCGGGTATGGCTTTGATTGAAACGCTACGTCCGATCGACTTACCCCCGTCGTATCCGAGCATCACGGGCGGGCAGTCAATGGGCAGCATCCCTTCCAACTTACCCCCGTCCGCGCGGTATAAAGCGGCAATCGGAATGTCAATCGACCCGAGGTAGTGCTTACTCGTGTGAGATTGACTGTTGCCGGCGTTTTCACCAGACTGGGTACCATACCCACCCTGCCCATAGCCCTGCCCCTGCTCAGGCGCCTCAGGGCGATCGTCGAACATCGTGATGTGCACTACGTCGCTCGACCCTTGTAACGCCGCCGCGGAGAAGTCCCCGCCTGGCGGGCGGAAAGGAAGGGACAGCGACTCTTGCCAGCTCGGCGACGAGCCGTTCGCGAGTCGGGTGCGTTGCGTGGACCCTTGAAACGTGATCTCCACGAATGTGGACAGCTCGGTGGACTCCATAGGCTCAGGAGCGTTGCCGTACCCACCATAGCCGCCTCTTTGGAACCCGCCTCTGCCGCCCATACCGCCTTGTTGCGATCCTCTCGATCGCGCCGCGCGTTGCGGCAAGTTGAACGCCTTTTGTACATTCACGACCAACTCGCACCGGTCGGGGTGCGACTCCGCCGCTGCCGTGCGTCTCCGCACCGGCCGCAACTTACGCACAGGCTGGAACCACTCGAACACACCCGTAAAGTCAAAGGTTATATCAGGCAACGGCGCGTCCTTCACTACGTCGTCCGTGTGCACCGGCCCCTGGCCTTGCTTTGCGCCGGCTTTGGAAACGCGCTTTCCCTTTTGCACGTTCAGCTTCACTTTGTTTAGAAACTCGGCGATTCGCGACGCGCGCTCATCCGCCTCCGCCAATCCGGGGAGTTGAGAGGTAATGAGCTGCGTTTCGTTCCTGTTCGAACTGCTTTTGTCAAGCAAGTGGTCCGGAATGCTGTCATCCGTCAACGGTACGCCGCCATCTGGCAACTCCGTTCGCAAACTCTCACCCGCCGCGCGTAGCTTCAAAAGCTGCTGTCGTTTGCTCGCCTTGACGCTATACCCCAACATGGTTTCGTCGTTCTTGTTCAGCCTGAAACCTCCACCACCGGAGGAACGCACCGCATCTCGAGTAGCGAGCGTCTCTAATAGCGCCGCATCATCCGGGTTCAGCGGGTCTAAAGTTGCGCGTAGGCTTGAGATGCCGCTCTTGTCAAGCGCAGCGTCCGTCGCGTTTGTTTGTGTTGAACCAGGCATGCCGAAACCGCCCGCGGCATCGGCGTACCCAACCTTCGCCGCCGCCGCGGCGCGTCGCGCCGCGGTGCTTGGAGGGGGCGGAGGCGCGAGCGAGGTATTCCTTGACGCCTCCACGTCATGCTGCCCATACCCGTGCTCCTCACCAGGCACCCACGCGCACTGCACGAACAGCGACCCGCTGGTGTACTGCTGGTTCGACCCGGTTTGCATGGTGTACTGTTGGCTCGGTACGCCGTCGCCTACTCGAACCTGTGCGATGAGCTGCATCCCCGTTTGTTCCCACAAAGGTGTCCAGGGTTCTTCAGCCGAGAACTGGTACTGCCGAAACGCGGCGTCCGCTAAAGCATCGCCGACGTTCGCACCGGGCACCACAACAGGAACCGCCGCGATGAACGTGTCCATGACTAACCCTTTTTCGAAAACAAGCACGCGCATGGATGACGGCCATTTCGAAACCGACAGCACAAACGCGTGCCCCACTTCCAACGAGAAACTCGTCCCTCCGTGTCGCAGGAACTGAGGCTGCGATGTTCCTGGCACGACCCGTCTGTTCACCTCAAGCGCAACACAGAACCGCGCGTTTTGCATTTTCGTCCGACGCTGAAGCTCCCACTTTGGGATTAAATGGGAAGGGTCTTCGGGGACGTTTTCTAACGTCAACACCGGGTCTACTGAACCGTTTTCATCCTGGTACACCACCAGTTTCACGCCGGTACTTTGCGTCCCGACAACGGTTCGCACGCGGTCAATGGCAGTCTGAAGGTCCATCATGTGCTTTACGGAACCGGCTTGGCGCTCCAGTTCGTCGGACGCCAGTCGCGTGGCTTCGTTGGACTCGTCGGTCAACGCCTGTAATCTCGCCGCGGGCGACGCCCCGCCGAGCCAAAAAGCGGTGCCTTGTGTGATTTCATCGTTCAAAGCGTTCGCACGCGCAGTAGCCGCTGTAGCTTTGGCTTCATAAAGCGCTACCAACCCTGCTGCTTCCCTTCTTTTGTACGATCGGAACGCCTCCTCCAGCGTCGACGCTAAATGATCTTCGCGGCCCATGAGCGGGTGCGCGCTGAACTCCAGCCGTCCGACTTTAACCTCGAGCCGGTGGATCTTCTCCGCGCCTGCGATGCCCACGCCTACACCTCCAGCCGCGAGCGCGATCAACGCGTCGTCGCCTATGTGGTACTCCGACCCGGGTTTCAGCTGTAAGTACGGCGCATCCGGGTCGAACCACCTCGCCGGGCGCGCGCGGTTGGAACCGGGCGGCACCGGGTCCGCCAAGCAACGCAACCCGCCGTCGTTTGGGTCGAACCAATCCTCCGGGTTCGTTTCACTCATAGAGCGCTGCTTCCTGCGTGCGATGTTGTCGCCCCGGGCTTTTGGGAGTTGGCGGACGATTAGGCCATCATCCTCCAGCGGCTTACCCGCATTTCTAGCCGCCATCTCTGCCGCCGCCGCGCCGTTCAGCGGACCCAGCATCAAGCTTTCCACCATAGACTCATCAGGCGCCTCCGTGGGTTGCCAGGTGCGTGTAACGAAATCGCCACGTGGACCGACGGCCATCATGCCTGCGGGGTCGTTGGCGACCATGGGGGCTGGGGCGGGGGCCGGGGGGGGCGCAGATGACGCGGGCATCTGTCCCTGGTACCCTCCGTACGCGGGCGGCGTCCCGGGCATGGGCACCGCAACGGCTCCAGAGTTGTTCGTCGCGGCATCGTAGCCGCCGCTTTGCATGGAGAACGCCAGGGGCGCGGACCCACCAGGCTCCGCCACAGGGGACCGCGGCGTCGTCGCGAACCCACCCCCGTAGCCGCTCATCGTACGCGACGTGCAAGGTGGTGTGAGAGGCGGGTGGACCGAGAAATCCGAAAGCAACAACGGTGCCGCAAACAACGAGAAACGGTAAAGTCGCTTGCTGTTCATTACCATTTGCAAATGAGTTTTGGTTTTGCCTCGGTTTTGCAAATGAGTTTTTTGCTTTGCGTTTCCACAGGCGAGGAGCAGAGCAGTCTGCAAAACACGGAAATTGGATGCTCGCGCATTCTTGCAAGACTGCGTCTGCATACAGACGAAGCTTGAAAACTAACTCAGTAAAAAAACGAGGCAAAACTTCATCTGAGACGATAATTCTCGGTTGCCCACCATTTCCGGTCGTTTTTTGGCCACAGAATCCATCGGCACCCTACTCGGAACTCCCATCCCTGTCGGATTGTCGAGCCAAAAAATCAGCGGGAAATCCTCAGCTTTTATCTTAAAAGGCGTTTCTAGAAGTTTAGTGGATATCGGTGGCTAAAAATTCAACAGCTGTGTTTTGGAGGAGAAAGAAGTCCAAAGAAGAGACGCTGAGAAAAAATAAGTTGGCGAAGTTTTTATCTCCTTATTTTCTTCTTTGTATTATTGAATGGTACCCCTTCTTGTGTGGGGTGCTAGCGTTATTTTTGGTACAGCATGGCTAAGCAGCAGAATAAAGGACAAGACGTGCGCGTGCACGTAAGCGAGCGAGCGGATATACAGGCATATGCGGTTGCGATGTGAGACGCGCGGCGGAGGCGGCGACTTTTTTGGCCTCCACTCGACACCGCGCGAGGTCACATCCCGCGGCGGGTGACTAGGCATAGATAGAGCAGGGCAGACAAGCGAGGTGGCACGGGTTTGAGACGTGCACACAGCTGTACACGGATACAGCTGTGCACGTATGACATAGCACACATCTCAAACGCAAGCATACCAACTTATTACACCGTGACCATCGCCGCCTTTTCCTCCCCCGAGCCCGAGTTGGGCGACGCCGCTGGGGCGGCTCTAGCCGTCGGGCGGAACAAACCGCTGTTCGGCGCGCCCGGGAACGCCTGGGCCTTGCCGTTCAGCATCATCATAGGGGGGAACGTCACGCCGTTCATGGGGGGTATACCAGGCATACCACCCGGGGACATCCCGTTAATCCCCTGCAAGTGCGCGAAAGGATTCGCGTTTTGCGTTTGCGCCGCCGTCGTCATTTGCGACAGAAACTGGTGGTACGTCGCCATCCAGTTCGCAGGGGGGGGAAAGCTCCCCATCTGACCCATCTGGCCCATCGCACCCATCTGCGCCATCATCGCCGCGAAGCCGTTCACCTGGACCTGCGCCGCCTGCGCCTGCGCAGCCTTTTGAGCAGCGTCATCGTCGCGCGTACCAGACGGGCCTGGGTAAGAGCTTGCACGCGCGTCCGCCCCCGCTGCCTTCGCCGCCGCCGCGTACCCCGCGGTCGCCGCTGGTGAGCCCGCCATGGACAGCGCCGCGATCGTCGCCGCCGCGGCTTCACCAGCGGTGCCGATATCGGAAGTCGTGGCAGTAGTAGTCGCGGTCTGCGACGTCGCCGCCGCTGGCGGCCGCGCGCCGTGGTTGGAAAACTTCGCGGGCGGCGCCATCCCAGTCGGATTGTATCCCCCCAGGTGGGACGCGAATGCCATTGACAAACCCCCGATGTTCCCAGGCGCTTGAGGCGCTTGAGGAGCTTGAGCACCAGCCACGCCGTGCACCATCCTCTGCTGATCCTCTTCAGGCGCCTCGTTGACAATGTCGAACAAGCTCGACCGCCTCTTGCGTTTGTTCATGTTGTTTTGGCGGATGAAGTACTTCTGCGCGTGGCTCGCGACTTGCGTGGGGGTCCTCGATTGGACGAAGTGCCGGGAGATGCCGCGCCAGTCGCCCTGGGGTACGGTAGAGGAGGAATGGAGAGGAATAGGTGGAGGATAGGTCAGCATCAGGGCTGCAAGGTGCATGGCACATGCATCAAGGCACTTGTCCATCGAGATGTCATTCAAAAAAATCACAAGACCGTATCCAACTTGCAGACAGACTGACCGCGCTGTCAGTCTGCGCCCCGCTGTCGACTTGAAAATTCGACAACTATCTCTTGAAACGAGACGCTGTAGGCGCCTGCCGCTGCCACCTGGTGCTGGGTAACCAAGCGACGGTGACCGACAGGTGAGGAATTGCGCGTATGGTTCGGGTCGGGAGTGGGGGAGGATACGTGGTTCGGGGCACGAAGCATCCCCGCGTCGTTCGCGTCGTTAATAGCGGCGCGTCGACGTCAACGCGCGCGTCGGGAAAACGGCACCGTCGCCGGATGGCCAAACTTTGTCATAGTCGAAAACAAAAAACGCGCGCGTACCTTGCCCAGCTTCTGCAAGCCCAGGAGAAACAGCCTGTGTTCATCTTCGGTCCACGGGACACCTGGATGTTGGAGAGAGGTAGGGGAGGTCAGTGGGTTAAATTCAGGCGAAACGACGTCGGATACGTCGCCCTGTCACGCATTCCGCGGAGCCTCCTACCCGCGCCAAAATGAAATCTGAAGGGGCGCGAAAAAGCAGAGACGCACCCTTCTTGCGTTCGCGCGTGGGCGCGGCTGCGGAGTCGGAGAGGTGGCCGTCGGGCGCGCGAAGAGGCTGCATGTCCGCCCCTTGAGTCTGCGCCATCTCCTCCGCGGACTGCGTTTTCCGCATGCCCTCGGTCGCAGCGCCGACCAGAGCCTCTAAACCGGACGCCATGGCGCGCGGGAAGCGTTGAGATTCGCCGCGTTTCTATTCGGACGAGTACTCGGGAACGCGCGAGTAGCTCGAAGGTCGCTCGAGTTAAACGAGTAACTGTTACGGGATGCGCGGCACGTGCAGGTGTCGGCGTGAACGCGAGTGACGGAACCACGAAAAGTCGTCTGATACACGCGCGGTATGTTGTGGGGACGCTTCACCCATCCCCAACAAAACGACGTTTTCCACTCTATCTTACCCTATCGACACAGCTGTCCACCAACGCACTTTTCCAACGAAAGTATCTCGTCTCCGTTTCGGGACTCGCAAAGGGAGAGTTAAAGTATGGGGGCTCAGTCTAGAAAAACGGGACGTGGCGCGCTTGCAAATACATGGATCAAGTTGCGTCGTTGAAATTGACAGGGTGGATGGATTTTTGGCAACGAATCGTCGTAAAAATCACTCGATTTTGGCTTTTTTGAGTTTTTTTGGCTTTCCCGGCAGATTTGAGGGTGCGTCTGCAGCAGGCGCGATTTTTGGCCAGCTTCAGGCTAACAAGCCATACAAAATATAAATCCATATCCCCGAATCTCCCGAGAAAAGGGAAGCTTCTTTTTGCCACGTGTGCGCGATATTTTTATACCTGCAACAGCTCGTCAGATCGCACGCACAACGAAGAGACAGTTGACCGACAGAGTTTGCTGTTTTTGGTTTTCTTGTTTGACTGGTCAGCAGTTTGAGTTTGACCGGGGGTTGATCGGTGGAGAAGCGTCTCTCGCTTCGCCGACTCCGCTGGCTCTCTCTTCCAGCTTCCGAACACTTCAGTGCGCGCTTATGGCTTCGCAGTTGTTTTCTGTGTCGTCGGCGGCTGTCACTTCGCTTCGCTCACTTCGCCGGTCCTCCCCCAGACCACCCCGCTCCACCCGCGCCTCCCCGACACGCGCGATGGCCTCCACCCCTCCTACCCCCGCGTTCACGCTGTGTTACTTCGACGTCATGGCCCTGGGTTTGCCGTGCGGCATGGTCGCCGCGCACTCCAACTTGCAATGGAAGGGAAAGGATCGCGAAACCTGGGACTGGCCGACCTTGAAGGCGGAGGGTAAGGCGCCGTTCAACCAGCTCCCGCTGCTGTTCCGAACCGGCAAGCGGACCGTGGCGCACAGCACGAGCATCGTCAACGTCATCGCCAAGATGGCCACTGAATCGAACACTGTTGCGAACTACGACGGCACCTCGAACGACGATGACTTCGTCGTTTCCAACATGATCACCAATGAAGCGAGCGACATCTATGCGGCGTTACAAAAAGGCCAGCCCACGGTGTACGTTCCGCACGGCTCGGGGGGTAAAACGGATGCGTTGCACGCCGAGCTTTGGGGTAGTGAAGGGCGCATTTCGTTAAAGAATCACTTTAACTGCTTGGAACGGTTGGTCGTGGATGGCGATAAATTCACGTCGAGTAAAACAGCGGGCGAGATGTTTCTGTGGGGAATGTTGCACCAGGTGGTTTTGATCGACCAGGCGCCGTTTGAAAACACGCCTAAGTTGAAAGGCTTTTACGACCGGGTTTTGGAGTTGCCGGAAACGAAAGCGATGATTGACGGCTCATCGCCCATGGGGGCGATGACGCAGTACTTCGTCGCGGGGCCGGAGCAGGAAGGGAAGTAGCGCGGGTGAGAAAAGACTTGGAAACAGACATCGATGTGATTCGTTCCGCTCCCGCCACTCTCCCACCCTCATCTCCTCTCTCCGCCAATTTTGTGGTTTCCAGGTGTTTGGTGTGCCGTTGCCATCAAGGTTGACTCGCGAGGTTGATCGCGTCTCTTGTCTCGCTCGTCTCGCAAACTCTCGGGAATCGGGCACCACCGGAAACTGCGCTTTTTCTTTCCCCAGCACTTCGTGCACGCGTGTGGCGCGCGCCACTGAATTCTCTCCGCAAAGTTCAATCATCGTTCAACGCGAAATAGCCCGTAAGCGACTTCGCTTCGGAAAATGAACGGGAAAACAGACCGTGTTTCCTTGAGTCACGAATCGTGTTTTCCCATAAAAACGAAACACCCCGACACAGACACTTCGGGTTTCAACCGCCGTCGAAGATCACAACGCGCGCGCTTGACACTCCCGCACTCCCGACCCCCCTCCGATTGCTTCTCTAACGCGCTCCGTTCTCAGCTAGATCCTACACTAGCGTCGCTGTCGCAGAAGAGACACCAAGTGCCACTATGACCTCGTATCCGATCGAAAAA
>MDSY01033359.1_pt1 | contig 19231 bp, 17 predicted proteins | sample 811131 | NCBI WGS metagenome assembly MDSY01 (sample SAMN05326643, study PRJNA326480) | marine metagenome | isolation source: seawater | place: Atlantic Ocean: South West | collected 2010
AAAATTAACATTGTAAATATTTGACCAACTATATCGCCAGAAAAAATTGAAAATGATATTAAGTTTATGTTTACAGCAAGTAGAATTAACTCAATTGACATTAAAATAACTATTACATTTTTTCTATTTAAAAAAATTCCTATAATTCCTAAAAAAAATATTATTGCACCTAAAGATAAGTAATGTCCTAGACCAATCTCAATCATCTACATTAACTCCTTGGTTAGACTTTACTTCTTTTAATTCAACTGATGTGGAAGGATTTCGTGAAATTTGATTAAAATAACTTTGTTTTTTTACCCCTTTTCTTTGTCTGAAAGTTAAAAGTATTGCTCCAATCATGGACAGCAAAAGGATCACTCCAGCTAATTGAAAGAATAAGATGTAATCAGTGTACATTACCAAACCCAATTGATGAGTATTAGTGACTTCTGATAAATTTAAAGTACTGCTAGTCATAAGATTATCTTTATATTTCCATCCACCAACAACGACTAATAATTCTAAAAGAATTAAAACACTTACAATCAATCCGGTTGGAATATGAGTAGACTTCTTTCCAATAAACCAAGATTGTTTTTGCTCAGCTACATTAAGCATCATAACAACAAATAAAAATAAAACTGCTACGGCTCCAACGTAAACAATGAGGATAATCATGCCTAAAAATTCAGCTCCAACCATAATAAATAGACATCCAACTGATATGAAATCTAAAATTAAAAAAAAAACTGAGTTAACTGTGTTTCTTGAGGTAATCACCATCAATGATGAAAAAATTGCTATTATTGAAAAAAAATAAAAAAAAATAGAATGGGCTAACATTTAATTATATGGTTTATCTAATTTAATATTTTTTGCTATGACAGATTCCCATCTATCACCATTATCTAATAATTTTTTTTTATTATAATAAAGTTCTTCTCTTGTTTCAGTTGCAAATTCGAAATTTGGTCCTTGAACTATTGCATCTACTGGGCAAGACTCTTGACATAAACCACAGTAGATACACTTAAGCATATCAATGTCATATCTAGTAGTTTTTCTGCTTCCATCAGCTCTTTCAGTTGACTCAATAGTAATAGCTTGTGCTGGACAAACTGCTTCACAAAGTTTGCAAGCAATGCATCTTTCTTCGCCATTAGCATATCTTCTTAAGGCATGTTCTCCTCTCATGCGTGGACTGATAGGACCTTTTTCAAAAGGATAATTGATTGTCTTTGACTTTCTAAACATTTCCTTGATGGCCATTATTAAGCCTTTAACAAACTCTATAAGAAAAATAGTTTTTAAAATTCTATTCAATGTCATTAAAAATTTCCTTTAGGTAATTTATCAAAGTAGAATAAAAAACTTGCTGTCAAAACTAAATATATCAAAGAAAATGGTAATAAAATTTTCCAACCTAATCGCATTAATTGATCATATCTATATCTAGGTACAATAGCTTTAATAAGTGCAAATAAAAAAAATAAAAATAAAATTTTTAAAATCATCCAAATTGGTCCTGGAATCAAATTAATGGGATAAATATCTACAATAGGTAGCCAACCACCTAAAAATAAAATAGATCCCATTGCGCACATTAATAATATATTTGCATATTCTCCTAGCCAAAACATTGCATACATCATTCCTGAGTATTCTGTTTGATAGCCAGCAACTAATTCGGCTTCCGCTTCAGGTAAGTCAAAAGGCGGTCTATTTGTTTCAGCCAGAGAAGAAATAAAAAAAATTACAAACATTGGAAAAAGAGGGATTACATACCAAAGCTCGCTTTGTGCTAAAACTATATCTTTTAAATTTAGCGAACCAACACATAAAAGTACATTAATTATAATAATACCAATAGAAACTTCATATGAAACCATTTGAGCTGCAGATCTTATAGCTCCTAGAAATGGATATTTTGAATTTGAAGCCCATCCTCCCATAATTATTCCGTAAACACCGAGAGATGAAACAGCAAATAAGTATAGAATGCCAACATTTATATCTGACAATACAAGATCTTCGCTCATTGGAATAACTGCCCAAGCAACTAAAGCAAGAGTCATGGTTACAATTGGAGCTAAAATAAAAACTACCTTGTTGGCACTAGCAGGAATGATTATTTCTTTAAAGATATACTTCAATGCATCAGCTAATGTTTGAAGTAAGCCAAAAGGTCCTACAACATTTGGGCCTTTTCTCTTTTGCACTAAACCCCAAACTCTTCGATCAAGCCAAACAATCATTGCTACAGAAATTAGGATAGGTACTAACAAGAATAAAATTTTATAAATTTCTTGACCTAAGATTTGCAGATATTCAAACATCAATTATTAGTTCCATTTTTTTTAATATTTTGATTAATTTGTCGACAATCACTCATAGTTTTTGACGAACGAGAAATAGAATTGGTAAAATAATAATCAAGATCTCTTATCAATATTTCTTCACTTTCAAAATTCGTATCGACATTTGAATTTTTAATTTGAGATGATTTAGGTAGTTCATTTATTTCTGTAAAATTTGGAATTGAATTTAGAACTTCTTTTCTTAATTGATCAAAATTAGTTAAATCTTTTTTGTCGCCCAACTTTTTAATAATACGATTAAAAATTTTCCAATCTTCTAAAGATTCTCCTATCGGATAAGAAGCTTTTTTACATTCTTGAACTCTACCTTCCAGGTTTTCATATAAGCCATTTTGTTCTGTGTAAGTTGCACTTGGTAAAATTACATCAGCAATTTCTGCACCTCTGTCTCCGTGACTACCTTGATAAACAACAAATTCATTATCTTTTTTAACTTCTAGATTATCTGAACCTAATAAATATAAAAATTTAAATTTTTTATTAGTAAGATTGTCAAAAAATAGAAATTCATTTTTCTTTTCATTTGGTAGAATTTTTAAATCTAAAAGACCGACAGTTGAAGCGTTCTGGATTAAGATGTTTAATGAATTCCAATCATTGTTTATTTTGTTATTTTTTATTAAAAAATTTTTTAGTTCTTCGAAAATGTATTTTCCGCTTTTAAGTTCTAAGGCGGATTCACCAATTATAATTATTGGTTTTTTAGCAGCTAAAAGTTTTTGAGAAAAATTATGTTCTTTATTAATTATTTTTTTAATAACATCTGACTTGTTGCCAATTATTTCATAATCATAAGTAAGATCTCCAGGGTTACCTATTGAAAAAATAGGAATATTTTTTTTAACAAATGTTTTTCTAATTCTAGCATTTAACATTGTTGCTTCATGCCTTGGATTAGTTCCAATTAATAGTATTAAATCTGATTCTTCGATGCCTTTAATTGAAGAATTAAATATATAATTTATTTTTTCAGCAGGATTTATGTAAAATTTTTTTTCTCTAAACTCTAAGTTATTACTTTTAAAAATATTAAACAATTTTTTAAAAGCTAAAGCATTTTCCATATTGATTGTATCTCCAATATGTCCAGCTATTTCTTCTGGTCTTACTGATTTAATTTTATTAATTATAATATTAATAGCTTCATCCCAGCTAGATTTTTCTAGTTTATTTTCTTTCTTTATATAAGGAACATCTAACCTTTGTTTCAAAAGTCCATCACAAGAATATCTAGTTTTATCTGAAATCCATTCTTCGTTAATTTCATTATTAAGTCTTGGTAAAATTCTTTTTACTTCCCAATTATAAGTATCAACTCTTATATTTGAACCAACAGCATCCATCACATCTACACTTTCAGTTTTTTTTAACTCCCATGGTCTTGCTTCAAAAGCATAAGGTTTTGATGTCAAAGCTCCGACAGGACATAAATCAATAACGTTAGCTGATAATTCTGACTCCATGGACTTCTCTAAATAGGTTGTGATTTCCATATTTTCACCTCTTCCAATGGCTCCAATCTCTGGTACGCCGGCAACTTCGGTTGCAAATCTTACGCATCTTGTACAGTGAATACACCTTGTCATTTGAGTTTTAATCAAAGGACCCATATATTTCTCTTTTACATCTCTTTTATTTTCCACAAATCTAGATTTATCTACTCCATAATATAGGGATTGATCTTGTAGGTCACATTCACCACCTTGATCGCAAACTGGGCAGTCTAATGGATGATTAGCTAATAAAAATTCCATTACACCTTTTCTAGCTTTCTCTACTAGAGAAGTATTAGTTTTAATATTCATTCCTTCGGTAGCTGGCATAGCGCAAGATGCTATTGGTTTTGGAGATTTTTCCATTTCAACTAAACACATTCTACAATTTCCAGCTATAGACAGTTTTTCGTGATAACAAAATCTTGGTATTTCAACATCTGCGAGTTCACAAGCTTGTAAAACTGTCATTCCTTTTTCAAACTCAATGTCTTTTCCATTTATTGTAATCTTAGGCATTTTTATTCTCCAATAAATGTTGATCAACTAGATAAGGATTATCTAATTTCTTCTTAATTAAAGGTTCTTCTCTACAACGACTTTCTACTTCTTTTCTAAAATGTCTTAATAAACCTTGTACTGGCCAAGCTGAACCTTCTCCAAAAGCGCAAATTGTATGACCTTCAATTTGTTTAGTTACATCTGATAGTAATTCTACATCACCAAAAGTTGCTTTTCTTTTAGCCACTCTGTCTAATATTCTCCACATCCAACCCGAACCTTCTCGGCAAGGTGTACATTGACCACAACTTTCATGCTTGTAGAATCTCGCAATTCTAGCCATACATGCAACAATATCTTGATCTTTATTTATAACTACTATTCCTGCTGTACCTAATCCACTTTTGTTTTTGATCAGTGAATCAAAATCCATAGTAATTGTGTCACATATTTTTTTTGGTAATAAAGGCATTGAAGAACCGCCTGGTATAACTGCTTGAAGATTCTCCCAACCTCCAGTGACACCGCCTGCGTGTTTTTCAATTAAATCTTTTAAAGGAATACCCATCTCTTCTTCTACATTACAAGGAGAATTAACATTTCCAGATATACAAAATATTTTAGTACCTGTATTCTTAGGTTTACCAATTGAAGAGAACCATTTTCCTCCCCTTCTAAGTATTGTTGGAACTACAGCTATAGTCTCAACATTATTAACTATGGTTGGACATCCATAAAGTCCAACTAATGCAGGAAAAGGTGGTTTTAATCTTGGCTGACCTTTTTTGCCTTCAATACTTTCTAATAAAGCAGTTTCTTCACCACAAATATAAGCGCCAGCTCCATAATGAATATGAATATCAAAATCCCATTCAGATCCGCATGCATTTTTTCCTAAATATTTTTTTTCGTAAGCTTGATCGATTGCTTTTTGTAATCTTTTGCCTTCGTTAAAATATTCACCTCTAATGTAAATATAACAAACATGTGCGTTAACTGCATAACCGGCGATCAAACATCCTTCTATTAGTTTTTGGGGTTCAAATCTTAAAATATCTCTATCTTTACAAGTTCCTGGTTCAGACTCGTCAGCATTAATAACTAAATAATGAGGTCTAGAACCTACTTCTTTTGGAGCAAATGACCATTTAAGACCAGTCGAAAATCCTGCTCCACCTCGTCCTCTAAGTTCAGAAGTTTTTATTTCACTGATAATCCAATCACGTCCTTTTGAAATTAAATCTTTGGTATCTTTCCAGTCATCTATTTTAATTGAATTTTCAATTTCCCATCCATTTTCGTTGTAGAGATTTTTAAATATTTTATCCTCTTTTTTAAGCATGTTTTTCCTTATTTGTGTTAAGAGATTTTTCAGGGGCAGTATTTTTTCTACCTCTGTAAGAACCTGGTTTGAGAGGTTTGTCATTAATTAAAGAATTCAATATTTCTTTTGTACTTTTTTCATTAAGGTCTTCATAATAATCATCATTTATTTGAATCATTGGAGCGCTAACACAGGCTCCTAAACACTCTACTTCCATCCAGGAACAGCTCCCATTTTTTGAAATTTCGTTTTCTTTCTCTGAAATTTTTTCTTTACATAGTTTTACAATTTTATCTGCTCCTCTAATTAAACATGGTGTTGTAGTGCAAACTTGAATGAAGTGTTTTCCAACAGGTGCAAGATTATACATTGAGTAAAAGGTAGCCACTTCGTAAACAGAAATATAAGGCATAGACAAATAATTAGCCACATACTTCATTGCAGTTAAAGGTATCCAATTTTCATTTTGTTTTTGTACTAAGTATAACAAAGGCATTACACCACTTTTTTTATTTTTTGCTGGATATCTTTTTATAATTTCTTCAGCTTTTTTTAAATTTTCATCAGAAAACTTAAAATCTTTTGGTTGATCTTCATGAACTTTTTTTACACTCATCGATCTACCTCACCAAAAACTATATCTAAAGAGCCTAGAACTGCGGGCACATCTGCTAGCATATGACCTCGAATTAAATAATCCATTGCCTGAAGGTGTGAAAAACCAGGTGCTCTTATTTTACATCTATATGGTTTATTGCTACCATCTGATATTAGATAAACACCAAACTCTCCTTTAGGTGCTTCAACAGCGGTATAAACATCTCCCTTGGGAACCCTATATCCTTCTGTAAATAGTTTAAAATGATGGATTAAAGCTTCCATTGATTGTTTAAGATCATTTCTGTTTGGGGGAGTAATTTTATTATCAATGGATTTTACAGGGCCCTTGGGAAGTTTTTCAATACATTGAAGAATAATTTTTACACTTTCTCTCATTTCTTCTATCCTACAAAGGTATCTATCGTAACAATCACCATTTTTTCCAACTGGTATTTTAAAATCCAAATCATTATAAATTTCATATGGTTGGGATTTTCTTAGATCCCAAGATATTCCAGAACCTCTTAACATAACACCTGAAAAACTATGATCTAACGCTTCCTGTTTAGACACAATACCGATTTCAACATTACGTTGTTTAAATATACGGTTATCAGTTAATAACCCTTCTAAATCATCTATTATTTTTGGAAATGATATACAAAATTTTTCAATATCCTCAACTAATTTAAAAGGAATATCTTTGTGGACACCACCTGTTCTAAAATAATTTGCATGCAGTCTTGATCCAGAAGCTCTTTCATAAAAAGTCATTAGAGTTTCTCTTTCTTCAAAACCCCATAGTGAAGGCGTTAAAGCTCCAACATCTAAAGCTTGTGTAGTAACATTTAAAATATGACTTAAAATTCTTCCTATCTCGCAAAAAATTACACGAATATATTTTCCCCTAATTGGAACTTCAACATTTAATAATTTTTCAGCAGCTAAAGCGAATGCGTGTTCTTGGTTCATTGGTGCAACGTAATCCAGCCTGTCAAAATAAGGTAAGGCTTGAGTATATGTTTTTTGCTCTATTAATTTTTCAGTTCCTCTATGAAGTAAACCAATATGTGGATCTGCTTTTTCGACAACTTCTCCGTCCAATTCTAATATAAGTCTTAACACTCCATGAGCGGCAGGATGCTGAGGACCAAAATTTAAAGTTAACGACTTAGTTTTTTTTGTCATTTTTATCTAAATTTTTAACTTCTTTAATATAGTCTGTTCCTTCCCAGGGACTCTCAAAGTCAAAATTTCTATAATTTTGTTCAAGTTTCACAGGCTCATAAATAACTTTTTTATCTTTTTCACTGTATCTAACTTCATTAAAACCAGTTAAAGGGAAATCTTTTCGTAACGGATGACCTTTAAACCCATAGTCGGTCAAAATTCTTCTAAGATCAGGATGATTTTTAAATTTAATTCCGTACATATCAAAAACTTCTCTCTCCATCCAGTTAGCTGATGGGAAAATTTTAGTTATAGAGTCTATAATTTGATCTACTGAAAATTTAATTAAAAGTTTAATTCTATTATTGTTTTCATGAGATAAAAATAAATAAACTAATTCAAATCTTTTTTCATCTTCTGGATAGTCTACACCAACTATATCAATCAGCTGTCTAAATTTACAAGTTTCATTAGATTTTAAAAATTGTATAACATCAACTATGTCATTCTCCTTAATCTCAATTAAAAGTTCATTATGAACTATTGTTGAATTTTGTATTTTACTTGAAAGCTCAGAGCTAATAAACTTTTCAAGATTTTTTAAATTATTTAAAATCATTTTTATCTTTGTAACGTTCCTTCTCTTCTAATTTTTTTTTGAAGTTGTAAGATTCCATATAACAATGCCTCGGCTGAAGGTGGGCAGCCAGGAACATAAATATCAACTGGCACAATTTTATCACAACCTCTTACTACAGAGTAAGAGTAGTGATAATACCCTCCTCCATTTGCGCAACTTCCCATAGATATTACGTACCTTGGTTCAGGCATTTGATCATAAACCTTTCTAAGAGCTGGAGCCATTTTATTTGTTAAAGTTCCAGCAACAATCATTACATCAGATTGTCTTGGTGAAGCCCTTGGAGCCGCACCAAATCTTTCAAGATCGTATCTTGGCATAGAAGCTTGCATCATCTCTACCGCACAACATGCAAGGCCAAATGTCATCCAATGTAAAGAACCTGTTCTTGCCCAGTTAATTAAATTATCTGTTGAAGTTGTAATAAATCCTTTTTCAGCAAAATCTTTTGCTAAATCTTTAAATTCTTCAGGAATTTTTTTTTGATTATCAGGCAAAGAATCTGTTTTTATTCCCATTCTAAAGCACCTTTTTTCCATTCATAAATAAAACCGATAGTTAATACACCAAGAAAGATCATCATCGACCAAAAACCAAGAGCGCCTATTCCACCTAGAGAAATCGCCCATGGAAAAAGGAATGCTATCTCTAAATCAAATATAATGAAAAGTATTGCTACTAAGTAAAATCTTACATCAAATTCCATTCTAGAGTCGTCGAAAGGCTCAAATCCACATTCATAAGCAGAAAGTTTTTCTGGATCAGGGTTAGATGGTGATGCAAGGTAGTTCGCAATTACAAAGCCTATGCTTAAAAATAAAGCTATAAATAAAAATATTATAATTGATAAGTAGTCGGATAAGAAGTTATAAATCATTTTAATCAATACCTACCTTAATGCAATTAGCTTAAGGGCTCTTATATTAATTCCTTAATTCTTATACCACTTAAAATCTATCTGTACAGGTATCAAAGGTAGCAATTTTATTGAGAATAATTCGCACTTTCAATATATTTGTGGCGGGAGTGACCGGGCTCGAACCGGCGACCTCCTGCGTGACAGGCAGGCGCTCTAACCAACTGAGCTACACCCCCACAAATCTAATGGTGGGCGGTAAAGGACTCGAACCTATGACCCTCTCGGTGTAAACGAGATGCTCTACCAACTGAGCTAACCGCCCTCGATTAAATAAAATCGAGATATACAATAAAAATTTTAGAAAGTAAAAAAGTATTTAAATTATAGAAATTTCGATAAATAGCTGTAATATCAAGATAATATGATTTTAAGCTGTAATTCATGTGAAAAAAAATTTGTTGTACCTGACCAAGCAATAACAGCTGCAGGCAGAACAGTTCAGTGTGGTTCATGTGGAAATAAATGGAAGCAATTCCCATTTAAGGATGAGGTAAACAAAGTAACTTCAGATAAAAAAATTAATACAAAAAAAACACAAAATATACCAAAAGCTCTAAAACCTAAGAAAAAGATTATCAAAAAGCCTAGAGAAATTGATTTATATTCTCCAGAATATCTCGCGAAAAAACATGGGATTACTCTTAAAGATGCAGAAACCAAAAACAATACCAATTCTAATGAAAAAATTTCTTTTGGGTTTTATAATTCATTAATTCTACTTATTGTCATCATTATTGCTTTATCAAAAAGTCTACATTTTTTTCAAGATTTTATAGTAAAAACACTTCCATTTACTGAGTTTTATTTAAATTACTTTTTTGAAAGTATTAGAAATATTTTTGAAATATGGAGAAATCTTATTTCTAGTTATTAGATTCTAAATTTTTAATATTTATAAAATTATCTGATAATTTGGAATTATTCTTTTTTATATCATCATAAAAATTCCAAGCTAAAACTAAAAGTGCATTATCTTTATTCTTGATTTGTGATTTATTTTTAATAGGTATTTTAACTCCTGGTATAAATTTATTATGCTTTAACTTGTTGTCTTCAACTATAAAATCGATTTCCTTTGAAATACCAAAAAAGTTTAAAGCGGTGGTTGCTTTCGCTGGAGCTCCATAACCTATTATCTTTTTATTTTTTTCTTTTAATTTCTTTAAATTCTTTAAAACATTCTCTCTAATTTTATAAACTTTTTTTCCAAAATTTTGATATGTTTTGAAATCTTTAATTCCGAAACTTTCTTCATCTTTAAGCATTTTTTTTACACTAGACTCTATTTTAACTTTTTTATCTTTTTTAATATAAATTCTTAAGGAACCTCCATGTGTGTCAACTTTCTCTGATTTATAAATTTTAGCGTTAAACTTATTAAAAAAGTTCACTAGAGATGTTAAAGACCAATAGTTATAATGTTCATGATATATATTGTCAAAAGTCAAATCTTTTAAAGTATTCATTAAATATTGAACTTCTATAACAATTGTTCCTTCATTTCTGAGTAGACTAAACATGCATTCAGCCATTTCTTTTAATTTATCTGAGTGAGCAAATACATTTGAAGCTAAAATTAAATCTGCATTTTTTTTAATTTTTTTAAGATTTTTTTTCTCTAAAAAACCATGAAATGTCTTAATCTTATTTTTATTAGCAAGTTTGGCTAGATTTTTTGCAGGCTCAATTCCTAATATTTTTTTAAACCCCAAATCTAAAAATGGTTTTAATGCGACACCATCATTACTTCCTATATCAATAATATAAGAATTTTTTTTATTTAACTTCAGTTCTTTCGAATATTTTTTTGCAGAATTTATGAAATGATCTCTAAATATTTTTGAAGTTGAGGAAGTATAAAGATAGTTTGAAAACATTTTTTTTGGGTCAACGGAAACAGATAGTTGACAGTTATGACATTTACCACAATAATTTACTTCTAAAGGATATAGCTCACACTTTTCATTTTCTTTACTAAGCAGGTTATTCGCAAGTGGCTGGTACCCCAATGAAACAACTCTTTTAAGATCAGTATTTTCACAACATCGGCACTCAAATTTATAACTTTCTAACAATAAATTCTTTTCTTTCTCATCAACAAACAAATGTCTAACAGTATGTGTGATCCCATAATTTTCATGATCTCTCTCTCCTCTAACAAGATTTAAAAATGTTGTATCTTCTGTAAAAACCATAGTGTGCGCAATATTTGGTTTAATAATTGACAGCTGTCCTGCGTTCACAACTTGGGTAATTTTAGGCGCATTAGGATTGATGATATCTTGGAATATTTCTATAATTTGACCTTTTGTGAATAAACATTTTTGTTCCTGCTGAGGATGATAATGATTAGCTCTAATAGTTCCTTTTTTTGAATCTATTAAACCAATTAGATTAATTGGTTCTGTCAATTCATGATTACTTATTGTTCCTCTATTATCAATAAATAAGTTTTCGCCATCTCTTACATGCTCCAAGTCTTTAATTAAATTTTGTTTAGACCATTTTTGAATCATCTCTTTGATATTTTGATCAAGATTATAAAGAAATTTAAAACCTGTATTTAGTAATTTTTTATTTGATAAAGAGAAACCTAAATTAGGAACTTCGTCATTTGTTTCCTTTAATGCTATTTTTGAATTGTGTTTTTTGCAAACTTTGGCAACCTCTTTCACTGTTAACGTATCTTTAGTTAAATTAAATATTTCTGAATTAATTTCACTTTTTTCCTCCATAAATTTAAAACATCGTGCGACATCTATTAAAGGAACTAAACTTTTGATTTGTCTACCCCCCGCAAATAATTTTAATGTTCCATCTTGAGAAGCTATTTTTGAAAATAAATTTGGCATTATATCCAATCTCATTGAGTCTGTTGAATATCCATAAACAGATCCAAGTCTTAAAATTACATAATTTTTTCCAGATTTTTTTAATTGAGCTTCATTGATAGCTTTGGAAGAAGAATAAGATAAAACCGGTTTTGTTTTTTCATCTTCTTTTATATCTGTTTTAACTTCATCTATTCCTTCATAAACAACATGAGTGGAGGGGAAAATAATTTTACATTTGTTTTTTATAACGTCTAAAATATTTTGAGTACCTTGTTCTGCTACTTCTGTTATTTTTTTATCCTTAAAGTCAGACGCTTCACTTTTTGTTCTAGGAACTTGTGTAACACCAGCTAAATGATGGACTATATCAGCATCTTGACAATATTTTTTTATAAGTTCTTTATTTAAAATATCACCTTGGATAAAATTCATATTCCAATTACGAACTTGATTAACTCTTTCAGAGATAAATCTGTTATCAATTACAGTAATATCGTGATGCCAACTAACACCTGAATATAGCTTACATAGTTCTGTGCCTATGTAACCTAAACCACCCGTAATAATGATTTTTTTTTTCATAGAATTTTTAATAAATATTTACTTATATTATTTTTTATTATAACTCAAATAGCATGAATATATATGATTGCTTTATGTATTTCGACGAGGATTTGCTTTTAGATCTAAGGTTAAATCACTTAAATAAATTCGTAAAGAAATTTGTTATTACTGAAGCAACTTATACTCATAACGGAAATAAAAAAAAACTTCAGTTTGATATTAAAAAATTTCAAAAATTTAAGGATAAAATTATTTACCTGGTTGTAGACAAACAACCTAAAAATATTATGCAACTTGACGAAAATGATTCTAAGGAAAAAAGAGGAGAAAAATTAATTCTTAACGGTATGGCGAGAGATTATTTTCAAAGGGAAAATTTAAAAAGAGGATTATTGAATACATCTGATGAAGACTTAATTTTAGTTAGTGATCTTGATGAAATACCAAATTTAGAAAATATAGATTTTTCAAAAATTAAAAATAATATAGTTATTTTTGAACAAAAAATGTTTTATTATAAATTTAACTTATTTTATAGTGATTTTGTATGGCAAGGCACTAAGGGAACAAAAAGTAAGAATTTTTTATCTCCTCAGTGGTTAAGAAATATTAAAGGAAAAAAATACTCAAAATGGAGATTAGATACATTATTTTCTAAAAAAAAATATTCAAATTTATTTTTTATAAAAAATGGTGGATGGCATTTTGCTTATTTAAGAACTCCAGAAGAATTAGAAAAAAAATTATTAAATTTTGCTCATCACTATGAATTTGAAGAAAGTGGCTTAAAAATAAATGATTTAAAAAAATTAATTTCTGAAAAAAGAGTTATGTATGATCATAATTTAGATCAAAAAGAATATAAGTGGTCGGGAAAGTCTATATTAAAAAAAGTAGAGTTAAATCTGTTACCGAATTATATATCAGAAAATATTGATATGTATAGAAAATGGTTAGACTAAAGATTTAATGAGTGCTTAATTCTTTTTTTTCTTTATCTTTGTTTGTAATTTGATTTACTTCTACCCACTCAACTCTCTTTAGAGGTTTTGTTAAAGCTACTTTCAACACCTCATCAACATTTTTTACAGGTATTACTTCCATTGCACTTAAAATAGTTTTTGGAACTTCTACTAAGTCTTTTTTGTTTTCTATCGGTATTAAAACTTTTTTTATTCCTGCTCTATGAGCTGCTAATAATTTTTCTTTTAAACCTCCAATAGGTAAAACTAATCCTCTTAAAGTAATTTCTCCTGTCATGGCCACATCTTTGTTAACTGGTATTTCAGTAATTGCTGAAATTATAGATGTTACCATTCCAACTCCGGCTGATGGACCGTCTTTAGGAGTTGCTCCTTCGGGAACATGAATATGAAAATCTTTTTTATCAAAAATAGGAGGGATTATACCGTAGTCTAAACTTTTTGATCTTATATAAGATTTTGCTGCTTTAACTGACTCCTGCATCACATCTCCCAATTTTCCTGTAATTTGCATTTTACCTTTACCTGGCATGACCGCTGACTCAATCTTCAATATTTCACCACCCGCTTCTGTCCAAGCTAATCCTGTTACTACTCCAATTCTATTTTCCTCTTCAATCTCTCCATGATTAAATTTCTGAATACCAAGTAAATTTGCTAAATCTGTTTTGTTAACAGGGTTGTTAACTTTTTCATTGTTATCAATTTTTTTTACAAGTTTTCTAGCAATTTTTGAAATTTCTCTTTCAAGGTTTCTAACCCCTGACTCTCTAGTGTAGTGTCTAATTATTTCTCTATTAATATTCTCATCTATAGTCCACTCTTCTTTTTTCAAACCATTATTTTTACTTTGGTTAGGTATTAAGTACTTTTGAGAAATGTTTACTTTTTCATCCTCTGTATATCCAGACAATCTAATTACTTCCATTCTATCGAGTAGTGGAGGCAGAATATTTAAAGTATTTGCAGTAGTAACAAACATTACATCGGATAGATCATAGTCGACCTCCAAATAGTGATCATTAAATTCTTTATTTTGCTCTGGATCAAGAGCTTCCAGTAATGCTGAAGAAGGATCTCCTCTGTAGTCATTTCCAACTTTATCAATTTCATCTAAAAGAAATAAAGGATTTTTAGTTCCAGCTTTTTTCATCATTTGAATAATTTTTCCTGGCAAGGATCCAATATAAGTTCTTCTATGTCCTCTAATTTCAGCTTCATCTCTAATTCCTCCCAATGAAATTCTAATAAATTTTCTATTGGTAGCTTTTGCTATTGATTTACCTAAAGATGTTTTACCAACTCCCGGTGGGCCTACTAAACATAAAATAGGACCTTTCATTTTTTTTATTCTTTTTTGGACTGCTAAAAATTCTATTATTCTCTCTTTAACTTTTTCAAGACCATAATGATCTTCGTCTAAGATTTTCTGTGCATTATTTAAGTCTGTATTTATTTTTGATTTATTTGACCAAGGAAGTTCTGTCATCCAATCGAGGTAATTTCTAACTACTGTTGCCTCTGCAGACATGGGGCTCATTGATTTTAATTTTTTTAATTCAGACAAAGATTTTTCCTTTGCTAATTTAGGCATTTTTGCGTCTGTAATTGCTTTAGCTATAGACGTTAATTCATCTTTCCCTTCGTCAATTTCTCCAAGTTCTTTTTGGATGGCTTTTAATTGCTCGTTTAAATAGTATTCACGTTGAGTTTTTTCCATTTGATTTTTTACTCTACCTCTAATTTTTTTCTCCACCGAAAGAACACCCGTTTCTTTCTCAATCAATGTATGTATTTTTTCTAATCTTTTATTAAGATCAGTAATTTCTAATAGCTCTTGTTTTTCAAATATTTGAATACTTAAATTAGATGAAATGTTATTTGCTATTTGGGATGGATCTTTTAAATTTTTAAGGTTGTTAGACCCTTCATTTAAATCTTTTTTACTTAATATTTGCAATCTTTCAAATTTTTTAACTAAACCAATTGCTAGTTTATCAAGATCTTTTGTAATATTTGTATCATCTACAATTTCAACTTCGCATGTAAGATAATTATTACTGTTTTCTTTATGTTTAAGGATCTTTATTCTTTTTTCACCTTCAACTAAAACTTTTACGGTACCATCTGGTAGTTTCAGAAGCTGTAAAACTTTACTCAAACAACCGTATTGATATAAATCTTTACTCTCGGGATCATCAATTTCAGAATTTTTTTGAGTAATTAAAACTATCGATTTATCTGACTTCATTACTTCTTGAAGAGCTTTAATAGATTTTTCTCTACCAACAAATAATGGGACAACCATAGATGGGAAAATTACTATGTCTCTTAACGGTAATAATGGTTTTAAATAAGTTGTTTTCATTAGTTCTTAATATGGCAATTAAAATGCCAATTTCAAGAAACAAATTAGGTTTATGCTACTGATGTTGATGTTTTTTTACCGTATGTGACAATGGGCTCAGAAGTACCTTTAACGGCTGAGTTATCTACAGTAACTTTAATTACATTGTCCATATCAGGTAGTTCGAACATTGTTTTTAACAAAATATTTTCTAAAATTGATCTTAACCCTCTAGCGCCTGTTTTCTTAGTTATGGCTTTTTTCGCTATTTCTGAAATCGCTTCATCATTAAATTCAAGCTTAACATCTTCAAATTCAAATAGTCTCTGATATTGTTTAATTAAAGAGTTTTTTGGCTCTTTTAAAATTTTTACTAAAGATTTTTCATCTAAATCATCAAGAGTAGCGATTATGGGCATTCTTCCAATAAATTCGGGTATTAACCCATATCTAATTAAATCTTCAGGTTCTAATAATTTCATTATTTCAGAAAGAGGTTGTTCTTTGAAATTTTTTACTTTTGCTCCAAATCCAATTGAACTGCCTTTTCCTCTGCTATCAACTAATTTATCTAGTCCAGCAAATGCTCCACCGCAAATAAATAATATATTTGTTGTATCGACTTGTAAAAATTCTTGTTGTGGATGTTTTCTTCCTCCTTGAGGTGGAACGCTTGCGACAGTTCCTTCCATAATTTTTAATAAAGCTTGTTGTACCCCTTCACCAGAAACGTCTCTAGTGATAGAAGGATTTTCTGATTTTCTACTAATTTTATCCACTTCATCTATGTAAACTATTCCTCTTTGAGCTTTTTCCACATTATAATCTGCAGCCTGCAATAATTTTAAAATTATATTTTCTACATCTTCGCCAACATAACCAGCTTCGGTTAATGTGGTTGCGTCTGCCATAGTAAAAGGGACATCTAAAATTCTTGCTAAGGTCTGTGCTAATAAAGTTTTACCGCATCCAGTAGGACCAACTAATAAAATATTAGATTTTGAAAGTTCTACGTCTTTGTTATTTGTTGTTTCATGATTTAGTCTCTTATAGTGATTATGAACCGCTACTGACAAAATTTCCTTTGCAAACTTTTGACCAATCACATAGTCATCAAGAACATTACATATTTCTTTTGGGGACGGGACACCATCTTGATGTTTAACCAAAGAACTTTTGTTTTCCTCTTTGATAATATCCATACAAAGCTCAACACATTCATCACAAATAAAGACTGTTGGGCCTGCAATAAGCTTTCTTACTTCATGTTGGCTTTTGCCACAGAATGAGCAATATAAAATATTTTTATTATTTTTTTCTGACATATCGAATCAATATGATTAATATAAATCTGAAGGATGTACTTATCAAGTTGAAGTTATAATAATTGCTATATCTTGTGTTTTATTTTCTTTTTTCTACAACAGAGTCTATTAGACCAAATTTTTTAGCCTCTTCTGCTGTCATGAACTTATCACGCTCTAAAGCTTCTGATATTTCAATAACAGGTTTTCCTGTGTGTTTTGAGTAAATTTTATTTAGTCTTTCTTTCAAAGATAAAATTTCTTTTGCGTGAATTTGGATGTCAGTAGCCTGGCCTTGAAATCCAGCAGAGGGTTGGTGAACCATTATCCTTGAATTCGGCAGAGAGTATCTCTTACCTTTTTCTCCGGCAGCCAATAGAAATGAACCCATAGAAGAGGCTTGTCCGATACATAAAGTTGATACTGGTGAAGTAATATATTGCATTGTGTCATAAATTCCTAACCCTGCAGTTACTAATCCTCCAGGACTATTAATATAAAAATTAATTTCTTTTTTTGGGTTTTCTGACTCTAAAAAAAGTAATTGTGCAGTAACTAATGAAGCAACAGCGTCATTAACAGGGCCGACTAAAAAAACTATTCTTTCTTTTAAAAGTCTTGAATATATATCATAAGCTCTCTCACCTTTGCTTGTTTGTTCAACAACCATTGGAATTAGATTATTCATGTTTTCTTCGAATTCACGACTCATTGTTGATTTATACAACTATTGATTACTTTTTACTAATTTTTTTTGGTTTAGATTTGTTTTTATTAGAAGATTTAGTTTTTGATAGGGTATCACTATCTAAATTTGGTTTGTTAAATTCTGAAATAATTTTTTCTGCTTCTTTAGTGTCTATTTCTTTTGTTGTAATTTTTACTTTTGATTTTATTAAATCTATAATTTTTTCTTCATAAATAGAACCTTTTAAACTTTGAGTAGCGCTTGGATTTTTTTGATAATATTCAATTATCATTTTTTCTTGTCCTGGCATACCTTTAATTTGTTTTTGAATTTCAGCTCTAACTTCTTCATCTGTTACTTTGAGATTATTTTTTTCACCATATTCGTTTAAAAGTAATCCTAATTTAATTCTAGATTTAGCTAATTTTTCATTGTCAAGTTTATGTTTTTCTCTTTCTTCAGGCTTAAGATTTTTTGTCATTATAGATGTTTCTTGATCGATCAAGTTTTGAGGTAAATCAACTTTGTGATTTTTTTCAATTTGATCTAAAATTTCTTTTTTTGTGATAGAACTTAATGCTTGCACATATTGACTTGAGATCTGTTTTTCTATTAAAGATTTTAAATCATTTACATTTTTAGCACCCATCGTTTTTGCAAAATTGTCGTCTACTTTACTTTTAATAGATTTCTTAACGTTTAAGATCTTACATTCAAATTTTGTTTTTTTATTTGCAAGTTCTTTTTTTGGATGATTTTCTGGTAGCACAGCATTTATAGTTTTAGTTTCATTTTTCTTAACACTAACTAATTGTTGATCGAAGCCTTTTAAAAATAAATCTTTACCTAATTCAAGTTGAACTCCTTTACCTTCACTACCTTCAAATTTTTTTCCTTCAAGTGTTGCTGTGTAATCAAAAATAACTTGATCTCCAATAATTGCTTTTTCACTTTCATTTTTATCTACAAATTGTTTGTTTTGTTCTGATATTTCTTTTAATTTTTCTTCAACTATTTTAGCTTCTATCTTAATTTTAAAATCAGTCGCCTGAAATTTATCAAAACTTTTGAGTTCAATGCTTGGTAAACAATCAATTTGTAATTCATAATTTAAATCTTTTCCTTCTCCAAATTGTTTGAGATCTATTTTTGGTTGACCTGCTATTTTTAATTTTTTTTCCTCTATTGCTTTAGATGAAGTATCTCGTAAAATTTTATCGACTACTTCTCCATAAATAGATTTGCCAAATTGACTTTTAATTACAGCTGGAGGAACCTTTCCTGGCCTAAAACCTTTTAGAGCAACTTCTTTTTGTAACTCATTAAGCTTTTCATCCATTTTTTTTTGGATAATTTTCTTATCAATTATGATTGATAAAATTGTTCTTAGACCTTTTTTTGATTTAACTTCTACTTTCATAAATATTTGGTGGGCAAGAAGAGACTCGAACTCTTAAGCCTTGCGGCACTGGTTTCTAAGACCAGCGCGTATACCAATTCCGCC
>MDSY01082717.1_pt1 | contig 19223 bp, 14 predicted proteins | sample 811131 | NCBI WGS metagenome assembly MDSY01 (sample SAMN05326643, study PRJNA326480) | marine metagenome | isolation source: seawater | place: Atlantic Ocean: South West | collected 2010
AACGAACTCAACACTCTTAATGGCTACACCGGAACTATGGCAGACCACAATCTACTGAGTGGACAAGCGGCAGCCGGAGTCAAGAATACCAACGTTGGATATCTGTCAGGGGCTACAAGCAACATCCAGACCCAACTGGATACCCTGACAACCAACCTCACGACGACTAACAATAACTTAACGTCGGCAGTTCCTACCGGAATGGTCATGATGTGGTCGGGCGCTTCCAACGCGATCCCGACAGGCTATGTGTTGTGCGATGGCGGCAATGGGACTCCAGATCTCAGAGATAGGTTTGTAGTTGGTGCAGGTAGTGGTTATGCAGTGGGCAACACAGGCGGCGCAAGCACCGTTACTTTGACCGCTGCACAGATGCCATCTCACACTCACACATACTCAGATCTGTACGTTCTACAGCAATCACTGAATCCCGGCATTGACATCGATTTCAACGCGACAACTTGGGACCCGAACGGCAGTAGAACTGGTACGACAAACTCTGCAGGTAGCGGTCAGGCTCACGAGAACAGACCTCCCTACTACGCACTCTGCTACGTTATGAAGACATAGGTCTGTGCAATGGATAATAAACTATTAGTCGGCGTCATGGCGTCAGCAATCTTGGCGCTCGTTGGTTGGAACATAAAGACCACCAATGAACTGCAGTTATCTGTACAGAAGTTGGAGATCATATTGTTGTCTGACGCTTTCGAGAATTGAGGTGACCATGGTGGAACATGTACGCACGTTTCTGGACGACTGGAAGGTCTGGCCTAGAGGCATGATGATCGCTTTTACAGTCATGTCGTGGAGGGTGGTGGAGTGGTTTATGAACCTTCCAGACCCAACGACACAACAATCAGCATTAGTATCCGTAGTGATGGGGGCTGCCACAGGGGCATTCGCGATCTGGATGGGAAAAGAGTAACATATGTTTAGTGCAATTATTTTCGCGTGTTCGCTTTCAGCAAGCGAGTGCAAAACCTTTGGTAACCACAAGATCTTCACAGACGAACAATCGTGTATTACGAGCCTCGGAGGTGGGATCATGCAGATCGAACAGCAAGGTTGGCAGATAAAGCAATACACTTGCTATAAATGGGCCGAAGACGTCTAACATGAACTATTGTGACATGAGAGGCTTGATATGGCCTGTGTTGTTTTGTGTTTTCGTCATATGCGTTCTGCCTGTGTTGCTCGTAGATAACGCAAAATACTGTAAGCAGAGTATAGTTCCATGTTACCCATGGACTACTCCAGAATAATTTAGGAGGAGGGTGTAGTGCCTAACTTACCAATCCGAGGACTTGGGTCTGTAGGTGTGGTCACTGACGTTGACCCCTACAACTTACCAATAAATGGCTTTACTCGAGGCAAGAACATAAGATTTCATGAAGGCAAGGTGAGCCATGGTCCGGTGTTTCGGGACGTTGCTGCAGGGAACCAACTGACTAATCCAATGTTTGTCCATGGCGTCCAAGCCGCGACAGGTTATGACACTGTGTTAGTCGTTACAGATCAATTTGCCATCGAAGAGTTTAGCAACGGTGTTTTCACACAGAGACACAATGCAGCCTCTCAGTTAAACACAACAGAAATAACAGCGACCACATTGGCTAACGTCACCTATGTAAACCGCAGCGATCGTATTCCGGTCCATAGGACCTCCAGTACTTCCGCCTTCACGGATCTACCGAACTGGCCCACGACACTTAGAGCCACTTCGTTGCGTTCGTTTGGTGACTTCTTGGTCGCAATGAACACCACAGAAAACGGTGTCGAGCATCCGAACAGGGTCCGCTTCAGTACCACTGCATTGTCCAACAATGTCCCAAGCACATGGGACGAGACTGATGTGACCCAGAGTGCAGGTTTCAACGACCTTGTACAGATGGAAACACCCATCTTAGACGGAGCCACTTTAGGGTCCAACTTCCTCGTTTATTCGAGCGATCAGGTTTGGTTGATGGAGTTCGTCGGTGGCACCTTTATCTTTAACTTTAGAAAAATATTCGATGATGCCGGAGTAATGTCTCAGAACTGCATCGTGGAGGTAGAAGGCAAGCACTTCGTGTTCGACTTCGATGATATCTATATGACCGATGGAAACACAAGGCAGTCTATCTGCGATGGTCGGGTCCGAGACTACATATTCAACAGTATCGACTACAACAAAAGAGGCGAGGCTTTTGTTCTTCATAATGCCAACCTCGAAGAGATCTACTTCTGCTACCACTCAGGCGATGACTTGGCGTTGGTACAAGACGGAGACAAGTGTAACCGTGCAGCCGTGTTCAATTACAAGGAAGACACATGGAGTTTCTATGATCTTCCTAACGTAGTGGGCGGAAGCGTAGCCAACATTTCTTCAGTACAATCGTTTGCCACAGTCCCAACGACTTTGACTTATGCAAACGCAGGTGGTTCCTACTTGAGCCAAGAGTCTGAGTTCAAACGACAGGCACTTATGGTTTCCAAGCAGACGACAACTGACGTCAACTATACGGTCACTGTTGCTGCAAAGGCTGACGGTAGTGGTAATGCGTACTTTTTAGATGGTGTGGAGGCTCCGGCCCTTACATTATTTAGAGGCCAAACGTACAATTTTGATATTTCTGATGCAACCAATGCCCTCCACCCTTTGGTATTTGCAGAATCTGACGGTACTCTTTATTCCAACGGTGTCAGCCAAACTGGCGTAAATGGTGTTGCCGGAGGCATGGCAACCTTTACTGTTCCTATAGATGCTCCTGCATCTCTTCAATACAAGTGTAATTCACACGCGAATATGGGAAACACTATCACATCCACTGACGGACTTGTTGGTGTGCCATTTTCAACAATCTACGGAGTCGACTTACCTGACGTAGGTTCACTCACACAACCAACAGACATAATAGTTAGTAAACCTGCATTACTAGAGAGAAGTGGTATCGATCTGGATGATCAAGGAATTGAGATCTCTGGCTACAAAGTGATCAATACCTTCTATCCTCAGATGTCTACTGCCAACTTGGACGGAAACTTTACTTTCCACTTTGGATCTGCAGATATACCAACGGCTTCTCCAACCTATGAACCTGCGATCACTTTTGATGTCTACCAAAGTTACAAGGTCGACACTCGTATCTCTGGTAGATACCTGAGTTACAAAGTGGCGGCTCCAACTCTGAAAGACTTTTCTTTCTCAGGTATGGACATCAATGTAATTGTAACAGGTCGGAGGTAGTTATGGCTCTCTCTGACTTACTCAATGTTTTGGTCAAGAACTATGTTCGTAGGCCAACTCCAACTCTTAAACAGGATGAACTAGGTCCTTACGTTCAGAACCAACTCAGCGAAATAGAGTCGACAATGGCGACTTTAGCAGACGCAGCCCTGACCGTATCGGACCAAGAGCCGGAAAGTAAACGGAAGGGCATGGTTCGATATGCAGTATCGCCGTGGGACCCTCTTGGCGATGGTACGACAGGACTTGTTGTTTACGGAGGTAGTTCTTGGACAGCGGTAGGCGGATCGTCTTCTGCACCTGCACCAATAAATGCTTCAGTAGTCGATTTAGGTGACTGGGAACTTTCTCAGTCTGGAAGTGACTTGAAGTTCGCTTATGCAGGTACAGACAGATTTTCACTGTCTAGCACTGGTGCATTAACTGGTGTGGCAAGCATTACAGGGCCAACAACAAACGCAACGACAGTTGATCTAGGTGCTTGGACAATCACGCAATCTGGAAGTGACCTCAAGTTCGCTTACAACGGAACAAACAGGTTCAAACTCGAGTCTAACGGACACATGACTGTTGAGAACAACGTAACAGCATATGGAAGTGCATAATAGAAAGGAATTTTAATATGTGGGGCGCAATAATCGGCGGCGCAATGGGCCTTATGGGTGCCAATAAGCAAGCCAAAGCGATGGATAGAGCAAACGCCGCTAATATGGCAAGTTTCAATATGTATCGACCCTATGTAGAAGGTAATTTAGGGGCTGCAGACACTGCACTCGGAGGAGTTCTGTCAACAGGAGCCTACCAAGGTGATACTCTAGCCGGACCTAACCAGTACAGCGTAGATACAGCCAACAATATGGGCCGTATCGGAAACGCCATGCAGAACACTGGCTCCAACATCATGGGCCAGACGACAGGTTTCGGTCAGAATGCCAACAATCTCTACAATCAGTACATGGGAATGGCTGATAGTGCAGGTCAAGACCGCATGGCGACTGCCATGGACTACGCCAACAACAATGTGGACGCATTAGCAAACGTAGCCTTACGAGACAGTCGACGAAACTTGGACTCAAGCCTACAACAGGGCAATCTGAATGCCTCTGGAACTGGAAATATGAACGCAAGTCGTGCAGGTGTGGCTGATGCCATCGCCAGACGTGACTTTGATGATCGTGCAGCCGACGTCAGAACAGGTCTACAGAACCAACTGATCGATAGATCCCTTGCACAACAAGCACGTCAGTTCTCAGATCGAGGAGATGCACTGAATGCAGCCGGAGGTGCCAACCAGAACATCATGGGCGCATACGGTATGGGCATGAATGCTGCAGGTGAGGGTGCTAACTTCGGAATGAACGCCGGAAACTTCATGCAACAGCAAGAACAGAACCGATTGAACGATATGCGTGACAGGTTCGAGCGTGATCGAGACTTCGAGTTCGACATGCGCGAAAGATACGGTCAAGGCATTCTGTCTCAAGGCGGTACGACTTCAAATAGAACGCAGGTCAACAGAGTAGACCCCTATCAGGGCGCTATGGGCGGTGCTATGGGTGGCTTTGGTTTCCAGAACAAGTATTTCCCTGACGGATTAGCTGAAAGCAAAATGTTTGACGGCTACTTCGGCAATAAGAGTGGGTTGGGAGGCTTTGTCTGATGGAATGGGACATAATTAGTAAAAACCCTAAGTTTATCTCTGCTATCGGCCCATATGTTTATGGAGATCCTCAAGAATGGTGGAATAGACTGAAGCCAGAGACTCAACAGCAATTAGCCGCTGAGTATGGAACGCAAACACCTGCATTAAATCAAGAAGAACAACCCGAAGTTGCTCCAGTTATGAACCCTAACGATGGATTTGAAAGAGTTATGGTTGGAAGTGGTTTGAACTTGGGCAGCGTCATGTACAACCCTGCAACTGGCGAAGTTAAGGCAGTAGAGGGCGATCCAGTTAGCCAACTTTATATGCAGAACTCCAATATCCAGAACATGGCTAAAGATAAGTACAACCAAAGTGTAAATGCTCCAGTTTTAGAAGCCACTAAAAATCTGGAAACCATGAACAACATCGTGAACGCTCAAGAGGGCGATGTCGATGGTGCTATCCTTAACCAGTACACAGATGCTAGAAACAATGTGACTGAACAACAGAGAGCGGCTTTGTCTCAAATGTCTAACCCTTCAGCGGTGGACATGGCAGTAAACAGACCGTCTTATACAACACCAGTTCTAACTGGTCTTGAGCAATTCGAGGTAGATAATCCTCTACTTAAAACTAAACCAGTAGAAAATAATGTTGCTCTTGGCCTTCCTGTCGAGGGTGGTCCGGCAACTGGGATCAACACACAAATAACTCCTAACAATGTGGTGGCTCCTCCTCCTGTTCTAGGAATGAATGAAGAGGCAGGTCGTGGTAACATGTATGATACCTACCGATCTCCTGTTCTTGTTGACACAACTCAGCCCAACACTGGGACGTCGACAGGTGTACTAGAGACAACTGATGGACCAAGTGTTCGCTCGATCATGAGTTCTTCGGGTCCGAAGACTAGTAACATGCGTGGCTCTATGATGCCTGAGATGCTGATCGATAGAAACGAGGCTCTCATTCGTATTGGTGGAAGAATGTATGGTGGTGCGCTCCAAGGTGACGGTATAAGTGCCGCTACTGATGAATACGGTAAGATCCAAGATGCAAACCGTGCTACAGCAATGGAAAAGTATAAGACAGATCAGGCTCAGAAACTTGCCATGGCTAAAGCAGCCGCTAAAGGCAAAGGCACTGACACTAAGACATTAACGGGCATGACGGCTCAGATGGACAGCTACCAACGTGCGCTACAAGCAATCGCAGACAGCCGTGCGGCAGGTGGAAACCTGACAGGCGTTGGTGGAATGTTTAAGTCTTTGTTAGACAACTTCACAGGTGACGAAGACGGCGCACGTCGATTGATCTTATCCAAAGTGAAAGTTGATGATGCTCTTATGCGTGTTGCCCATACTAAAGGTGCGATCTCTAACGCTGAGATGAAACTTTTCTTATCTCCGGCTCCAAAGAACTGGCAAGACGAGAAGATTTGGGAATCTTGGCTGAATGAAAGAGTAGATGCTCTTAGAACAGTTCAGAACAGATTGGCGACAGGTCAGAAAGTTCCGCCGGAAATGGCGTCCGCTAGTGTAGAAGCAACGAAAGCGTCCATTGCGACTGAGCCTGATGCTCAAGGCTTTTCGATTAAAGAAGTCACACCAAAGTAGGAAGGCTAATCATGCCAACATATGAAATCACGGCTCCTGACGGACGTTCGTTCGAAGTCACAGGACCGAATAAAGAAGGTGCGTTGGCAGCCTTAAAGGCCCAACTGGCTAAAGAAACTCAATCGGCACAAACTGAGGCTCCAGACACTAGTCTGTCTGGGGCTGCAAAGTACGGCGTAAATCAAGCACAAAGTATATTTGGCAAAGGTGTCCGAAGTGCAGGTGAACTACTACCCGACAGTGCAATTAGCGATAAGATCGAAGCCTACGGACAGTCTGTGGACGAGAGGAACCAAGCCGAGGCCGAAGCCCTCAACTACCAGAGACCAGATAATGCAGACGGTATCATCAAGAACCTAAGAGAGGGTGATATCGGTGGTGCAGGTAAGTCTTTGTTGTACTCCTCGGCTGAAGCGGCTCCACAAGTAGCCGTTGGTGCAGGGACATCGTTGGCTGCAGGTGCAGCTATGGCAGGTGCGCCAATCGTTGGCGGCACTCTTGCTGCAGGTGGTACACTTTTGGGTATCAACCAAGCACTTGGTGCCAACAGAGCCGAGAAAGAAGAGAAGGGCCTAGATCCTACAGCTACAATCACTGACTTAACAACAGCGATTGCCAGTGGTGTGATCGAACTTACACCTCTAAAAGGTGGCGGTGCTACTCTGAAAGTTCTACGCGAAGGCGCTCAAGAGATGGGACAAGAAGGTCTCGTCATTGGTGGTACAGCCGTCCAAGGCGGTGAATATGTACCTCAAGAAATCTTTGAAAGAGTTGCCGAGGCAGGTATCGTAGGTGCCACAATCTCAAAAGGTATCAACACCACCATCTCCACCGTGAATAAAGCAGGTGAAACTGTTTTCCGACCAAAAGCCGAGTTAGACCCAGAGACTGGTCAGGCTGCAGGTGATGTAGCGAGAATGATGGACGAGATTGCTACTGATGAAGGCTTCAATCGTAAGAACGTAGATCCTTCGTCACAAGAAGGCGCAAATGCAATTCTTAATGCTGCAAGATCTCGAGTCCGAGCCGAGATCGATCAAAACATGAGTATTCTTAATAAGGAAATCTTAAAGAATGCCGACGCAGAAACAAAAGCCAAATTTAAAGAAACCCTCCGACAAGCCCGTAACAAAGTATCTAATACGGTCACGAAAGAAAATCTCGAGTTTGTTAAACAGAAAGTTGGGGGGACATACGAAGGGAGATCGCTACTAAATGCTCTTCGCAAATCTAATGTCATCACCGAAGTATATAGTTCAGGTCTTAAAGGTGGTGTTTCACAGTTCACTGACAATTTTAATCCTCTTCCTCGTTTTGGCAGGTCTTACACACCTGCAGGGTTGCTCACAGGTAACATCAACATGGGTGCCGCTGCCGCTACTGGAGGTCAAACTCTAGCAATACAGATACCTGCCGTCGTAGGTGGTCGAGCAATCGACGCCGTGACAGGTAGACGAAGCAAGGTAAACACCTTCATTCGAAAGAACCGGAAGAAAGCAGGGTTGGACGATCCGACAGGACCTAAAGTCGAAGGGCGTACAGCCGCTCTTAGGGCTGCCGCTCAACAACAGGCAGACGCTAAGAAGCAAGCGGATGAAGAGGCAGACGCAGCGGCTTTCGTCGCTCAATATAACCAAGGTTTTGCGCCAAACCCTGCATCTCCAAGAGGTAAAGTCTTCGAAGGTATTACTGAAGTAAATCCAGAGATCCAACAGAACATGACGCCTAGAGAAATTGATCAAATGATCGAAGAGATCTTAGGCAGACAAGAGGCTAGATTTGCCGCGATGGGTAATACAAAAGACGCTCAAATAATGCTGAGAGCGATTACCGAATATAGGCAAATGTTGCAGACTGGTAAGATGGGTAAACGTGAAGGACCATTAAATTCTGTTATTGGCATGATTAAAGAGATGATCGACAGGCCACCACAACAGACGCCTCCACAAGGCGGTAGTCCCCTACCACCTGGTCAAGATGGACCAGTCAGTCCAACACCTTCCAGAGTTCAACGTGGAATTGACGATAACCGTGCTTTTCTTGACAATTTAGCCTCTCGTGTTGACGAAGCACCTGCATCTATTGCGGATAAAGCGACTTTGAAGCAAGCGCTAGGGGATATGCGTCTAAATTTAGGCTCAGATGCTTTTAAGAAAGTTAAGAAAATTTATAGCGACGCTCGAGGCAATCTTGCGAACAAAAACCTTGCAGAACAGTATCTCAAACCCTATTTAGATAGAGTAGAGATGCAGCAAGCCGCTCGTAAGGCTAAAGCAAACAGAAAGAAACCAAAGAGTGACCCAAAGCCAAAAACAGATCCCCAAGGTGGACAAGGACCTAGTGTCGGGACCGATGGAGATGCGCCTCCAACAGATCCTACAACGGCACCGCAAACGCCTCCAGAACCTAAAGCAAACCCAAAGCCCAAAAAAGCCACAGAACCAGAAATAAAGAAGAACCTTCCAGAAGCCAAAGCACTAATTGAGATTGGTAAGGTTGGTTCCAAATATGAGAACGGTATTCAAGACGTCGATACGGCTCTTGAGGTTGCTCAAATCCTTGGCATTACTGTCAGAATGATGAACTCTGGAACGGCTCTCAAGAATGAAGTTGGAGGGGGTGGTAGTGTTCTTGGTAAGTTTCGTCCTAACCCAACCGCTAAAGGTTACGGTGGAACGGCTTTCGCTATAAGAGTTGGTGGTTCATTTAAAGGTAAGAAGAGAACTCCACTTCAAGCACTCCGAACATTACTTCATGAGATGGCCCACGGCATAACTTTGGGAAAGATGGACGGTGAGACTGTAAGAGGTCAAACCACATATTTTCAGAACCCTCTGTCTCAGGAGTTTGAACTCTCAGGCGTCCAAAACTCTTACACAGACTCAGTCTTGAGACCTCTTATTGAGGCAAAAGGCACAGATCCTCGTAAGAACCCACTACTAGCCGAGATCATTGCAGTCCAAGAGAAAGCAGATGTCTATCTACAGAGTAATCCTTCTGAAACTACTAAGGTCCGTCCTTATCGAGAGTATTTCAACGATCTAAACAGGTTGCACCAAGAGAGAAATGATGCGGCTAAAACTGATGCTCACCGTAGGCTCTACGATAAAGCAATCAGGGAAGTAGAACGTGATCGTGCGAAGTTCAAAAGGTACATGGAGTCGAGTGCAGAGTTATCAGTAGATCCAATGTGGATTTACTTGATGAATCCAAAGTTAGCCAAAGATCTCATGCCTCTAAATTCTAAGATGATTAGAGAAGAGTTCAAAAAGGCAAACGGTACAATCCAGTTCTACTCTCATCCGTTTGCTACAATCCTAGCCACTGTAATGAGCATGGGAATGTTAGCAGCCCTCGGACTCCAAGAACCAGATGAAGAGGTCATGCCAGATGGCATCCTAACCGCTTAAGAGAGGCCCTTCGGGGCCTTTTCTACATAAGGAGACTTATATGGGCGCACCAAAGAACCCTCGGAAGAAAGCACCAAAGAAGGAACTTACTCATCCGAAAAAGGCAAACCATGGAAAGTCAAACTACTTCTCCACACTTATGTCTACTCCAGAAGGCAGAGCATTGAGAAAGCAATGGTCAACAAAGCCTAAGAAAAATGCAGGTCGTCCAAGAGGTACTCCCGACGGTTACACTGCAGAAATGATCAAGCCGATCAGAAAACAAGCAAAAGCAGATGCTGAAAGGATTGTTGCGATAATGGCTAAAGAAAACGATATCGACGACGAATATGCAGTCGAAGCATTGAAGACAGCCGTCGAGATAATGCGCGAACCTGCACAGAATAGAGACCGCCTTACAGCGGCTCGAATGGTCTTGGATTTCACTAAGACAAAACCTGCCGCTAAGAGCGAAGTCACAATCGGTAAGGCCGAAGCCTTCTTGGAGTCGCTGTTAGACAGCGATCAAGAAGAAGAGCAAGATGGACAAGAAACTTAAAGCAGTCAGACAGCGACTATTTAATGACTTCGATTTTTACGCAAAATCAGCCCTAAAGATTAGAACTAAAGATGGCGACATTCAGCCTCTTAATCTGAAACCTGCACAAAAGTTACTTCAAGATGCAGTGGACAATCAGCTAAAGACTGAGGGCAAAGTTCGTATCATAATTCTTAAAGCGAGACAGCAAGGTCTAAGTACCTATTGCGGTGGTTATCTCTACCACAATGTGTCTCAGCGAAAGGCTTGTAAGGCTTTGGTGATTACTCACCATTCTGACAGTACTCGAGCCTTGTTTGATATGACTAAGCGTTACCATGAAAACTGTCCTGAGTTACTGAAGCCGCACACTAAATACTCATCTCGCCGTGAACTTACATTTGACGTCTTGGACAGTTCTTATGTTGTTGCGACGGCAGGTGGTGAAAGTGTTGGTCGAGGTGAAACTTTAACCCATGTTCATGCTTCTGAAATAGCGTTCTGGTCTAAATCCACTGCGCTAGAGAACTGGAACGGCCTCACACAAGCAGTCCCAAACAAAAAGGGAACTGCAATCTTCGTAGAAAGTACCGCAAACGGTGTTTCGGGCGTCTTCTATGATCTGTGGAGAGGAGCCGTCGAGGGAACCAACGGATACATTCCTGTGTTCATTCCTTGGCATTTGGACCCCGACTATCGGGAACCAGTTCCTGAGAACTTCGAACAGACACCAGAAGAGGAAGAACTAGTTGATAAGTATGGACTCGATGATGAACAACTCATGTTTAGACGGCGCAAGATCGCTCAGAACGGAATTGATCTGTTTAGACAAGAGTATCCTATCGAGGCTGAAGAAGCCTTCCTTACAACTGGTAGACCAGTGTTTAGCCCAGAATCCCTACAAGAGGCTCTCGACGATGCTCCAGATCCTATCAATAGATTGGCGCTCGAAGGCGATGAGTGGCTAGAGAACCCTCGAGGCGAACTATCACTCTACAGGAAACATGACGCCGGAGAGAGATACACAATCGGAGCGGATGTTGCGATGGGCGTTTCTGGAGGCGATTGGTCTGTAGCGCAGGTTTTGGACTCGAAGAAAAGGCAAGTTGCCACTTATCGAGCCAGAGTACATCCTGACTACTTTGCGACAGTTCTCTTCGCTCTCGGTGAGTTTTTCAATGAGGCTCTCATAATCGTAGAAAACAACAGCCACGGCATACTGACCTGTACTAGGCTCGGCAAGGACATGGCTTATCCAAATTTTTACACTGAGATCCAAGTCGATAAACTTACAGATAAAGAGACCGTTAAACTCGGTTTCACAACCACCTCCAAAACTAAGCCGCTTGTTATCGACGAACTGAGGGCAGCGCATAGAGATGGAACAATCGAACTAAACGATAAAGTCACTATCCGAGAAATGCTCACATACATCGTCAATAATAGCGGTGGCATGGAGGCAGAAGCCGGATGCTTTGACGACTGTGTGATGAGTTTAGCACTCGCCAATCACATTCATGAAGGTGTGTGGACGCCGATAGAAGCAGTCGATGAATTTTACATTGAGATGGTTTAGATATGAAATCAGAAGAATTAAAAGAACTTGATGACGAGAAGATCCTCTCATTAGTCGATCAAAACTTGAGACGATCAATAGGCTACTACGATAGTGAACTGTCGAAAGAACGCCAAAAGGTTATGGACTATTACTCAGCCCATCTACCTAAACCTGCACATGATGGTAATTCCAAGTATGTCAGTCAGGACGTCTACGATGCTGTCGAAAGTATGAAGGCTGCACTACTAGAGACCTTTAGCACTGGTAACAAAACTCTCCGCTTCGCTCCTCAGAATATTGACGACGTACAGATGTCTGAATTGGCTACCGAATACACAGATTACGTCCTTCACCGACAGAATAATCTTTTCGAGGTGATGTCGACTGTGATCCATGATGGTCTGATTGCGAGAGCCGGAATTTGTAAAGTCTACTGGGAACAAAAGACTGACAGTCACCTCGAAGACATCGAAGATCTTACAGAAGAAGAACTCGACATGCGTCTTGCTGACGAGATGACTGAGATCGAAGAGATCGAGACAGACGAAGAATATGGATTAAACAGTGGTCAACTACGGATCTACAGAGACACATCTCAGGTAAAGATCGAAGCAGTTGCTCCCGAAGAGTTCCTAATTGAGCCGCAATGTAAGTCACTTGAAAGTGCCATGTTTCTCGCGCACCGAACCAAGAAGTCACTCTCAGATCTAATCGAGATGGGATATGATGAGAAGGTGGTCATGGAGATCAACGACGAAGACAATGACTTCGACAACGATCCAGAGATCCTATCGCGTTTTAATGAGATTGGTGCAGACCGAGGTTTTAAAGCCAACAGCGACCAGAAAATGTCCAGACAGGTGACAGTCGTCGAGGCTTTTATGGAATTAGACAAGTATGGAGAGGGCATCTGTTCTCTTTATCGTATCGTCAAATCTGGTGGTACTTTATTGGAGTGTGAAGAGGTTCCAAGATTGCCATTCGTGGCTTTTATTCCTCTACCTATTCCACATGCTTTCCATGGAAACAATTTTGCTGACAAACTAGTGGCGATACAGAATGCTCGAACAGTTCTGACACGATCAATCCTTGATCACGCCATGGTCACAAACAACCCAAGATATACAGTGGTCAAGGGCGGTTTGACGAACCCAAGGGAATTAATTGACAATCGCGTCGGCGGCATCGTCAATGTGACTAGGCCCGATGCAATCAATCCTATGGCTCAAGCAAGCCTCAATCCATTTGTGTTCCAGACGATCACTATGTTGGACCAAGACAAAGAAGACACCAGTGGTGTTTCTCGACTGTCGAAGGGCTTAAATAAAGATGCCATAAGTAAGCAGAACTCGGCTGCGATGGTCGAACAATTAGCGACCATGAGCCAACAACGGCAGAAGATTATTGCAAGAAACTTTGCTAACAACTTCCTCAAACCTCTCTTCCTCAAGGTCTACCAGATCTGCATAGAGAATGAGACAGATGAGAAGATCGTTGAGTTAGCAGGTAACTATGTGGCGATCACACCTGCACAATGGTCAGACAAGCGTGACGTGATGGTTGAGTTCAACCTCGGTTACGGTGAACAGGAGACGCAGATCCAGAAGTATCTGGCTTTCCATCAACTGTTCTCATCAGATCCAAGTCTAGGTCAAATGTACGGAGCCGAACAGAAGCATCAGATGCTTTCTAAGATCCTCGATATGTCAGGGATTAAGAATGTGGCTGACTTCTTGAAAGATCCGAAGATGATCCCACCACCACAACCAGATCCAAATCAACAGATGGCTATGCAAATGCAGCAGAAGCAACTGGAGATTTCGGATCGTCAAACTCAGGTTGCAGAACAGAAAGCAGCCTATGAGGCAGAGATTGGTCGTATGAAACTCGAACTTGATAAACTCAAGAACGAGCAAGATTACGCCCTCAAGTCGGACAAGATGGATCTCGCTGAGAGCCAACAACAGCATAAAGAAATGGTGAACCTCGAAGAACTCGAGATCGCTAGACAGGCTGAAGACGTCCGAGCAATAGCAAGCCCTAACGGATAAGGAAATCCATGACAACACAAGAAGAGCAAATGATTCAGCATGGTGATGAGGCCGAGCAAATCTTAGGATCCTCGGCTTTCAGCGCCACTGTAAATGAATTAGTCGACGAGGCTTTCAAAGCATTCGTCAACACAGAACCTCACGAAACTGAAAAGCGTGAGGAAACCTATCGCCACTACCGAGCATTAGTCGACGTGGTGAACCATTTTAAACATAAAGTCGCGGTGCGAGATAGCATCAAAGAACAAGGCGACACTAGCCAAGAAGAGGACTAGCACCATGAGTGACGTGCAAAAGACCGAATCTGAACCTCGCGCACTGGATCTCAGTGACGCGGCTGACGCCATCCTAAATCGTTGGGAAGACGCTGAAAAGCCATCTGAAGACGAAGGAGTGGAGGCAACAACTGAAGACGTCGCTGAGACAGACGTAGAAGAAGTTGAAACTGAGGAAGCGGAAGAACTCGCAGACGAAGAAGAGGACGAAGCAGACCCTGATGAAGAAACCGAAGACGAAGAACTCGATGATGAGGACGAAGAGGACGATGATACCACTGAAGAAGTGACAATCGCCTCGGACGATACAGTTGTCGAAGTCAAAGTTAACGGTGAGAACAAACAGGTATCTGTAAAGGACTTGAAGCGTCTTGCAGGTCAAGAAGCATCTCTCACCCGAAAGTCTCAAGACTTAGCCGACCAACGTAAAATCGCAGAGGAAGACTTTGCGAGGACTACAGCGTCATACCAGAAACTCTTAGATCGCGCCAAAGAACGATTAAAGCCATACTCAGATATGGACATGTTAATCGCTCAGTCACAGATGGACGTTGAAACATTCGCTCAACTGAGACAAGACGCGAAACAGGCCGAAGAGGACGTAAAATTCCTCGAAGAAGAAAGCAACGCCTTGCTGAACGATATGCAAGCGAAGCGTCAGTCTGCAGTCCAAGCAGCCGCGAAAGATTGTATTCGTGTGTTAGAGGACACTTTGCCAGACTGGGGCAACGAAATGTACAACGACATCAGGACGTATGCAGTCAAACAGGGCCTACCTCAAAACGAAGTCGATCAGTACACAGATCCAAATGTGATTATGCTGATCAACAAGGCTCGTCTTTACGATGAAACTAAAGCGACAGCCCAATCAAAGAAGGCGAAAGCAAAAGTGACTAAAAAGACGAAGAAGACCAAAGTTTTGAGTTCTAAGAAATCTCCACCCACCAAAACTCAGATTAGGAAGGCCAACGCTGAAAAGGCACGGCAAAAACTCCGAGAAAATCCAAAGTCAGGCGGTGGTATGGATGACGTTACAGAAGCATTACTGGCACGTTGGGAAAGTTAGTCTTTCCACTTCAATTTTAACCTTTAAGGAAACTTAATAATGACAACTTACACTTCATATGACCAAGTTGGTTTGAAAGAAAGCGTTGCCGACATAATCGTCGATATAACGCCTTTTGACACGCCCGCGATGACTATGTTCAAAGACGAGAAAGTCGGCGCACGAACATTCTCTTGGCTTGAGGATTCTTTGGCAAATGCAGGAACAAATGCGGCAGTCGAGGGCGCTCAGGCTTCAATGGCTACTCTAGCCAATGCTGTTGAGCGTACAAATAACACTCAGATCCTCACGAAAGCCTTTCAAGTTTCAGCCACGGCTGACGCTGTCGGGACTTACGGTAGAGCGAAGGAAACAGCCCATCAGTTGGGCAAAGCACTAAAAGAGATCAAGCGCGATGCAGAATTTATGCTCGTGGGTGCAGACCAAGCAGCCGTATCAGGTTCATCAAGTGTTGCTCGTAAAGCGCAGAGTGTTATCAACCAGATCTCTACAGTAGAGGCAGGTGGTTCAGCCGCTCTAACTGAGACAATGTTGTTGAACGCAGGTCAAACTGCTTACAACGCAGGGTCAGACGTAGACACTTTCATGATCAAACCTGCAGACGCTCAGATCGTAGCAGGTTTCTCTGCAAGTTCTGGTCGTAACCGTGAGATTGCACAAGGTAAAACTTTGGTAAATGCCATTGATTTATATGTGTCTCCATATGGCGAATACAGAGTGGTCTTGAACAGACACCTAGAAGCAACACATGCCCTATTGATCGATCCGTCGATGTTTAAGACATGTACACTTCGTCCGTTCACTCGAACACTTCTTGCCAAGGACGGCGACTCCGACAAGCATTTTGTCGTAGGCGAGATGTCCGTCAAGCATATGAACTTTGGTGATAGCGTACAGATTAACGCTCTTACTTAACACGCTATAGAACTGCAAAGACGGTTCTTAATTTGGGCCGCACTAGATACATGGGTTTTGCTCTCCTTACTGTGATCTAGTGTGGTCCTTTTTATTTTTTAAGGATAGCTTATGTTATTAAAGTCTACAAAAGAGAATATTACAGACCTCACACAGTCCAACACGGATTTCATATTTGAACTAGGTGAAGTCACAAGAAAACACACTCAGAACATCTCCCAAAAATTCATGGATGATCTGAAAGATGCTCGTAACGAAAGTACTTCTAACCCTATGGGCGAGTTCCATAGAGTTGCCTCGATACCCACAGTCATAGTTGAGAAGTGGATGAGAGAAGGCTTTGATCTGTGGGAACACACAGGCAAGGAAATTGTTGCAAGACTGAAAAAAGAAAACCTCGACATGTTCATGGCAACGGATCGGAAGGTTTAACACATGAGTTTATATGTAAACATTGCAAACCGCCGAAAGTCTGGCAAGCCAATGCGAAAAAAGGGCGATAAGGGCGCACCTACTGACGCTGCATTTCGCGCAGCCGCTAAGACGGCAAAGAAGCCTGCTAAAAAGAAGAGGACGTAACTATGCCCCGAGGTATTGGAACATATGGCTCACAAGTTGGCAGACCGCCAAAGAAGAAAAAGAAGGTCACAAAGAAAAAGAAGAAGGTGACGAAATCTAAGAGGTACTAATCGAATGAACAAAGGACAAATCAGGGCGCACTTTTTGGCCCTTCTAAATCGTAGTGACTGCCCTGATGCTCTTGCCGATACTTTCATCGACCAAGCAACAACTCGAATACAGCGAGTACTGAGAACCCCTGCACAGGAGGCTCAACAGACTTATACTATCTCGAGTACAACTTCGCAGATCGCTATTCCAAGCAACCTACTTGAAATAATAAGTGTCTACATGGACGGAGTTGCCCTTACACGGATCCCTCACCACGAGATGCTGCAAGCACAAGCGACTGGAGAACAGGGGACCCCTAGAGTGATGTGTCGCCAACAAGCAAATATCCTCCTCCACCCACAACCGACCACAGGTACAATATACCTAGATTACTATGCTGAGTTTCCAACTCTTGCCACAGACTCTGACAGCAATGCACTGACAGCCATAGCCTCCGACATCCTTACCTACACTGCACTCTCCTATGCTGCAGATTGGTTTATGGATGAACGAGCCGCTCTCTTTGAACAGAAGTCAGGACAGTTCCTTGCTGAACTACAAGAACAGAGTAACTCTGCAGAACAGTCAGGGATTAATCAGGTCGTCAGGCCAACCGTACAATATGGGAGTTAATCATGAGTAGTTTTTACAGCAATAATCCTCCAAATAATCCAAATGCAGGTAAAGGCTCCTTTTTCTCTCAGGACGGCATACCCAGTGCAAACACAACATCAATCGACTCGAGTGTTGCTGCAGCGGCTGCGTCAGCAACCCAAGCGTCGACTTCAGAAGCAAACGCTCTTGCTTCGGCTAACGGAGTTGCTACCAATGCCGCATCCGCTTCTGCAGCTAAGTTAGCAGCCGAGGCTGCAAGCCAATCTGCTTCAACCCACGCAGCCACGGCAACCACAGAAGCCGCAACTGCGACTACCCAAGCAGTTAATGCTTCGAACTCCGCAACCCAAGCAGCGGCTTCTGAAAATGCGAGTTCAACCAATGTCACAGCCGCACAGACCGCTCAAGTTGCTGCGGAGACCGCTAAGACTGCTTCAGAAACTGCGAAGACAGCAAGCGAACTAGCAGCCTCAAATGCGGCTACTAGCGAAACAAATAGTGCCGCAAGTGCTGTAACTGCGAATACTGCGAGTACCAATGCCGCCACAAGCGAGACAAATAGTGCGGCCTCGGCTACAGCGGCGGCTTCAAGTTCTTCGGCTGCGGCAACTTCAGAGACAAATACGAATACAATCGCTACTAATTTCGGTAATGTTAGTACTGCTATTACTGCGGCTCAAACCGCTGAAACCAATGCGGCTGCAAGTGCCGCAACTGCAACGACCCAAGCCGGAAATAGCGCAACTTCTGCCGCTGCAAGTTCAACTTCCGCGGCTGCGGCATCAACTTCAGAAACAAACGCAGCAACTTCAGAAACGAATGCGGCTGCAAGTGCAACTTCAGCGGCTGCAGATGCCGTGACTGCACAGAACGCCTACCAAAGTATTCCACAAGGTCCTGCAGGTCCTACTGGTCCAACTGGTCCACAAGGTGCTACTGGTCCTGCAGGTCCAACTGGTGCAACTGGCCCACAAGGTCCTACTGGCGCACAGGGTGAAACTATTGCATCCGGTTCTGTAGACTCTAACGGTGACTTAACCATAACTACCAACCTCGGAAATTCTACAAACGTAGGTTCTGTTGTAGGTCCTGCAGGTCCGACTGGAGCCGCAGGTCCAACTGGTCCTACTGGATCTGCAGGTGAAACTCTTGCTAGTGGATCCGTAGACAGTAACGGCGACTTAACGATTACAACTAACCTCGGCAATACCATTACAGTAGGAACCGTAGTTGGACCTCAAGGTGCGACTGGAGCCGCAGGTCCGACTGGAGCCGCAGGTGCTGCAGGGGCTGCAGGTGCTACTGGTCCGGCAGGTGCAGACGGTAATGACGGAGCGACAGGTGCTACTGGTCCACAAGGTGCTACTGGTCCACAGGGTGCTACTGGTCCACAGGGTCCGGCAGGTCCTACTGGATCTGCAGGTGCAGATGGTGCAGACGGTGCAGATGGTTCTGATGGCGCACAAGGTCCGGCAGGATCCGCAGGTGCTACAGGTCCACAAGGTCCGGCAGGGGCTGCAGGTGCTACAGGGGCTGCAGGTGCTACAGGTCCACAAGGTCCGGCAGGGGCTGCAGGTGCTACAGGGGCTGCAGGTGCTACAGGGGCTGCAGGTGCTACTGGTCCGGCAGGTGCAGACGGTAATGACGGAGCGACAGGTGC
>MDSY01104616.1_pt1 | contig 19218 bp, 13 predicted proteins | sample 811131 | NCBI WGS metagenome assembly MDSY01 (sample SAMN05326643, study PRJNA326480) | marine metagenome | isolation source: seawater | place: Atlantic Ocean: South West | collected 2010
ACTACAGTTGGATGTTTGAGTATTACGATTTACAAAACAGAATGCATTGGCATCCTATGTCAGTGCCACTACATACTGATGTAAAAGATTGGAATGAAAGATTAACTGATTCAGAAAAGAATCTTTTAGTTCAGATATTCAGATTGTTTACTCAGTCAGATGTAGATGTTGCTTCGGGTTATGTAGAAAAGTATATGCAACTTTTCAAACTTCCAGAAGCTAGAATGATGATGCTGTCCTTTGGCAACATGGAAGCAATTCATCAACATGCCTACAGTTTACTATTAGATACTGTTGGAATGCCTGAGATAGAATACAAAGCTTTTGCTGAATACGAAGAAATGTCTGACAAACATGCGTACATTACAGACCTTAAAACTATTAAATCTGATAAGAAGACTATCGCTAAAGCTTTAGCCGTTTATTCAGCCTTTACGGAAGGCTTACAGCTATTCAGTAGCTTCGCTATACTGATGAACTTTCAAAGATATGGCAAGATGAAAGGTATGTGTCAGATTGTAGCATACTCTATTAAAGATGAAAGTTTACATGTAGAAGCCATGACTAGATTGTTTAGAGAATTTATCAAAGAAAATTTAGATATTTGGACAGATGACTTTAAAAAAGAAATCTATCAGATATGTAGAGATATGGTAAAACTTGAAGAAAAGTTTCTTGACTTAGTATTTGAGATGGGAGATATAGAAGGGCTAACCAAAGAGGAAATGTATGCGTATAACAAATACATTGCCGATAGGAGATTATTACAGTTAGGACTTAAACCTAACTTTAATCAGAAAGATAATCCTCTGATGTGGTTAGACGATGTGTTGGGAGTTGAACATCAAAACTTTTTTGAAGGTAGAGCTACTTCATATCAGAAAGCTGGACTCAGAGGTGATTACGGACAATTAACCTTTGCAGGATTTAACAATGAAAACGAAACGAAATGAAGCACAACTTTTAGCTTATAGATTACTGTATGACAAAAGCGGAAACCTTGTCACTGAAAGAACTAAAGTTGATATAGCGAAACTTAAAAAATATCTATCCCGACAAGACTATGAAAATCTTCGGGTTATCATAAGAGAAGCTACAGTTAAACTTGATGAAATACATAGTTATATTGAATCTTGTTTAAATGCCCGTGTTCAAAATACGGATTAAAAAGTTACAGTAGCATAAAACATACCACAAGCAACCCAAAACATTATGCATAGTACGCATACAGTTTCGTCTGTCCTCACTCTTTTACCTCCTGTGAAAAATAGTTAATTCTACCGAATAGACAAGCTATTCAGCACCTGATAAAGTTTTTATGAGTTAGTCTTTGCGTTGGTCTTTTTGACCGTCTGCTCTGGCTATTCGGCTAACGTCAGGGTCTAGACCCATTGCAGCTCTACACATGGCATCAATCCGAATCATATCATTATCCATTTGCCTGATTCTATCTATCAAGGCAACAATCATTTGATGCTGAGTATCTAATTTTTTATGAATATCAGCCATCAAAAACTTTACTACTAGCCATACTAAATACCCCATACCAATAGCAGCCACCATAGGTATTCCTATTGTTTCTATTATGCCTATATAGTCTAATCCTTTCATCGCTTTACTAAGCTACCACCAAAATACATACCAATGATAGCCGATACTAAGTTTGTATCTAATTGAGTTATCACTAAGCCCTCAAATGTTATCCATTTAAATATCTCTACATCTTGTGTAAAGAATAAAAATCCGGGTTTAAATTGCGTATAACCAACTGTCACTGAAATATCTGGAGCAAAGACTGCAACTAATTTTGGCAGTACTACGATTGCAAAGATAGCAGTTAGTGCGATAATTCTTCTAGTCCATTGAAAGCCTACATTCTCTACATTACGAGCAGCAGCTACAGCTTTCATTTCAAACTCACCTCTAGAGATAAGTAGCTTTTGTTCTTCTGCTTTTGCCTTTCTACTTTCTGCCCAGATACTCATGACTCCACTAAGTACAGTAGAACCAAGCATAGTAATTATTTCAAAAGGAAAGCCCATTATTTTTCCTCTGGTTCAAAGTGTAAGCTTTTATTTAGTATTCCTTTTAATGAGTCTAGTAATACTTCAGGAATCTCTTCGACTTCTAAAAGCTGTTTAGGGCTTAGTTGTATCATATATAAATCCATTAAGTCTTCGTATATCTTTCTAAAATCTTCTCGCTTTATCCAAGGCATGTCATTACGAGAACGAGCTTTACAATCTATCTTGTAAGCTTCATCTAAGTCTTTTTCTCTGTATAGTATCATTTATTTAATTTGGCTAATCTATTTAATGCATCAGCTACTTTTTCCATTCTTGTTCTTATGCCCCTTTTACCTAATTTTTCTGCATCTCTATATTCTTTATTGTTTAAAAATTCTACGGCAGCTTCTGCATATTTACCTTCGTTAATTAATCGTCTAGTATTTTTACTACCCCCTATAGAGCCTCTGTAATATTCACTAAATATAGGAACTTGTACATCTACTGGAAATTCATTAAATTTAGGTAACATCCTATTTATTTCTTTTATTCTTAATTTTACATCTTTATCTAAAAGTTTTTCTGCTTCTTCTTCTGTAATAGTCATACCTTCTTTTACATCAGGTCCGTAATGTCCATATCCTATAGTATAGTGTTCTTCACTAGGTACAGGCTTATAAGCTGTTAGTTTTTTACCTTCTTCTTCTCTAATATTATGTTTGATAATATCTAAAAAACTTGTGCCTTGATTTTTTTTCATTCTAGTATCTCTTGTAGGCATAACAAGATTGCTTATTATTTTAGATACTTCGGTAGCCTTCGCAATTCTTTCTTTTTTATCTTTACCTTCAAAGACTAAAAAATCTTTTTTTCTCATTGCTTCTTCAAGAGCAGCTTGATTTGATAGTTTTTTAAGTTTTCCATTTACTTCTCTAATTGTAGGAAATAAATATTCTTTACCGTCTACTTCCATAGAAGTTGTTAGTAAAGTATGTTTGCCTTTATATAATTCTCCTTCTGGTTCAGTAGCTCTTTTAAACCAAGACTTATCTTTAACCATATCTAAAACGGTATCTTCTACTAAATTTTCTGCACCACCTGTAAATTTCTTTTGTCTTCTTTCTAGTGTTGCTAATAACTTACCTTCTTCACTAAAACCTTTTCTATCTTTTTCAGGCTGTGCAGTTGGTCCAGCTTCTAAATCATAAGGCATACCAGTATTTTTATTTACTCTTTCTTCTGGTCTATCAGGAGCATTAGGAACATTAACTGAAGGTCCTCCAGTTCTATATCTCATTCTTCTATTAGATGAAGATTTTTTTTCTCCAAAAATAAATCCTTCTACTTTTTTATCTAGTTCTCTTCCTGCTGTTCGCCAAGCTTTTTGAGCATCTTTATCAAATAAACCCATAGCTCCATAAAAAGGTGTGTTAGAAGCTCCTATAGAAAAAATACCTTTTCTATATAAAATCATGTCAACTGCATCTGCAGGTAAAGGACCAGTTACTCCTTTAGCTAGTGAACCAATAGTTCCTGAACCATATTTATAATTTTGATTTATTCGTCTAGCATAATCAAAGAAAGCAAAGCCTCCCCATCTTGCCCAAGCATCTGCTATTATTTCACCCTCTGCTTTTGGTCTACCAGTTTGATAGTCCACAAAAGAAGTACCTTCACTTCTTAAATAATTACCTAATACGGCTACTGAAGTCATAGCTAAAGTAGCCCCTAGTACTTTAGGAGAAGCAGACATCGGGTATTTAAAACTTTCATTTACAAACCTTTTCATTACAATGTTATTAAATGCAGTCGGATAACCAGCAAATTGAAATAGTAGTTTCCCTGCGGGGCTACTAAACATTAATGGTTTATTTGCTGCTGCAACAGAAGGGTTAAGAATAACCTCGTTAACAAATCTTCCTGCTCCGGGTAAATATTTCTCAGAATAAAAATCTAATTGTTGAGATAAATTTACATCAAATTCTTTATTTTCATTTAAAGATTGACGATACCAATTAATTGCATCTTGTTCGTCAATACCTAATTCATTTAATTGTCCTGTTAAATAATCTTTTTGATTTACTCCAGCGTTTCTAAAATTACCAGTAGATAAAGTTGTTGCTCCAATAGAATCTTCATAAAGCTTTTGAGCATTTCGTCTGATAATTTTTTGCCCTGTTACAAAAGAAGCTGCTTGAACTGATTGTGTCCATTGTGTAAGAAAGTTCATTTTAAAGAACATATTCTGTAAACCCTTAGCTCTTCTACCAGTTAAGGCATCACCACTTGCAAGTCTATCAAAACCATCAAGTGTTGCAGATTCTAAAGCTAAACCAACATCATAAAGCTCTTTCCAATAATCGTCATCCAAGTCTTTAAAAGTAACTTTTTTACCAGTAGCAACCGATTTTGCTCCTTGTATAGTTCTATCTACAGTTTTTTGTATACCTTTAACAATAGACTTTCCTATTTCTGCTACGGCTGCAGGAGCATCTGTGACCCCTACTCTCGATAACATAATGATAGGTTCTGTTATACTTGAAATAACTGCTAAAGGTAAGTGAGCTACTTGTTGAGTTAATCTACCCCATTCAGAAATAGTTTGTAGTTTACCTCCACCTAAAGTAGTAGGTCTATCAACATCTAATCCTGTACTCTTACCATGCAAATCTCTAACTTTCTGTAAAATAGTTTGAATATCTTCACCATATTTTATTCTTTGTTCTGTACTTAAATTTGCAGGTAAATTATCACTTAGTTCTTGTTCTATTTTTTGAATAATTTTTTCATCAAAGTCACCAAGAGTTAAACCAAACCTTTTAGTTCTTTCTATGGTTTGAGTTGTGCTGGTAAAATAATCTGTTAAAACATCAGTAACATCTGTTTCTAAAAAGTTTACTAATTCGTCATCAGGTATCTTAGTAAACACTCGATGTTGCATGTAGCCTTTTCCAGCACCGACACTCCCAGTAGGTCTAAATTCAAATGGAGTATGTCGCATTGCTAACATATTTTCAACTATTTCATTTGCTTTTAAATCAATAGCTTTTTCAGCTACTTCAGATTCTTTAGCTCCTCTTTGTATAGCCAAGTCTTCAAAACTATCAACACCATATTTTTGTTGTAATCCAAAAGCTTCTTGGTCAATAGTTCTGGCATCAGCAGGAATACCTAACTCGATAGTTCTTTCACCTTCTGGTTTATCTAATTCTAATTTATTATAATATTTTTGATATTTTTTTGTTTTTGTATTTACAGGTGTAGCATAACCATGTTTTTTTAATAAAGCTTTAAATTGTGATTTATTTGCTTGTAATAAACCAAAAGAAAATATTCTTGGAAAATAATTTTGAACTCTGTTTTGTTTTCTAAAAATACCTACATCAACACCTTCATCAAAAGTATCATCTAATAATTTTTTTATACCTTTGTAGGCTTCTCTTACTTCATCAGAAATATCTAAAACTTCTTTATTGTATTCAAATTGTTTAGCTGTTCCTCTAGTCTGTAATAATTTAAGTAGAGCTGCATTGTCTTCTCCAGTAATTCTTGCTTGAAAAAAGTTTTCGTATCTAGAAGTTCTACCTAATTTATTAAATATTTGTTCTAACGGATAATGTCTTTTACCAAAACCTCGAGCTATACCTTCAAATAAAGATAAAGCTTCTTCACCTGTTTCTTCTTTAAAGTTAGAACCAAAAGTTGTACGACCATAATCATAACGGAGCTGTCTTAAAAAGTAATCTAAAGTTTTAGAAGACTTAGCAATAGTTAGTAACGGAGTAGTAGCTTTACCAAAAAATCCTCCGATAGCTCTTTCCATTAATACTTTAGGACTGTTAAAGGTAGGCAAAACTGCATCGTAAGCTTGTTCTGTTTCTACTACTTGCTTTCTAGTTTTAGAGTCGGCAACTTTAATTTGCTCATCAGCATTATGTAAGATGTATGATTTTTTAAAATATTTACGACCATCTAATGCTCCAGATGTAAAACCTAATGCACCACCAAGCACTCCCCCTGTAGTAGTAACTGTTAATAACTCATTTAAATCAAGATTATTTCTTAGTCCTAAATTAATATCTAAGTCTTGATTGTAATAGTTATGTAAGCCTGACCAAGCAGCACCTTCTATTCCAGTTAATATTGCTGGTCTTGTACCTAACTTCGTAGCTTCTGAAAGACTGTATCTTTTAAGACCTTGTTTAATAGCTTGATTTAATGCAGTTTTAGCAGCAAAAGAAGCTCCTGCTGTAAAAGGAGCAACTATTAAAGATATAAGAGTTAATGGGTCTGCCATTACATCAACAAAACCATTTTTTAATAAGCCAATCCATTCAGTAGGATTTTTTAAATTGGCTTTGCGAAAATTATTTTGTAGTCTAGCATAAGCTAGTTTTACATCGTTTGGTGCATTCTTTGCTTTAAATGCTCTAGCAACTAAACTGGTAGTGCTTATTTCAGCATCTCTTAACCACTCAACAATCTCATCATTACTGCCAAAATATCCTAAAACTTTTTCGGCATCTTTAATAACTTCTTTATTATTTTCAAAGTCTGTAACACCATAATTAGGTTTTAGAGTTCTATAATCTAATTGAAAAGGTTGTTGATTAAAAGATGTAGTTTTAATTTTAGAATCATCAATAGTAAATAAATTTTTACTTTGAGAATCTTTTAATAAAAAATTACCTTCACCACGATGATTAATTGGTTCATCTTGTAAAATTATGGGCTGTTTTTCAACAGGTTTATTCTCCTCTAAATTAGGAGTTTTAATATCAAATAAAGACATATTATATATTTCTTAAAAATTCTTGAACTTTTTCTGGACTAGCGTTTGCTTCCAAATCATATTTTTCCAATAATGTTTTTAGCCTTCTAGCACTTAAAAAACTATTACCATTAGCATAGTCTTCTAATTGTCTTAAATCAAAAGCTCGTTGTTGTCTATCATTAAAGTTTGATAAAGCAGTCAGAGCAGGTCCAAGAATATTTGGTCTACTAACACTGCTTATTCTACGCATTTGACCATCTACATCATCAGTAAATACTGCATCTATTAAACCTCTTATTTCAGGGTCTGAGTCTACTTCATTAACTAAAAGAAGTCTTTTGTAAATAGATTCTGCATCTGCTTTAGTCAATTCTCCAGCAGTGTATGTTAAACCTGCTGCTGAATCGTATACATAAGATACTCCTTGATTACTTTTAGTAGGAGCAATTAGTTGTTTTACAATTAATCTACGCTTTGCATTATCACTAAGCTTTGAATTATTAACATCATCTAAAGCTATAAAAAGTCTTTCTCTATCATCGACATCTTCAGTTTCGTCTAATTCTTCTTCTATATCATTTTCTGCATTAGCTGTAATAGTCTTAACAAATGTTTCGTCATCGCCTCCACCAGTTTCTTCAGCATCTTTTATTGTTCTATTTACACTCATGTTGTATAAATTATCAATGCCTAATCTTTCTCTTTCATCTGTAGAAAGTGCTCCACTTCCAGAAATAACTTGAGAAGTACTCAAAGGTCTTACAAGAATTAAACCTTTTTCAATATCATTAGCATCTTTCATTCTTATATAACCATTTTTAGCTAAAAGAACATAAGCAGCATTTAAATAATCTGCATCTGATTTAGCAAAAGTATTGCCAACTCTTTCAGCTTCAAATTTTAAACCGGTAGCAACATTAGTTACCATACCACCTAAAAAACTTCTAAAGTCTGAAATTCCTAGTGGAACATCTCTTTCAACTAATTTACCATCAACAACAGCTCTTTCACGATAAGTAATGTTTTCTTCAGCTACCATTGAATCATTTTTACCAAACCAAGTTTCTCTAAAAGTTCTTATCATTCCAAAAGGATTTACAGGTAGCTTACTGCCGTCAAATCTTGTTGGATTAGCTGGATAATTTCCGTTTTCATCTACGTCACCATCTTCCCATTGAGCTAAAATACCTTGACGAGTAGTAAAAATATTTTTATAAAGTTCGCTTTGGTCATCTTCACCAAGTTGATTAATTGCTTTCATAGACTCTTTAGTAAAGTTTTTATAATCAGTTTCATTAAGGTTATTAACAGCACTTAAATAAGTAGTTAAATTATCATCAACTTTAACAATAGTGCTATTTAATTTAACAAACTTTTCAGACTCGTCATAAAATTTATTTATTTTATCTTGAATTACAGAAGATTGTTTATAAAGCATTGCAACATCAGCAGCTTCGTCATCACCAAATATAGCATTAACTCCTCGTCTAAATGGGTCAGATAACCCCACGTCTAAACTAATTGCAGCAGTTGCTTTGTCAAAACTAGCTTGAGACATTAAATAAGCATTACTTACATCATAGTTTTTTAAAATTCCAGAGTCTTTTATTTCATTATGAGTTTTTAAAATAAATTCAGTTTGTTTTTTAAGTCTTTCTTCATAAAGTTGTGCCATTTGATTTTTAAGAGTTGCGGGAACAAAACTATATTTAGGGTCATTAGGGTCAAATATGCCACTGCCTAAAAATGTTTTACCTATTTCTGAATTAGCCATTAACTCTTCTGCTACAATTCTTGCTCCTGCTTCAGGACCATCTGCATAGTTTTCAATTCTATCAAATGTACTTTTTAAAGTTTCACTACGACTATTAATTAATTCAGCTTTAGAATTATTAATCCTGTTCATAAGTTCAGGACCACGCATTTGAAGTTCAATGCGTTCTTTTCTTCTTCTTTCTGGACCATCAAAAACAGTTTCTTGAACAAAAGGTTTTACAAAGCTTGATTTAAACCTGTCATCTCTTTCGTCATCAAAAGCTTGTTTAACATAATCTCTTCTAGCTTGATTAGCTTGTTGTACTCCTGCTGCTATTCCACTTAAATCTATTTCTTTTGCCATTACTCTGTCCTATCTAATAAATTATTATCTTCTGTTTCTGTTGGAGCTAATAAACTTGTATCGACTCTTTGTTCTGCTTCTGCTAAAATTTCTTTTGGTATATCACTTTTTTGAACTTTATTTTGATTTGATAACTGTCTTATTCTTTCCATATTATTTAATTCCATGATTTTATCATTTACATCTTTTTCGATAAACTCATCTATATCTGTATCATCATCTTCGATTTTATATTCAATATTAGCCATTTCTCCAAGAGTCATAATAAAATATGCTGTTGATTCACCAATTAATAAACCTACATCTGGAGTAAATTTACCACTAATAAAACCAGTAAATATAAATAAACTTGTTAAGTCCATTACAGATACTCCTTGACCTAATGCTGTAACTACATCTCCTGCTACTTCTGGAGTAGAAAGTAAAGTGTACATATAGTCTTGTGCTTCTCTAGGATTTGCAAACTGTGGTGGTTGCTCCCAAGGATAAGGTTTTTCTGGGTCATTTGTTAAAGAAGCTCCGGGAACATCTTGTCTTTCAGATAAATGAGATGTTATAAACTCTAAATTTTCTGCCATGTTTTCTGAGTTTTTTACATCTGCTAAAGGTAATCTTTCTTCACCACGATTATCTGGTCTTTCAAAAAAATCACCGCCAGTAAATTCTTCAAGAGCTACATCATTTTTATCTAACTCATTTATTATTTCTAAAGCTGCACCACTTACTGTAGGATTAACAACTTTTCTTAACTTTTTATCTTTTTTTAACATAACTAAGCATATTGTATTTGAGGTATTTGGATTCCTCTCATAAGAGCCATATTGGTATGTCTTGCATAATCAAGAGAACCTGTACCATAATTTAAATTTTGTAACATACTGACATAAGTATTGCCAATAGTATCACCACCTATACCAGAAGCTTCATAGTCTATAGCACTTGGTAAAGCATAACTACCCATGTAACTACTAGCTTGTCCTCCACCAGTAGCTGTAAGGTCTTGTTCAAATTTTTCCCCTTTAATATCACCATGCATGACTAAATTATAAAGACTATTTCCAACAAGACTTCTTGCACCATCTATAACACCACCCTTTAAGCCTTCTTTTAAATTTTTTACAAACCCATATTTTGAACTCGTAGCACGACTTTTTGCAATTCTAACAGGACTAGCTGTTATACTTGTTCCCGGAGTAGTTGAAAAACTTGTAGCTGCTGCTGTTGATGTTGTAGGAACAGTAAAAGTACCTGATGCAGGAGCAAAAGAAGTTGCACTAGCAGTAACAGGTGTAGCAGCACTAAAAGCTCCTGTTGCAGGAGTAAAAGAACTTAGACTCGTAATAGGTGTAGCAGCCGTAAAAGTTCCTGCTGCTGTTGTAGGTGCTAAACTCATTGCTCCTGTAGGAGCAGCTCCTAATCCTCCAATAAATGTTCCTCCACCAGTTGTTGCTCCTGCTCCTAAAGTTGAACTAAAAGTAGTTGGGGCAGCAGCAGGTAAGCTTGAAATTGTCATTGGTGCTGTAGATAAAGCTGCAGATGATACGGCTGTTGGGGCAACTGGAGTAATAGCAGAGCCTCCAGCTAAAATACTACCACTTAAACCAAGACTTCCTCCGCTTCCTATTAATCCAGCAGTAGCTCCAGCAGCTCCAGTAAAACCTACAAATCCAGCTTTCATTAAAGCTCCAAATGCCGATGCACCTTTAAGACCTGTAGCAGCTAATATACCACCAGCTCCTGCTCCAGTAGCTCCAGCTACAGCAATAGCCCCTACTCCCGTAGCGATTGCTGCAATCAGTAGTCCTGCCCGAATATATTTATTCTTCCATGCTTTTTTAGCAAGTTTAGCGACACCTTTAAATACTTTTTTTTGTATTTTTACGACACCTTTAACGACCTTGCCAACACCTTTGACAACACCCTTAACTGCTTTTCCTACACCTTTAAATATTTTCTTTAAGAAGTCGCACCTCCTATGATATTGAATAGTCTGTTAGACTTGTTATTGTACTTTTAACTACTTTTAGCATACCATTCATAGCTGCATCATTTGCAAATTGATTAGCTGCAAAATCTGCAACTATTTGAGCTACTATGTCTTTATCTTTTCTAGCACCTGTAAATATATTATGTGCTTGGTCTCTCAAGTCTTGCCACAAAGCTTGTTGAGCTTGTGAAGTTAATGCAAAGTTTTGTTTAACTGCTTGTTCAGCAGCAGCATTAATAGCAGCAGTATCTGCAGTTGCTATTTGTCTTCGCCATTGAGCATTAGACTGAGCAATAGCTAAACTATTTTTAGCATTAAACTCTCTTCTATTATTTTCTAATGCAGCATTAAATTGTTCTATTTGATTTTTTATTCCAGTATTAAATTTTTCTAAATCAAAATTTCTTTGTGAATCTCTAGCTGCAGCAGCATTTGCTTGTGAAGCATTAAACTGTTGAATAGCATTCATCTGTGTAGTATTAAATTTTTCAGTATCTGCTGCAAGAGTAGCCATAAACTGATTAACTTGATTTTCACTTGTAGCATTAAATTGTTTAGCAGCATTTTGAGCAGCAGCATTACTTAATGCAACTTGTTGTGTTTGTTGAGCATTAAGTATGTTAGTTTGTTGTTCAGCATTTAAATTAGCCATATCCATTTGTAAAAATGCTTTAGCATTATTTATCTGTCTTTGTTGGTCAACAGTAGCTTGAGCTAAATTAGCTTGAGATAATAATGCAGCATTTTGAATAACAGCTTGTTGGTCATTATTAGATTCAACTAAACTTACAGTTTGTAAAAATTTACTATTAGCTAAAGCAGTTTGTTGGTCAGCACTAAACTGTGCTAAGTCTAATTTAAATACATTGTTTGCATTTGTAAGAGCAGTTTGCTGTCTAAACTCAGCATCTTTAATTGCTACTTGAGCTTCTGTAGCTCTTTCTTGAGCTAATGATGTTTGTATAGCTTGAGCATTACTTTGTGCTATTGGTAAAGCACTTTGAATAATTGTATTTAATAATGCATCTCTACCAACTGTAGAAGCTTCTAAACCTCTTTGAGCAAGAATAGCATCTACTTGTGCCATTGCAGGTCTTGCCCATGTTGGTACAGTTCCTTGTTCAATACCTGCTAAAAGAGTATTCATTTGTGTACTAACTAAAGCTTCTTCAGGTAATCCAGCAACTAAACCTCTATCTTTATCTGTCAGATTCATTAATCTGTTTTCTAAAGCTGCAGGGTCATTACCAAGTTCTGCAATAGTTATTTCATCTATACCAGCATTTCTTAATTCTTCTTTTGCTCTAGTGACTCTTCTAACATCTAAACCATTTACTTGAGCAGCTTGAGCAACTGCTTCAGGAGACATTTGAGCAACTACTCTATCAGTTAATGCTCCTTCTTTAATATCTACATCAACACCAGTAATAGTAGGTACAGTACTAACATCTACTTTTTCTGCTACTGATTTATCACTAACAGTTCCTACCGCAGCTTGAGTAGGTTGAGTAGTTACAGTTTCAACCGCACCTATTTGTGCAGGAGCTACTTGTTGTGGTTGAGCAGCTTGAGTAGGTGCAGCAGTAGTAACTTGCTCTGGAGCTTGTCCTTGTCCAGTTGTACCAGTTACAGTTTGTACTCCACCTAAATCTCCAGTTCCCGGCTCTAACTCTCCTCCTGTTACTTGACCTGTTAAAGTTTTAACTTGCATAGGAGTAGTTTGAATACCACGACCTGCTGCCTGTAATTCTAAATCTTTTCTTTTTCTATCTACATCTTCTGGTTTTAAAGTTCCTTCTGACATGGTAGTTCCTCCTATTGGTTGTCCATATATATTTGTTTTAGGTTCTCCTGCAGTTGTTCCAACATCTCCAACACCTATACTACTTTGTCCTTGTACAACTGTTGTATTATTACTTTGTGTTTGAGGAGCTACTAATTCTTGTCCTTGTGTAGCTTGTGCTGGTTCAAATATTGAAGGGTCAGGTCTTGCTTCCGGTTTAGGTGCAGGTGTATTTGTAGGTATTGAAATATTAGAAAAGTCTACACCAGAAAAATCAAAATTAATATTAGAAGGATATTGTATTGCTCCTGCTAAATATTTTTTTACCCTTTTGCCGTCACCAACAAGACCACCTTTGCGATAGTCTTGACGTTCTGAAGTAGTTCCTGCTCTTTTATATTTCTTTTTCATTTACTATTTTACCTTAATTCAAAGAGTTTGTCAAGCTTTTCATCTAATTTATCTAGCCTATCTACTAAGTCTTTCATAACTGCTCTAGACTCATTTTTTGTAACATAATCTCTAGCAATCTCTTCTCTAGTTTTATTTAACAAAATATCAATACGTTTATTTTCTTGAGCATTTTGTCGAATGTTGTAAAGTATTGGAGCTAAAACTAATGTTATAAAAGCATTCCAAATTAAGTATGATGTTAGTTCCATATTAGTTATAAAATTTTATATTAAAGTTTTTTCTAAATCTTTTTTCTTCTTCTATTTTTTTATAGAATTTTTTATTAATTTTTTTTATTTCTAAATCTATGTCCATGATACCCAATTTTCCAAATTTTGAGCTACTTTTACATATCCTTTAACTTGTTTTATTTCTAAAGTATTTTTATCATAAACCAAACCATAAACCCAAATGTATTCATTTTCTCTTATTTCTGGGATTGGAAAATCTAAATTATTTTCTTCACAATACTTTTTCATTATTGGAGCTGTTGTAGTAAAAAAAATATCGTACTCGTCTGCTTCAGTTCCGTCTGGGTTATAAATTTTTGCAAAATAAGTATGTGAACACTCTGGTAATTTAGGTCTTGGAATATAAGATTCAGGATATTTTTCTAAGTTATTTGTTCTTTCATTATCTAAAAAAACTAATTTAAGATATCTTTCACCTGACTCAAGGTCATATTTTAAACCAACCCAGAATCTATATTCATAAGAATAATCTGGAACTTTATATTCTTTTAATAATTCTTGAAACCAAGCTTTATCATAATACATGTGATAAACAGTAATTGTTTTTTGAGATTTATATGGTGGTCTAATTGTATGATTAGGTAAATATTTACCAATAATATTGTATGGGTTACTAAAAAAATCATGTTCGTTTGGAAATTTTTCAGTTAGTCGTTCAACTATTCTATTTATTTCATCTTTTTCAAATCCATCACACCCAAGAGTATAATCTATTTTAACTCTTTTTTTATTAACATACACGTCATCCCACATAGCAGCATGTATTGGAACTACTTGAACTGTATTCCACCATTCTTCAGGAATATCGACATCTTTTACAGCCTGTCGCCAAGCCATAAATAAACTTTTATTGTATTCTTCTATTGCCCAAGAATTTTTAAGATATTCTACAGCATCCTCATCTACATAAAGACCATCTTCTTTTTGTATTAAAAGGTCAGCACTTTCAGCTTTACCAAACTCCATGTACCATTCCTCTTCGCTAGTAGGATGGGTAACATACGTGCAAAACCTATGAAAAGGAAGCTTAGTTTCTGAATCAAAATCTAAAGTTATTCCTGTCTTTTTACTATTTAAAGGTTCTTTTTGTAATTTAATGTGACTCATATTAAGCTTGTTTAAAAGTAATTGTTGAAGATGTACCAGAACTACCAAACGGTCCAAAAGCACTAGTGTTGTTATCTGGTGGAGTTCCACTTACAGACCATGACCAAGTAGTCTCTGAACTACTAGCACTATAAGTAGCATCTGACCTATTAAAAGTATCACTACCTACTACCATTTGTTTAAAGGATGCATCAGAATTAGAAAGATTACCTGAACTTATAGTTATTTTTAATGTACCAGATGAAGCTGCACCACCTATACCAACATTTGAATAAGACCTACCAGAAATAAATAGTTCCGTAATAGTACCTCCACCAAAATAGTTAGTAAAAGATGTGGCAGCCATACTTCCAAAGCTTGTAACACTACTATCATAAGAACCGGATGAGTCATAACCTCTAAATCTAGTTCTTGTAGTACCTACATATTGTGTAGTGCTTGTACTAGCAACTCCACCAACAGTCATAGTTGTAGAAACATCTGATGCTGCTGTAAATGATGAAGCACCATAAAAATCGTCAAAATCTATAGTTGTTCCTTGAGTGCTATTAATAGTTTTTCCAGAAGCAGCAGTCAATCCTCTAATATCAGTGTCATTGAAAGAACATGTAGTACCACTAGTACCACCAGCTTCAACATGAATTTCGTTTAAAGATATAGCACCTGAAGTTGCTAAAGTCATTATTTACCCTCTAATTCTTTTACTCTAGCTTCTAATTCTTTAATAGCTTCTACTAATAAACCTACTGTGTTGCCATAACGAACAGCTAAGTGTTTATCCTCATCATCATCTACAGCAGAAGCTTCATAAACTGCTTCTGGTAAAACTTTTTCTAAATCTTGTGCTATGAGTCCTGTACTAACTTTACCGTCTTTTTTGTAATTAAAAGTTATTCCTTTTAATTGTTTTACTTTATTAAGAGCATCAGGAATGACTTCAATATTTTCTTTTAATTTTATATCTGACGTGCTTCCAAAAGCTGTAACATTACCATTACAAATTAAATGACCAGCATCTGACATATCTACCCTAACTGCTGTAATTGCTGAACCCCCATCACTTCCTGAAAAGAAAATGTCTAAATCAGAACCTACAGCTTGAAGGACTAAACCTGCACTATCTGGTTTTAGCTGACCTGTTTCTACACCATTATCTTGTAAAGATATAACACCACCATCTGCATCAAGAGTAATATTTCCTGTCACATCTAAAGTTAAATTACCACCAGACTCTATCTTCCCATCTGTACCATCACTAAATATAGCTAAGTCTGTACCTGCACCAAATAGAGCTTTACCATTATCTCCGAATATTACATTCTTATTAAAAGTTGCATTTCCTTGCTCAGACATATCTAGCGTAAGAGCAGTAAAATCTGTTCCACCGTCATTTCCTCTAAATATAATGTCCGCATCTGATGTAGTTGAGCGTAGTGTGAAGTTTGCTGAACCTAAATCAATATTGGCTCTTTCAGTTCCATCGTCTTTTAATCTTATATGTTCTCCACCAGCATCAAAAGTAATATCACCTTGTACATCAATAGTGAAATCACCATTTCCTGCTGCTACTGCACCATTTGTACCGTCACTAGAAATAATTAAATCTGAACCTGCTCCAAAATACACACCCTTGTTGTCTGCTAGGGTGATATTCCCATTAAAAGTTGCACCGCCTTCTGATGACATGTCTAATGTCAAAGCAGTTATAGTTGAACCACCATCACTACCTTTAAAAATTATATCGCCATCACTTATGGTAGATTGAATGAGCATACTATCACTTGATTTTTCTATATAGCCATATCTAGTTCCCCCATCTTTAAAACTTACATTTCCGTTATCATCTGCATCTAAAACAATTGCTCCTGCTACATCAATAGTTAAATCACTAGAACTTAAAGTCATTGTTGTACCATCTATAGTAATATTATCAATCGTAATACCACCATCAACATCTAGTACTCCTGAACTATTTAAGGTAGCTTTTTCTGAACCACCTACATCAAAACGTATAATATCTTCGTCAGAACTTTCTTCTACTTGAATTTTAGTATCGCCATCAGTATCAGCAATACTCGTAACTGCTGCACCTGATACTGTTAAATCAATAGTACCATCACTATCTTGATATGTTGCAGTAATACCTGTTTCAGTATTTGAACTAAACATTGCTCCAACAGTATCTTGTACAACTTCTGTTAAATCTATATTAGCTGTACCATCAAAAGATACACCATGAATAGTTCTAGCAGTTTCAAGAGCTGTAGCAGTAGCAGCATTGCCAGTAGTATCTTGATTTAATGTACCAACTGTAAAGTCTAAAGTACCGTCTGAATCTTCATAAGCTACTGTAATACCTGACTCAGTGTTAGAAGATACCATAGCTCCTACAGTATCTTGAATTACTTCAGAAAGGTCTATGTTAGCTGTACCATCAAAAGAAACTCCGTGTATTGTTCTAGCTGTTTCTAATGCTGTAGCTGTAGCTGCATTACCTGTAGTATCTTGGTTAAGTGTACCAATTACAAAGTCTAAAGTATTGTCACTGTCGTCATAAGTAACAGCAATACCAGTTTCAGTATTACTTGTTACCATAGCTCCTACAGTATCAGAAATAGTTTCTGCTAAAGTAACTCCATTAATTGTTATAGCATCAGCTTCAAGTGTTCCATCTATATCTGCATCACCACTAATATCTAATGTAGCTGCATCGAGTTCACCTGTAATAGTAATATTTCTACCACCAGTTATGTCTTTGTTTGCATCTGTTATAATAGCTTTACTAGCTATAACAGTTCCATTTGTAATTCCATCTATCAGATTAATGTCTGCAGCACTTGCAGTAACACCATCTAAAATATTTAACTCTGAAACTGTTGCTGTAATACCATCAAGAGCATTTAATTCTGCTGCAGTTGCAGTAACTCCGTCTAATATATTTAATTCAGCAGTAGTACTTGTAACTCCGTCTAGTATATTTAATTCTGCTGCAGTTGCAGTAACACCGTCAAGTATATTTAGTTCGGCTGCTGTAGATGTAACTCCATCTAAGATGTTAAGTTCAGCAGTTGTACTTGTAACTCCATCTAAAATATTAAGTTCTGCAGCAGTACTTGTTACCCCATCAAGAATGTTAAGTTCAGCAGCAGTTGAAGTAATTGCTGTACCATTAAAATTAATACCATCTAAATAAGCTACACCATCAACATATAAATCTTTCCACTCTTGAGAAGAACTTCCTAAGTCGTATGTATTGTCTGTATTAGGAATAATATTTGAGTTAACATCTGCACCAAAAACTACATTATCATCTGCAGCATCACCTAGAGTTAATGTACCACCATTAAATGTAGTAGTACCTGTAACTGTTAAATTACCTCCGACATCAACATTACCTGTAGTAGTTACAGAAGTAAATGCACCAGTAGAAGCTGAGTTAGCTCCAATAGTTGCACCATCAACTGTTCCACCATTTATATCTGCAGTGTCAGCTACTAAAGCATCTGTAGTTACAGTGCCATCAAAAAATGCATCTTTAAATTCTAATGAGTTTGTTCCTAAATCTATATCGTTGTCTGTAACAGGAACAATAGCACCATCTTGTATTCTAATTTGTTCTACAGCAGCAGCAGATACTTCTACATAAAATCCCCATCTATTATTAGAACTATCAACTTCTATTTTATTTAAAAAGTCTAAGTCACCAATTTTAAATATATTACCACCTTGAGCAGCACTGCCATCGTGTCGGTGTCCAGTAGAACTTGCACTACTTGAAGAGTATGCAAAAGCATTTACTAACTGGTTATATTCATCATTAAACAAAGCAGCAGTTATAGTATCTCCATCTGCAAATGAGCTCTGTCTTGTATATGTTTGTGCCATAATTATCTCCTACCTGAAGGTATAAAGTCTACATAAAGTCCGTTAACTGTATAACTTGGTTTTGTATCATTACTTATTATTGTAAAATTATTACTTGTACCACTACCTTGTAGAGGTACTCTTATCATTGGATTATTTTGTCCAGCAAATTTATTTGTATTAAATACTGCATCACCAAATAATGAGGGTGGATTTATAACTCCTAAATCAAATAAATCCGAAGGCTGTTGAATATTTGAACTATTAAAGTCAAATTTAATTTGTACATCAGGTTCTGCAATACCTTCTGTCGCCATAGAAACTCTAAGAAAATGTAAAGTTTTTAAAGTTCCTAAATCACCATAATCATAGTCTGGTGTGGTATATCTTGCTAAAATAGAAGTGCCGTTAAAATCATTACCGTTGTCATGTAAGTAAACATTGCCATTAGTATCACCATGATAATATTGTTCAACTCCATTATTATCAAAACCAGAACCAATAGCAGTAACTTCTAATCCTCTAGTTTCAGACCACTCAAAACCATTAGGTCTTAGTGTTCCTATAATTCCTCTTTGTGTAGCATCTGAAGCTCCAGTATTTGTATAAAATAATCTGTATTGTGATTTTTCTCTTAACACTACGCTATTAATTGTAAATATATTTATGCTTTCTGCTAAATCACTAAGAATATTTTGTATATTACTACTAACTGTTCCTAACTCTACATCTCCAATTCTTGCTGTACCAGCTACTGTTCTTAATCCATCTGGTGCTAAAAATATTAAGTCACCACCAATCTCTTGAATACTATGACCACTTAAACAACCTACGTTTTTAGTTACTGGAACTACAGCTATCGCACTAGAATTAT
>MDSY01094291.1_pt1 | contig 19216 bp, 14 predicted proteins | sample 811131 | NCBI WGS metagenome assembly MDSY01 (sample SAMN05326643, study PRJNA326480) | marine metagenome | isolation source: seawater | place: Atlantic Ocean: South West | collected 2010
CAACTTCCCTATTGGACTCTGAGAAGAAATACAGTAATATATTTTAGAATTGATGAAATAGGATTCTACGGAAATTAATATATAATAATTTCCTTTATCAGTTAAAACTAAAGATCCTAAACTTACAAGACTATTGTTAACTGGACTACTTAGTGCAAAAAGTTTATTATAATTCTTTTCAGTTATAGCAATTTGCCTTCCAAGCTTTTCTCTCTCTATCTGTATCATAGCTCTACCTGTTTCATGCTTATCCCCTGCACTACTTTTACTTTCAGCGGTCAGTGCAAGTTGTAATTCTTCTTTTTGCTTCTCTAAAAAAATAAGTTTTTCGTGAATAATATTTTTACAATGAGCAAATAGGTTTTTTTTAATCATAAACAGAATGAAAATTGATCTATTAAGAAACTAAATATTATTTAATAATACAAATCACAAACTATATTCTCCGAGACCCTTTGTAAAGGCTTCTGGATCTCCAGCTAAGTGATAACGGGGGTCGTCAACCGCCTCCAAGATGACATCTTTGAATAAAGGACTAGACTTATACAGCAACAACTTGCAATCCTTACTTAAGTGTTTTAATAATATTGATTTTCCTTCTTTATTATATTTTATGACTAAACTATAGATAGATTCAATAGCAGAATGATCACAAATCCTTGATTCTACAAAATCAACTTCAATAGACTTAGGATCATTTTTAACATCAAATTTATTATTAAATTCAGAAATACTTCCAAAAAATAGTGGACCCCAAATTTCATAAACTTTAGTACCATCATCTTTAATTCGCTTTCTTGCACGAATTCTTTTAGCATTTTCCCAAGAAAACACAAGAGCACTCACAATTACTCCAGCTATCACAGCAACAGCTAAATCAAAAAAGACTGTAAGTGTAGATACAAGTATAAGTACGAAAAGATCTGATAAAGGAATTTTATTAATTATTCTAAAACTTGACCACGAGAAGGTACCTATTACAACCATGAACATAACTCCTACAAGTGCAGCAATTGGAACTTGCTCAATCAAACTAGAAGCAAATAAGATAAAAACTAAAAGTGCTAATGCAGCAACTATTCCAGAAAGTCTTCCACGACCCCCTCCTTTAATATTAATTATTGACTGTCCAATCATTGCACATCCTCCCATTCCACCAAATAAACCTGTCACTATATTAGCAGTACCCTGAGCAATACACTCCTTGTTTGAATTACCTCTACTATCAGTAAGTTCATCAATAAGGTTTAATGTCATTAAAGATTCAATAAGTCCAATAGCGGCTAAAATTAACGAATACGGTAAGACAAATTTTAGGGTTTCATAATTGAATACAATTTTTTCAAAAATCGCCCACTGAAATTGAGGTAATCCACCCTTAAGTCCTTCTCCTCCTCCATCCTTAATAAAACTACCTACAGTTGCTATGTTTAAATCACCAAAAATTACAATAGCTGATACAACAAGAATAGCTATGAGTGCTTCAGGAAGTTTTTTTGTTAAAATTGGTAATCCAAACATTATTAACATTGTTAGTCCAACAAGTCCAATCATAATCCATAAAGAAACTCCTTCCATCCAAACAATTTCTCCTTGTTCAAGAGTTTTAAACATACCTATTTGGGAGATAAAAATGACTATTGCTAATCCATTTACAAATCCCATCATGACTGGATGAGGAATTAGTCGAACAAATTTTCCTAACTTAAGTAAGCCCGCAAGAATTTGAAAAACACCCATAAGTATAACTGATACAAAAAGATAATATAAACCTATATTTTCTCCATAAACACCTAAATTATTTCCTTCAGAGACTAAGCTGACCATTACTACTGCTAGAGCACCAGTTGCCCCACTTATCATGCCAGGTCGACCTCCTATTATTGAAGTTATTATTCCAACAATAAAAGCAGCATAAAGACCAATTAAAGGGTCAACACCTGCAACAAAAGAAAATGCAACTGCCTCAGGTACTAAAGCAAGTGCAACGGTAAGGCCACTTAGAATATCATTTTTTGAATTAGATGTTCTTTTTCTTATGAATGCTAACATTATTGTCTATTTAAGATCGGCAAAAATAGACCTATATTTAAGTTACACAACTTAAAATGATGCCTAATTATTTTTAATTTCTTGGACTCCTACCCATTCCATCAGGAATTCCTTTGTAATATCTAAATTGTTCAACAGGGACATCATTTATTATTGAAATTTTACTCCTAAGTCTTTTATAAACTCTTTCTTTTTCTCCATCAGGATAATTATTAATATCTGATCCCATATAATGATTCCAACCACTTGACCATTGACTCAAATATTTTGAACCTGACAAGATTTTCATTTCAACGTAATTCTCAATATTTACATTAATATTTTTGTCACTAATATTTCCTCCATAGAAAAGAAATTCGGGAACAACATGTGCTTGTAGTTTTTTATGAATAATATCAACCTCATACATTAAGGGCCACTCTGAAGCTCTAACCGCATCAGCAGTTAAATACGCCGCGGCTCTGTGATCACTTTTATGCCAAACCTGATAATTATACCCTGGATCAAATGACATCAAAACATCTGGTTTAATTTTTCGAATGTAATGAACAATTTTCCCTATTAATTCTTCTTTATCTGCGAACTCAAGTCTACCATCGTTATATCCTAAATTAATATATTTTTCTTTTGAAAGACCAATTTCACTCATAGCATCAATTTGTTCTTGACGTCTAATTTTGGAAAGATCAGTTTTACTAATATTAGGATCTTTTGTACCTACATTTCCAGTAGTTAACGTTAGTATATAAATATTGTTACCATTTTTATTCAAAAGGGCCAATGTACCATGTGATTGATAGTCATCGTCAGGATGTGCACCTACCAGAAGTATAGTTTTTTCTTTCCATTTATCTATAGAAATTAAATCTTGGGAAAATATAAAGTTTGAGTTTATTAACACAATAACAATAATTATTTTAAAAATCAAATTTTTCATGAATCATAAATTTATAACACAATATATCATATAATAAGTTGGTTACAAAGTCTTTGGAAAAAATAAGTCTCCGTTTAATATTTAAAATAGAAAAAATATATCTTGATTTTTTATATTTGAGAACTAAATGATAATTTTATGATAGTGATAATGGGTGTAAGTGGAAGTGGTAAAACTACACTAGGCAAAAGTATTTCAACTCAGACGAAAATACCTTTTTATGATGCGGATGATTTTCACTCTGATTTCAACAAGAAGAAAATGATAAAGGGTAATCCCCTATCCGATGAAGATCGAGAGTTGTGGCTTACTGTTTTGTCTAAAAAAATCTCTCACTGGTCTAAAAAGGGAGAAACAATTCTAGCATGTTCAGCATTAAAAGAAGATTATAGAAAAAAATTGATGATAAATAATTCAATAAATTGGATTTTTCTAGAAGGGTCATTCGAACAAATCAGCCATCGTCTTTTAAATAGAGAAAAACATTTTTTTAATACCAAATTACTGAAATCTCAATATGATATTCTTGAAATCCCTTCATATGCAACTCACTTAAAATGTGATAAAAGTGTTGATGAATTATCTGATTTTGTTATAAAAAAATTAAAACTTAATACCCAAACATCAATTGGCCTAATTGGACTTGGAATTATGGGCCAGGGAATTGCTTTAAATATTGCTAAACATAATTTTAAAATCTCCGTATATAATCGAACTAATCACGGTGAAGAAAAAATTGTTAACCAGTTTTTAGATACTCATACTAACTATAAAAATATAATAGGTTTTACAAAAATAAAATCATTTATTGAATCTATTAAACGACCCAGAATGTTATGGTTAATGATTAAAAGTGGAAAAGCTATTGATTTAATAATTAAAGAAATACTTCCTTACCTTAATTCTGGAGATGTAGTTATTGATGGTGGGAACTCTCACTATTCTGATACACAAAGACGTTTAATTGAACTTAAAAAAAATAATATTTATTTTTCTGGATGTGGTGTTTCAGGTGGCCAAAAAGGAGCGCAACATGGTGCCTCTTTAATGTTTGGAGGAAACTCGAAAGCTTATAATTTAATCTCTCCTGTACTAAATGTAATTGCAGCTAAAGATATTAACGGAAACCCTTGTCAAGGTTATATGGGTGACGATGGTGCTGGTCACTTTGTTAAAATGGTTCATAATGGAATTGAATACGCTGAAATGCAAATTTTAGCCGAAACATTTTCTGTATTAAAAAATCAAATGACCTACTCAGAAATAGTTATATTTTTTAAAAACATAAATAAAGGTTTTGATTCCAGCTATTTATTAGAGATTACTATTAAAATTCTTCAAAAAAAAGAAGGAGATCAACATTTAATTGATTTAATCTTAGATCAAGCTAGCAACAAAGGAACCGGAATGTGGTCTACTAAAACCGCCTTAGATTTAGAAGAAGTTAATACAATGATTTCATCAGCTGTATTTGCTAGACATCTTTCTTCTATGAATATACAAAGATCAGATATTTCCTCAGGAAAATCAATTCCCAAACAAGATTCAACTATCGATCTGCAAACTATAAAAAAAGCATACCGCTTTGCTAGACTAGTAAATCATATTCAAGGATTTAATTTAATTGAAAAGGCTTCTAAAAAATACAATTGGATTTATAATCCTCAAGAAATTGCCCGTGTCTGGACAAAAGGATGTATCATTCGATCAAAATTAATGGAGAAATTGATCTTCTTTTTTAAAGACGAAAAGTCATTACTTAAAAATTATTCTTGTATAGATATTCTTACAAAGACAGAAGAAAATATTGCATCTTTAATGCATCATGGAATTGATCAAAAGATTCCAACAGACAGCTATTCAAACGCATACAATTACTGGATTTCCTTATGCAGTAAAAATCTTCCAGCAAACTTAATTCAAGCACAAAGAGATTTTTTTGGTGCTCATACATATCATCGAAATGACAAACCTTTTGATCAATCATTTCATACAAAATGGGATTAGTTATTGTTTAATTATGTTTTTTTACTTTAATTTCCTTTTGAATTAGATATGCAGTATGTATTAATGTTGTTGCTAACTTCCCTTCTAAATTAAATATTTCACCTTTAACAGTGGCAATATTTTTTCCATTTTTAACAATTTGAGCAACTGCAATAACTTTACCTGAAAAAAGAGGTCTATGATGAATGCTGTGTAAGTTTGTTGAACTAGGATATACTGAGCCTTTTGATTCATATATCAAAAGTAAACTTGTAACATCATCAAGCATTGAAGTCATCTGCCCTCCCTGAACTGATTGTTTTGGATTTAATGTTTGTGGTGGAAAATTTCCTTCTAATTTTAAAAAACCTTCTCTATATTCCAGGAAATTAAAATTAAAAAATTTACCAGTTCCACCATATCTTTTATGAAACTCTAAGTACTTATCAAAATCATTTCCCATGTTAACAAATAATTATTTCAAAAAATAATAAAGCTTATTTAAATTTTTTCAGTGAATTATTAATAAGAGTTTCTATATGATTTTTATGAGCTACACTAATTACATTACCTTTTGGTCTTTTTACAAGTTTAAGAATTGAGTTTAAATTGTGTAAAGCCATAGATTGAGAATGTACATTATATTTTGATGCAGATGACCCAACTGTCATTCCAATTAATTGTTTAACATACGCCAGTTGAAGGTTCTGACGAAATGTATTGACATTAAACTTAATATCAACTTTAAAAACTGCATCATTAAGATCTAACATAAAGTCAGAAATCTTATATTGATTTCCATATAATTCAGAATCAGATATTCTTTGTAATGTGTTGGGATGTAAAATATGAGCCATAACTCTTAATTGATAATTCAACACCTGATCATGAATTTTTGGATCCTCAGGACCATCAAAAAAATCAAAACCTCTTCTTTGTTTAGCAAGATACCTGTACAAATCACTAGGAGCTTTGAAGGCGTCTGGTGAAAAAACATATTTTTCTAGAGCTTTAAAAGCTCTTTTTTGATCATAAAGACTAACCGCTGTGTATGGTGTTTTTGCACCATCTTGTCCCACAGTAGATCTGTCTACATAAACCCCTCCAATAAAACGAGATATTACGTCTCCTGCTCTTGCAGATTGTGAGTTTAAAACATAAAAAGCTCTTCTTAAATCTTCATATGTTTCTCCTTTATCACTGAATTTATTTTTAATATCAAGCATTAGCTTATTGACAAGTTTAATTCTGTCAATTGAATACTTGATTGGATCTGAAGATAAGTCACCTGTCATTACACGTGGATCAATACCTTTTCCCGGAGATCTCATGTCATCTGCATCATTACCAAATATTAATTCCGGTTCTGTTGATCTATTTAATAGATACAAACGCTCTTTATCACTTTTAAATGGTGTATATCCAAATTGGATAACCCATACATCATATGGGCCAACTGACATATCAGAATATTGACCTTGATTATTACGATTTAAAGTAACATTTATTCCAGCATAATCCATCACTGAACCTGTTAGTGATTTTCCTTCAATAAATTTTGAATCTGACAATTGTTCTGGAGTAAATAAATGACTTGCTTTCATATTATGATTTAAGCCAAGTGTGTGCCCTACTTCATGCATTATTAATGATTTCATCCCCTGTTTTTTAAGATCATCAAGATCAAGATCGGAAGAGTTTGAAGATTTTAGAATTATATTCCCAAGCATTAGGTTTTCATGCATTAAATGACCCATTGAACAATACATTTTCTGATTTTTATTAAAATCATTTAATAATTCATTTTTCGGATTAGAACTTAAATTATTAAACAGTTTATCGTAAAAAAATCTATTAGTGAAATGAACATATTCAAGCATTATATCTGCTCCAATAATCTCACCTGTCCTAGGATTTTTCATGCTGGGTCCATAACCACCAAAAGGAGGGTTTGGTGAAGAGGTCCATCTTAAAACATTATAACGAATATCTCCAGCATCCCATTTTGCGTCATCAGGCTGAACTTTAACTTCAATTGCATTTTTGAATCCAGCTTTTTCAAAAGCTATGTTCCATTCAAGAACACCTTCTTTTATAGTTTCTCTCCATTCTAGAGGGGTAGAATTCTCAATCCACCATGTTATTGGTTTAATTGGCTCAGATAAGTCCAAATTTGGATTCTTTTTTTGAAGCTTCCAGCGATTAATCATATCTCTATAATTAATAGTTCCTGGGTTTGTCATATCATTTGTTTGAGTAAGAAAATAGCCTACTCTTGGATCATCAAACCTAATTTTATAGTCATCTTTTGGCATATTCATAAAAGAATGAAATACCTTTATAGATATATTTCTACCATCTGCAATTGCCTCTGAACCTTGATTTAAAACTGAAGGGTTTTTGTATACATATTCCGTTTTAATATTTGTATTATTTGGATAATTATTTATTTCTTCAATTTTTGAACCTTTTTTATTAAAAGAACCTAAACTAAAAGCAGTTGGAGGTGATTTTGGTCTTCTTGGAGCTTTTATACGAGTTAAGGTTTCTGAGAGAAACAAGTCGTTAGCATTTATAAGATAAGTGTCACTTTTTTTATCAAATGCTAAAATTTTACTTGTAGAAAGAAGTGCATCTGAAGTATTTGCGCCTTGAGACCTTGAAAGAGGACTTTTCGGATCAAAATAAAAATTTGTATTTGGAGATACAATTTCAATCTTATTAAAATATTTTTTAATATTAAATATTGATGAATTGTTGTATGCACCTCTAAAGCTTCCTGCTTCTGTTACTCCGTCTGCAATTTGGGAGAAATAAATAAAATCTTTATTTAATTGAGTTCCCTTAATCGCAAGTTTTACATCTCCTGAAATTGAATCTTGATAAATAGTAAACAATCCATCAATTTTGATACTTGATTTAGTAATATCTGAGATTGACTTAGCCTTTTTAACATCATCTTTTTTATCTTTTTTTTCTGGAGCTTGAGAGTTAACTGAGAGACTAAATAGTAATAGTATTGAAAGTAAGTTTTTCATAATTTTAATTCGAATTTATAAATAATATATATAATTTTTCTTTTATGGATTTTAAAATCAATTTTCTTAAATCCGTCTAATTTAATGATTTTATTAAAACATCTACTTATTCTTAAAAAGAGCAACAAATAAACTTCCGTATAATGAATGAACAAGGCTAGATATTGCTGAAGGAATTGCTGTTGAGGGGTTAGTGAAGTTCTCCTGAGCTAAAACAACCCCTAAGCCTGAGTTTTGCATACCAACTTCTATTGAAATAGTTTTACTGAAAGTTTTATTTTTAAATCCTATAAAAGTCATTATAAATCCAACTAAAAAACCGATTAAATGTAATATCATGATGCATATTGTTAAATTAATTCCAGAGTTTAGTATTGTATCCTTTCCTTGACCTATTATACTAGCCACAATTAGTGTAATTAATATAACTGCCATTGGCGGTGAATAAGGAATTATATAGCTTGTTAAGTTAGGAAGAAACATATTTAATAAAACTCCAATCCCAATAGGTATCAATACAACTTTTAATGTACTTAAAAATAACCCTAATGCATCAATCTCAAGATAACTACCCGATAGGTAACTTGTTAATAGTGGAGTTAAAATTATTGCAAAAAGTGTGGAAATAGTTGTCATTGCAACTGACAGCGAAACATTTGCATTTGCTAAATATACTATTACATTAGATGCTGTTCCTCCAGGACAACAAGAAACAAGAATTAATCCTACCGCAAAAAAAGGAGGTAATTCAAATAAAAAACCAAGACCCCAGCCTAAAAATGGCATTATACTAAATTGTAATAAAACACCAAAAAAAACCAATAAAGGATTTTTAACAACTTCTTTAAAATCATTAATATTTAATGTAAGTCCCATGCTAAGCATTATACCAGAAAGCCCATAAGTAATCAAACTACTCGAGAACCAAGTAAATAAATCTGGATTATATAAGGATAAAATGGAGCTAATTATAACCCATAGAGGAAAAAACTTTGTGATTAAATCAAGTTTGTTCATAATGATAACTGATGTTAGTTTTCTTCAATCTTAAACTCTTTTACAATCTCGCTAGGCTCAATAATATTATATCCACTCCAATAGTCAGGATTATACTTTGTTAATTTAAATGGTAAATCTGATTCAATTTCTTTATACAAATCATATTCACTTTTTTTAATCAATACATTGTCAAGAACTATAAATTCAGTTTTTACTTCAACCGATGCATTAAATAAAATATCCATTTTTAATTGATTTTGCTTTCTTCTTCCTTTAACATTTTTATTTTTTTCAATAATTTTTAGAGGTCTATCAAGACCAAATGATCTTAGGTAAGTGTTTTCACTGGCATATAAGTCATATTTTCCATTATTATTTTTTTTAAAAATTTGTTTTCCAAATCGATAATCAACACTAAATGAAACACCAAATAAATTAAAATCCTCTAAAGTATCGACACTATTATAATCAATTCTCACAACTGCAAAGTCATCAGCATGTATATAAAGTCTTCCCTTGTAAAGTGCTTTGGATGAATTAGGCGTGTAATCAATTAAATAAATAGGATCATACCCTAAATAGGAAAGTCCAACTAGTTTAAAATCATATAAGCGAGATTTTCTAAAAACTTCTAGATTTAATCTTTCTTTATCGTAATCAAAAGTCAAATAAAAAAGAGATTTTCTTTTAATAAACCTTCTGTTTGATTCATTAAAATTTTTCTTATTGTCAAGTTGTTTCTTTTCGATTTTTTCTAATTGAGAGTTGTCAGAGGAATCAATTTCTCTCAGGTTAACTCCATCCAAATTTATATCAATAGGAAATATTCCAGATTTAAATTTAAAATATGAGTCGGGTTTAATTCGAAGCTCAACTATTGGTTGAATTTTTTCCTGTAATAAATCTAAACTGATTTGATTTTTTTTATCAAATAATCTTGATGCTCTTACTACACTTATTTTTTGACTTTTAGTATCTCTATTTCCATAAAACTCAGAAAGAACTTCTTCGTAGTAGTTCGATTTTTTTGGAATAGTAGAAGATATACTATCCATAAAACTTTGATCAAACTCTTTTATTGACGAATTCTTTATTTTTAAATCAATTTTTTTTGTTTCACCAATAACAGTCTCTCTTGAAAATATTTTTTTTGATTTGTAATCAAAATCATATGTTTTCATAATATTATTTTTAACCATCTTAATAATTTCAGTGGCAGTCATCTTTTCTCTATTGAAAACTTCAACTGCATCAAGTTGAATTTCTTTTAGTGATAAGAATATTTGAATTTTATTTTTTTGAATACTGCCTGAAAAAGAATTATACCCTATTGATGATATAAAAAGAGAGTCTTGATTGGTAAACCTATTATTTTTAAAAATCTTAAATCTACCTTCCTTATTGGTTATTGTATTATTCTTAAAGTTGGAAGTAACAGCTGCAAATGGAATTGGCTGTTTATTAAGACTATCCATAACAATTCCTGATATTTCCTGAGAATATCCAGAAAAGACAATTAAAAAAAACAATATAAATTTATGATACCTCATATTATCTCAAAAATAGTATGTTTTATTTTAAAATTTCAATATGATTATGAATACTTTAAGAAATGAAATCTCTATATTTTCTATATTCATTTATCTGATTTTCATATTTATATATTTGATTTTTAATATTTGAAGTTCAAATCAAAAAAATTGTATTTGTATACTTTTTTTATGTCTGATTTGTTAAAATGTTTAATATTAAAAGGCTTGATTCTAAAATCTATTTTATTTCTTCGTAAAACGAAGCTGAAGATACTTGCATCCATGGTAATACGAATATAGCACCTAGAAATAGGCAAAGAAATCCTAAAATGAACCATGGAATAAATCTTAAAAAAAGACCCAAAAGTTTAGTTTTATTACCTTTCATGATTCTCCAACTTTCTTTTAGTGTATCAACAATACCCAGTTCAGGTTTATCAATCAAAACAAAATATGACATTGAAAAACCTAATCCTAAAATAAAACCAGGAACAATTAATAGCACGATTCCTAAAATAACAAGTAAAATCATAAGAAAATAAACTCCTAATGCTTTTCCTAATGAATTAAATCCATCGAAAACATTATTGTAGTTGGCAGAACCATTTCTGAAAAGATTCAAAGTATAGACAGAAAAACCTAATGAAAGAGGAGCCGCAATTAGCATTGAAACTAATCCTAGAGAAATATCTTCTATACTTCCAACTTCGTAAGAACCAATTTCTGTAAGAATTTCAGCTAAAAATGAAGGAGTAGCTATGGTTAGTCCAACTAAAAATGCAGTAGTCCAGTTATTTTTTAATTTTTCACGAGCAGTTCGCATGTGAGTTAAGTTAGGTGATGTCATATGTAATTGTTTTTTAAAAGCATTTTAAATTAATTAAAACCTAAAATAAAGTTTTAATTATTAAATATAAAATTGAAGGACATAATAAACACCCTAAGCCAGTATAAAATGTTGCAGTCAGTGTTCCATAAGGCACAAGTTTCTCATCTGTTGCAGCCAGTCCTGCAGCAACTCCACTGGTTGTTCCTATAAGTCCTCCAAAAATTATTGCTGAATTTGGATTGTTTAAACCAATTCTAGAAGCAATCAAAGGTGTAAATATTGATGTTACAATTACCTTAACGACACCTACAGCTACACTAAGTGCAATTATCTCAGAGCTTGCTCCTAATGCAGAACCTGTCACTGGTCCAACAATATACGTACACGCTCCTGCTCCAATAGTAGTCAAACTTATTGGATCTGAATAGCCCATAAATGAAGCAATGACTACGCCAAAAAAAAACGAAAAGGATACTCCAATAAATAGTGAAAGTATGCCTGAAAAACCAGCTTGTTTAATTTTACTAACATCAACACCTATTGCAGTAGCAACAACTGAAAAATCTCTTAACATAGATCCACCTAGAATTGCCATCCCTCCCATGTAAGGTAAATTAGCAACCCCTTTTTCTTCTCCTAAAAATGCTAAAAACAATGCAATTATTATTGCTATAGCAGCTCCAGGAATTATATTATTTAAGATTTTTTTTGAAAATAGATATGATAAATACATAATAACTCCGACAATAAAAAATGCGAAAACTAATCCATTAGCACCAATTATCTTTTCAATCATTTTATATTTTATTATTTAAATCTTTTTTACCAATTCTCGAAATAAGAGGAACTAGAATAAAGGCTATTATGGTTACACTTACACCAACTATAATTGCAAGCCAACCCCCTAATAAAGCGGCCTTAACATTTTGAGATGCGGACATTGCAACAACAATAGGAATGTACATTGTACTCCAAAATAAAATTCCATTTTTTGACTTAGAAATATTAATATTCTTCTTTTTTAAATAAGAATTAATAAAAACTAGAAGAAACATTGAAAAACCAACTCCACCAATATCTCCTGACAAGCCAATTAAAGATCCAATAAAAGTTCCAGTAATTTTTCCAAACAGAAAACAAAATGCTAATAATGAGACTCCGTAAATATTCATATTTATTATATTAACTTAAGTTACCGAATTTAATTAATATTCGTCATCTGTATAGAAATTAGGAATAATTCTAGCTTGTACTGACTGCTCAAAGGCATAAGATGCTTCTATTAAAGTAGGCTCACTCCATGCTCTTCCAAAAAATGATATACCCACTGGTAATCCATGGATATTTCCCATTGGAACTGATATAATTGGATATCCAGCCCAAGCTGAAGGAGAAGAGCTTGATATATGATAATTATCTCCATTAAACCAATCTGTTGTCCAAGATGGACTTCCAGATGGTGCAATAATTAAATCTAAATCATTTTTATCCATCACCTTATCAATTCCTTCCTTTTGACTTAATGTCTTTAAATTTAATAAGGAATTCAAATATTTTTCACTTTTAATCCCTTCTGTATTTTGGGCCATCTTAAGATAGGCTTGATTAAAAAACTTTAACTCTATAGAATCATTTTCATTAAACTTAATTAATTCACTTAGGTTTTTAATTGGTGAATTCTTACCTAAAGACTTAAAATAATTATTTAATCCATCTTTATATTCGTGAATCATAACCTGAAATGAATGACTTTTTACTTCAGATGAAGAAATTGTTTCTATTTCTATAATCTCTGCTCCCATTTTTTTTATTAACCCTACAGATTTTTTAAACAAAGAATCTACTTTATCATTTAAACCTAAAGGAGCTGTATATACACCTATTCTCTTGTCTTTTAATCCATTTTTATTTAAAAACTGAGTATAATCTTCATAGGTCTTGTTCAAACTTTTAATTGTTTTTTTATCATTTTCATCAATACCAGTAAGAAAACCAAGACATATTGCTGCATCCTGAACACTTCTTGCCATTGGACCTGCAGTGTCTTGTGTATAAGAAATAGGAATGATACCAGATCGACTAATCAAACCTACAGTTGGTTTAATACCAACAACTCCATTAACAGAGGAAGGACAGACTATAGATCCATTAGTTTCAGTTCCAATTGCTAAAAGAGTTAGGTTTGCCGAGACAGAAACTCCTGATCCAGAACTAGATCCACATGGGTTTCTAGTTAAAACATAAGGGTTTTTGGTTTGACCATTGATACCACTCCAGCCGCTAGTTGATCTTCTACCTCTAAAGTTTGCCCATTCACTTAAATTAGCTTTGCCTAAAATTAGAGCTCCAGCTTTTCTAAGCTTTTCAACAACTTTACTATCCTCCAAAGGCTTTGATCCATTTAAAGCCCTGGATCCTGCTGTTGTGGACATTTTGTCTTTGGTATTAATGTTGTCTTTCAAGAGAATTGGAACTCCATGTAAGTATCCTCTCAAGCCTTTAATTTTCATTTCCTCATCTAATAATTTAGCAATTTTAATTGCATCCGGATTAATCTCAATTATCGAATTAAGTTTTGGACCATTCTGATCAATTTTTTCTATTCTTTTAATATATGCTCTAGTTACTTCTTCAATTGTAAAATTTCTATTTTTATATCCATTGTGCAAAGTTATAATATCAATTTCAAGAAATTTAAAATCATTGAGAGTTATATCTTCATTTTCAAAAGAAGCATTACAGCCATAAAACATAAAAATTATGTTGAGTATAAAAATGTTATAGATTCTCAAAATATTAAAAGTTGAATAAATATTATATTGTTATAAAGTTAATTGATATTTCTTAGACCCTCATAAACTACAATACTTACAGCATTTGCCAGGTTTAAGCTTCTAACATGGTTGCTGTATATTGGAATTTTATAAAGTTTATCTGAGTTATTAGTGATTATTTTTTTTGACAAACCAACAGACTCTTTTCCAAAAACAAGAAACATATCATCTTTATAATCAATAAAATAATAACTCTTTTCTGCAGAGCTTGATAGATAGACCATGTTCTTATTATTATTTATTAATAAAAAATCATTTATATTTTCATAAATATTTACAGAAATATGTTTCCAATAATCTAGTCCAGCTCTTTTTAATCTAGCATCATTTATTTCAAATCCAAATGGTTTTACTAAATGTAAAACTGATCCTGATGCTAAGGCAATACGACCAATATTTCCAGTATTCGTAGGTATTTCTGGTTCTATGAGTACAATATTAAATCCCATTTATTTTTTTTCATTAAATGTGTCAATTAATGAGTTTATTGAATGTTAAAATTTATAGAAAATTCCTTCATCAGGTATTACAAATTTATGATTAAGAATTTTATTTTTAGCTAATGCTATTTTAAGGTCCTTACCGGCTTCGCCTTGCCCTTCGTCCGCTAGAGCAAATGTTCCAAAATGTGTAGCTACAGACTGTTTAGATTTTAAATCTATATGTATTTTTACTGCTTCATTAGGGTTGGTGTGAATTGGAGACATAAACCAATTGGGTTTATAAGCGCCTATTGGAATAATAGACAAATCTAGATTTATACTTTCATCACCTATTTTCTTAAAGATATTTTCATCATAGGCAGTATCTCCAGCAAAATAAATCTTTTTAGATCCCTCAATCAAGAAACCACACCAGAGTGTTTTATCCCGATCAAATGCTCCTCTACCAGAAAAATGTACTGCAGGTGTGCCTTTAATTTTGATAGATTTAAATTCAATTTCCTGATCCCAATCAATTTCAATCACATTATTGATGCCTAATCTTTTAAAAAAAGTAGATACTCCAAGAGGCACAATAAATCGAGGTGCATATTCTTTTTGAAGTTTTAGAATTGTGTTTTTGTCTAAATGGTCATAATGATTATGACTAATTAGTACTAAATCTATATTTGGTAAACTATTAAAAGTTACGCCAGGTGGTCTGTTTCTTTTAGGGCCTAACCATTGCACAGGACTGCATCTTTGTGACCAAATAGGATCTGTTAAAATATTGATAGTGTCCAACTGGATAAGAAATGTACTATGATTTATAAAAATTAATTTGATACTGTCTGTATAATTATTCTCAATGAGTGTATCTCTAAAATACGTTTCATAATTTTTAACCCATTTTTTTGGCTTTCTAGTTCGTATGAATTTAAATACTTCTTTCAAACCATTCACATCACTGCCATTGGTATTTACAAACTTTTTACCATTAAAATGATCAGTAACATCTCCAGAGTAGACCTTTTTAGAAATTACACAACCAATTACAGTACTAATAATTAACAAAAAAAATATAAAGCTAAACATATTAGAAATCGTTTTTTTTAATTTTTTCATTCTCATTCATTAAGTATTTGTAAAATTTTATAAGTTGTCACATAAAATATAATGCTACTTTATATGGAAACATATATCACTAGAACTCATTTTAATATATTTTATTTAGGAAAAATGTTAACTAAATTAAAATACAAGTAATTTTTTGTATAATTGACAAGTATATATACAAATGTATAAATCTATTTTTCGTATTTATTAATTAAACTCAACTTTTGAATCAAAAAATTGACAACTACTTTATAAATTATAGAGGAAACTACTACCATTTAAATTAATTATTCAAACAAAAATCTTGAATCTAAAAACCATACATTTGCCATCTTTAAAAATTTAAAATTTATGAGAAAATTAGTTTTAAAAAACCTTTCAAAGACCTATCCAAATAATGTTAAAGCACTTGATGATGTATCGATCGAAATAAAAAGTGGGATGTTTGGACTTCTTGGACCTAATGGTGCTGGAAAATCTTCTCTAATGAGAACCATCGCAACTCTTCAAGAAGCGGATTCGGGCTCTATATTTTTTGATGATTTGAATATTTTAGATAATACAAAAGAGTTTCGTCAAAATCTTGGATATCTTCCTCAAGAATTTGGAGTATATCCCAGAATTACAGCAGAACAGCTTTTAGATCATATTGCAACTTTAAAAGGTATTTCGATTAAAAGCGAAAGAAAAGAACTCGTTGAGTATCTCCTTCAAAAGGTTAATTTATATGATAAAAGAAATAAAAATGTAAAAGGCTTTTCTGGAGGAATGAAACAGAGAATTGGAATTGCTCAATCTCTTATTGGAAACCCGAAAGTTTTAATTGTTGATGAGCCAACTGCAGGCCTTGATCCTGGGGAGAGAAATCGTTTTTATGACTTATTATCAGATGTTGGAGAAGATGTAATAGTTCTTTTATCAACACACATCGTAGACGATGTCAGAGAACTCTGTACACAAATGGCTATTATGAATTTTGGACAAATAGTATTTAGTGGAGCTCCTGACGATGGAATTAATGAATTAAAAGGTAAAGTTTTTGAAAAGCAGATTGCTAAATCTGAACTAGATTCCTATAAGGATAACCATAAGGTCATTTCCAATAAACTAATCGCTGGAAAACCGGTAATTCATATATTAAATGATAAAGCTCCAGATAAAAGTTTTAAAAAAATAGACCCCTCACTTGAAGATGTGTTTTTTACTAATATTCAAAAAAATAATTAATAAAATATATATGCTATATGTTTAAAAACTTTTTCTTTTCAGAACTCAGGTATAGCTTCAGACAGCCAATGCTTTACTTATTTTTCTTAATAGTATTCATGTTGGTTTTTGCCGCTAATGTCACAGATAATGTCAGTATAGGAGGTTCAATTGGAAATGTTTTTCGAAATGCACCCAATATTATTACAATCTATTCTCTTATAATGACAATTTTTGGATTATTATTTGCTGCTGCATTTTTTAACAATTCAGCTTTAAGAGATCATAAAAATAATTTTCAAGAAATTCTTTTTTCAAAACCAATAGATAAGTTTGGATATTTCATGGGTAAATTCTTGGCCTCATTATTTTTATCTACTATTCCATTAACTGCAGTTTTTTTCGGAATTATTCTTGGATCTAAAATTGCTCCACTAATGGGTTGGATTGAAGCTGATAGGTTTGGCCCCTTTTTTATCGAAACTTTTATTAGCAACTACTTTATTTTTATTTTACCTAACATGTTCATTGGTGGAGCTATTATCTATTCATTGGCTCAAGAATATAAAAACACCATGATTTCTTTTGTTGGAGCTATGCTAATACTAGTGGGCTATTCAATAGCTGGTGAGCTTTTGTCTGATATTGATAATGAAAAAATAGCTTCCTTGGTAGATACTTTTGGAATAAGGACTTATAGTATAACCTCAAAGTATTATACGCCACTTGAAAAAAACACATTAAACCCTTCTTTGTCAGGCTTAATACTCTACAACAGACTTCTTTGGATTAGCTTTTCAGCTATCATACTTTTAATTTCATACAAAAGATTCAGTTTTACGACGAAAAAAGAGAAAAAAATTAAAAATGGAACAAATAATTTAAGTGAAGTAATTTTAAATATTCCAAAAAAAATTCCAAAAGCTCAAGTTTTAAATTCCTCTACTCTACTTCATTTTAAAAGTTTTTTTAAACTTAACATGAAAAGCATTTATAAACATGTAACATTTAGGATTCTGTTCATATTTAGTATCATTCAACTTATTGCTGGACTTGCATCAGGTTATGAGTATTTTGGACTAAAATCATATCCCTTGACTTACTTTATGATTGACCAGGTGGGCGGTTCATCTAGTCTGTTTATTTTAATTATTTTAGTTTTTTTTAGCGGTGAATTGGTTTGGAGAGATCGAGATGTTCAGATAAACGAAGTAATCGATTCTACCCCTCACTCCACATTGATTCCATTGTTTTCAAAAACTTTATCCCTATTTACATTATCTTTTGTAATTCATTTTATTCTTGTTTTATTAGCAATAATATATCAATTATTTAATGGCTTTTCAGAAATTGATTTTTACCTATACTTTAAAGACTATTTATTTAATTTATTTCCTGTCTATTTTACTATGTGTGCAACTCTTGTTGCAATTCAAGTCATTGTAAACCATAAGTATCTGGGATATATGGTATCCATAATAATTTTACTACTTTTTGATATTGTTTTGTTAATTCTAGATATTAACTCGAATATGTTGAGTATAGGATCATCTCCATATATGATATATTCAGACTTAAATGGTTTTGGCCCAAGTAATGAAGGGGTATTTTGGTTTAATTTATATTGGATGTTATTTGGGCTATTATTCCTCATATTATCAGGAATGATATGGAATAGAGGTGCTAAAAAATCTTTTAAAGAAAGATTAAATAGCATTAATAGCAATACCGGTCTTACATATTTAGTTATTGTCTCCTCAATTGGAATTTTATTTATTTTAACAGCATCTTTTGTTTTTTACAATACTCAAATACTAAACAGCTATAAGTCAAGTGACCAATATGAAGTGCTAGCTGTTTCCTATGAAAAAGATTATAAAAAATATAAAACCTTACCATTTCCAAAAATCATAGAAGCTAAATATAATATTGATATTTTTCCCAAAAAGAAAATGGCTGATGTTTTAGCATACTTAACAGTTACAAACAACAAAAAAAAACCTATTGACAGCATACTAATAAATATTAATAAGCAGTGGGATTTAAGTTTTGACTTTCCAAATGCATCTGTGATTAGTAGAAATGATGATCATGGAGTTCTTTTTTATGGAATTGATCCACCGATGCTTCCCGGAGACACAGTAGTTATAGAAATAAAAAACAAATACGAAACAAAGGGGTTTTCTAATGGAGGAGAGACAACAAGCATTGTTAAAAATGGATCATTTCTAAATAATTTTGAAATATTACCTAATATTGGATATG
>MDSY01059280.1_pt1 | contig 19208 bp, 17 predicted proteins | sample 811131 | NCBI WGS metagenome assembly MDSY01 (sample SAMN05326643, study PRJNA326480) | marine metagenome | isolation source: seawater | place: Atlantic Ocean: South West | collected 2010
CACCAATTAGACCTGCAATTAAGATTGCTATAACTAATGCTGGATATGAAATTTTATCAGTTTTTAAGTTCATAATAATTTTGGCGGGAGAGAAAGGGAACAGAACCCTCCTTGATACATAGACCAATCATAGTTTTGAAGACTAGAAAATTCACCAGAAAATACTCACTCCCAAATAATTGTTTATACTACCGCCTTGAGTTTTTCTTCAAAATGTTGTTTGCCAACAGCTCCAACAATTTGATCGACAGGTTTACCATCCTTAAATATAACATTCATAGGTATTGATCTTACAAAAAACTTAACGGAAAGATTAGGATTGCTATCAACATCTACTTTTGCAAATAATACCTTTCCGTCATATTCTTCTGCTAATTGATCAAGTGTAGGTGCAATCATTTTACATGGTCCACACCAATCTGCCCAAAAATCTACCATAACTGGAATTGATGAGTTCTCTACTAATTCTTCAAAATCTGCTTCTGTTACGTTTATTGGTTTTGACATATTGTCCTCTCTTATTTTTTTATTGTTATTTTCTTACATTCGAGTTGAGGTACTAGAGAAGAAAAGTCAGGATTCTTATTTGATTCAAGATCAGTTACCATTCTTCCAAAATAATCTGTTGAGGAGACTACTCCTTCAACCTCACCATCGAATACAACTTCTGTATTTATTATCACTTTCCCTTTTTCATCAATTATTGAAACGTTAGACGATTCACTTAGATTATAAGACTTAGCATCATTAGGATGAAGACTCAATTTCACAGGAGATATTATTTTGTTCATTTCATTTTCAGATTCAACAATTATTTCTTCTGGTCTATTTAAAATTCTTCCTGGAGTATAATATAAAATATTCTTCTCCCCTTCTTCAACCTTAGAGTCATTGAATATAAGATTTTTTGATAATTGAGGTTTATTTATAAATTTTGTATTTTTTGAAATTTTTGATATGTAGGAATTCTTAATATTATCAACTTCAATATCCTTGTTATCAAAAAATCTTTCACAAATTTCCCAAATAGACATAGCACTTGAAGAAACAGGGTTAATCATTTTAGGAGAGGTTTTTATTAAACCTCCTATGTTAATTATTGTCGAATCTTGCTCAGCATAAGTTTTAGTTGGTAATGCATAGTCTGACTTTTCAAATAAATCATTCTTCAAATGATTAGCATAAATGATTAGTTCTAGTTTACTTAAATTACTTTCGAGTTCATTTTCAAATAGAGTTTCAGGATTTATTCCATCTGCAAAAATAATTAAAGCTTTTATTTTCTTATTTGAAATTTCTTTGATTATTTCTTTAGAAGTTGTAAAAGGTTGTTTGTTATCTGAAAATAAACTATAAAAGTTTGCAGTTCCTATTCCATTAAATGTCGGATATAAACCCTTACCCTCACCTGATAAATTATCTGTAATTACAGCTAAATTATAAATTGAGTTTATATAGTCTTCAGTTTTGTCTTCTGGAACGGTATCCTGTCCAAAAGTAAAGGTTGTTTTTTTAGATTTAGAAATAATTTCTGCTGCTTCATATAGCTTTTCTTGTGGAACTCTAGTTATTGAAGAAGTCTTTACTGGATCAAAATTCCACATAAATTTTTTGAATTTGTCCACTTGGTCTGATGGTAAATCTTTATATTCTAGATTTTGGTCAAATATAATTTTACTGATTGTATCAACAACTAATCTTTCAGTTCCTGGGATAGGTTTGATCCATAACTTGGCATATCTTGTTAGGTCTATTTCCCTGGGATCGATTACGATAAGATCAGAATTTTCTTTAGACGCTTTCTTTATAGGTAGTGATATTAAGTTGTTTTCTTCAGTAATGTTAGATGAAATCACCAAATTACATTCTGATTTTTCGAGATTCCAAACGGAATCAGTAGATGCCAAATAACCTAGGCGTTTATTTATTGACTCAAAATAGGATATATTATTCAGAAATGCAGTTGAAACATATTTTGTATTAATTTTTCTGGCTAAGCTTAGTATTCCAATGTTATCTTCTATAGAAGCACGAGGTGAAGAAATTATAGCTATTTCATCAGACTTATATTTAGTTAATTTTGAATTAATTTCTGAATATACAGTGCTATTCTCTATAGGTTTTTGTTTAAATACATCTTTCTGATATGGTTTCTTAATTCTTGATGAAGAATTGGGATAATCATACCCGAATTTACCTTTGTAACATAGTTGGCCTCTTGTTGATTCTGATGCAAGATCACCTTTGAATCTAACTAATTTATCAGACTTATTTACTTCAACTAAAGCATCGCATCCTCCAGCACAGTTAAAACATGAAGCATTATACTCTTTGTCAGATTTTTCCCATTTATAATTTCTTTCTACAAGAGCTCCAGTAGGACAGACATCGATACAGGCTCCACAGAATTCACATCCTGATTCAAGTAAAGAAGTTCCGTTTGAAGTTCCAACTAATGAAACTCCAGATCTTGAAACAAGTGTTAATGCTGAATCAATTCTTATTTCGTCACAAACTCTTACACATCTAGCACAAACTATACACAAGTTATAATCTCTGTCATAAAAAGGATCGTCAACATGTATTGGTAAATCTCTCCTATTATAATTAAGTGGTATAGTCATATCTAATTGAACAAATCTTGCTGTATCTTTGAGCTCGCATCTCTCATTTTTAGGACAAATGGTACATCTATCAGTAACCGCAACATGTCTTTGACAAATATCCTGCGGACCACATAATTCAATTCTATGGCATGTTAAACATCCGTGAGGATGTTCACTCATCAAAAGTTCTACTACACCTTTTCTAAGATCGTTAACTGATTCATTATCACTCTGAACTTTCATTGAATCTCCAGCAGGAGTAGTACAAGAAGCAACTGTCATTTTTCTACCATCAGGCATTTCAACTTCTACTAAACAAGCTCTACAAGCACCATACGGCTTCATACTAGGGTAATAACATAAATAAGGAATATAAATATCATTATCCATTGCAACTTGAAGTATGGTTTGACCATTCTTGATATCTAAGTTTTGTCCATTTATAATTATTTTTTGGTCGTCACTCAAATTCTACTCCGCTGATTTAGGTCTTGTTCTTGTAGGCGTCAACATAGCTTCTAATGGTTCAGATTTGTTTTCAATTGAATTAATTATTTCAGATTCAAAGTATTTTAGTGATGATGATATAGGATTATAACCAAGTTGGCCATGCCCACACAAAGAACCAATTTTCATACTCTTACCTATTCTTTCTAAGAGCTCCATATCTCCAGGATTACTTTTTGAGTCTGCTAATCTTTGCAAAACATCAAACATATGAGTATTTCCCAGTCGACATGGGAAACATTTACCACAAGATTCAAATTGGTTAAAAGCCACAAGATTTCTTATCAAATCTACAACCGAAACGGTTTCATTACATACAATAATTCCTCCAGAGCCTAAAATAGCTCCTGATTGAGCCATTTCATCAAAATCAATCTTTGTTCCAAAAGCTTCTTTTCCAAGCACTCCTCCTAGAGGACCTCCTGTTTGTAGCATTTTAATATCACTATCTGAATTAGATCCACCTCCAACGTCATCTAATACTTCTTCAATTGTCATACCCATTGGTATCTCATACATTCCAGGTCTATTTATATGTCCAGATAGACAAACAATTGCTGTGCCTGATGATTTTTCAGTTCCTGTTGAGCTAAACCAATCTGATCCATTTTTAATAATTTGTGGAACATAAGATATAGTTTTAACGTTATTTATATTAGTTGGTTTTTGCCATAAACCTGAGGCTGCAGGGAAAGGAGGCTTAAATCTTGGAGTAGATCTCTTACCTTCTATTGCTTCCATTAATGCAGTTTCTTCTCCAGCTACATATGAATCTCCTGTAAGTGAAACTTCCATATCAAAGGAAAAGTTTGAGCCTAATATATTGTCTCCCAATAATCCTTTATCATAAGCTTCCTTTATAGCCTTTTCTATTGCATTAATTGGTATGTCGTGCCCTTGCCTAATGAATACATACGATTTGTTAGAATTTGTTGCGTATCCATTTAATATAAGTCCTTCGACTAATGTATGGGGATCTGTTTCAAGGATTCCTTTATCGTTATATGCACCTGGATCACCTTCTTCACAATTGCATAAAACATACTTTACAGGGGCTTTGTTAGGGGCTAAGAAACTCCATTTTACACCAGTTGGAAATGCAGCCCCACCTCTACCTCTCAATCCCGACTTCTTTACCTCTTCAACAACTTCTTCAGGTGTCATTTCAAACAAAGCTTTATTTAGTGCTGAATATCCACCAGTAGATATATATTGCAGTATATCTCCGGGTGTTATTTCACCAAAGTTTCTAGTAGCAATTCTGAGCTGTTTGGAAAATTGAGGTAAGTCATTTATATTGGGGATGGAAATATCTAAATTTTTACTAGATTCGTAAGCAAAAGCATTTTGTAGTAGAACTTCATTGCTATTTGAATAGTGGTCAAAAATCTTCTGACCTGTATTAAGATCAACATTTGCATAATAAATTTTTTCTCCTGAGGGCATGACAACAACTACTATTGGTTCAAGATACATTAACCCCATTGATCCAACTTCAATAACATTAATTTTTTTACTATTATTAGAACTTAATTCTTTGTATATTTCATCAGCACCAACTGCTTGGCCTGAAGTACCAGTTTGAACTCTAATGACAATTTTATCTTTATATATCTTTGATAAATAATCTTTAGATAATTCTTCTAACTTTTCATATTGTTTTGACATTTTATTTTCTTAATTCTTTGATCATAGTATTTAATTTATTTTCATCTAGTTTGCCATACATTTTGTGATCTATTGCAAATACTGGACTTTGTGCGCATGCTCCTAAACAAGTTGAATATCTAAGCGTTACTTTGTTATCTTTTGATTCCCCTTCTCCTTTTATTCCAAGTTGTTCGTGAGCTTGATTTATAAGATTTTGAGCTCCATTAATATGACAGCTAGGTCCCCAACAAACATCAAGTGTTTTATCTCCGGGTGGAGTAAATCTAAAGTTTGTGTAAAATGATGCAACACTCCAAACATCATTTATGGTAACTTTACAATGAATTGATATTTCTTCAACAGCCTCATCAGGAACATAATGAAGTTTGTCTTGTACAGCTAACAATGATGATAATACTGTTACAGTTTTTCTTTTTTGATTAGAAATAGAATCTCTAATAATTTTTCTTAAATTTTCAGAATTAATTTTTTCTGACAATTTCTCTCCTGAGTTTATATTTTAATTTTATCAATTGAATTTTTTAGTAACAAGATTTATTTTGTAGAAAATTTAACTATTATTTTTTCCCTAAAGATTTAGCAATCTTCATATCTTCGCTGGTATCCCTCTGAATAGTCGGGCTTACAATTAAATCTTGAACAATAGTTCTTTGAGGCATTCTCATACATAAAAGAATTGTTTCAGCTATATCTTCAGGCATCATCATAGTTGATCTAGCATTTTTATCGGGAGGTAAAGGCCTATTATCTAAAATTGGAGTATCAACTTCTGCTGGATAAATAGTGCATGTTCTAATATTATGCTCTCTTAATTCTTGCCTCATAGCTGTCATCATTGCTGCTACTGCAGCTTTAGCAGATGAGTAAGGTATTCCCCCCATCAATCCTGGTGTAACTGCAGCCATAGATGAAATAGTAACAATAGTCCCTTCTCCCTGCTCAATCATATTAGGTATTATTGCTTGTGATAATCTATAAACTCCTTCAACATTAACATTAAAAACTGACTGCCAGTCTTCTTTTTCAACATACCTTATTGCTCTAACTTTACTACTATGTCCTGCATTATTTACAAGATATTGTATGTTTCCAAAAGTATTAATAGCTTCCTTAGCAACATTTGCTGCTGCATCTCCATCTTCTAAGTCAGCTGAAATATATGCTCCTTTTCCTCCGGCAGCCTCAATTTCTTTAACCGATTCTTTGAGTAAATTTTCTCTTCTTCCGACGATAAATACATTTGCTCCCATTTCTCCTAACATTTTTGCTGTAACTCTTCCAATACCTGAGCCTGCACCAGTTAGTATTACAGATTTATCTCTTAAGGAATCCATCATCTACCTCCATATTAGCTAGATATATTTTAGTTATATTATTCACTATCTATAAGTATTATCCAATGCCATAAGTAGTATATTCTGATTAATTTAGTTTTTGATAATTAACTTAGTTATTTTATTCCCAAGGGCAACTGCGTAATTTGTACCTCTATCTTCTGGGTATATTTGAGCAGTATTTCCACTAAACAAACCTTTAATTGGCAAACTTAAAGGGATAATATTTTTAGAATAATTTACTGGGATTATAGGTTGAGCATAATTGATTTTATTGAATCTATATTCTAGTATCCAATCTTTATCAAAATTTTTATTTATTTTTTTTAGATAAGGTGTGTATAAATCAATTAATTCTTTGTAATTATATTTTAGAAGATTATTATCATTTTCGACATAATTTGTAATATATATAATATTTTTATCGCCATATTTTTCTTTAGGAATTAAGTTAGTGTGCTCGATTATGCCTAAAAATGGAAATTTATTTTCTGCTATTGATAACCAATAATATTCTGAAAGACTATTATTTAATACTAATATCATGACAATTGCAGACATATACTCTACTTTATTCATGGAATTTTGAATCTTTTGATCAAGATCAATTAATTTGTCTAAAACTTGATATGGTGCTGTTGATATAACGATATCGTATTTAACATTTTTTTTAGTTGATTTATTATCAATTATATTTACAGAATCAATTGAATTGTCCTTTGTTATTATCTTTGTAACTTTATGATCGAAATATATTTTTCCATCATTTTTCTTAATTTCTTTTTCAAGTTTTGAAATTAGTTTAGAAAAAGATCCATTTGGATAACATAATATTTCCTGAAATTTGTAATTTCTAGAGGAAACTCTTGTTTGAATTTTTGCCCAAAACCAAGGCATTCCAATTGTTTTATAAAATTTACCAAATTTTCCGTACAATAAAGGTCTGAATATAATATCAAAAGTTCTCTTACTTACTTTATTTGAAAGCCAATCGTATGCACTAATGTTTTCTATTTTTTCCCAATTTCTTAGGAGTTTTAATTTTATAGATAGAAGTATTAGTTTTATTCTTTCTTTGAAAGGTATTAATGAAAGTAATAATAAATCAAGTGGTGACGTAGTTTTCCATACTTTACCTTCACTGTAAGTTGCAACAGAGGACTTATACCATTTCAAATCTTTTGACATACCCAATTCTTTGTATAAATTTAAAATAGCTTTATCTGTTACAAATAAATGATGATAAGCTTTTTCTATCTCAAAATTATTAATCTTTACCGTAGAAGCTTGCCCTCCTGCAAAAGCACTTGATTCATAAATCGAAACATCGTGCCCAATCTTTGATAGATTATATGCGGCTGACAAGCCAGCCATTCCTGCACCAATGATACATATTTTCATTTAATTTTTCTTATAAGGTAATTTTTTTGTTGCTAATATTATAAATCCAAGAATTGAAATAGGTATAAATAAAACTAAGTGAACGATAATAATTATAGTAGCTCCTATGTCAGAAGATATATTCATTGCGATAAATGCCAATGTACCAAAAAATTCAAAATTACCTAAGTTTCCTGGTAATGAAGGAATTACACCAGATAGGTTTGTTATAGAGCAAACTACGAGAATCATAAAAAATAATTCTATTCTGGATAAGTTGGTAACAAAATAGTCAGCAATAATAAAATATACAATACTTTCAACAATCCATATAAGTAATGAAAAAATAAAGATTTTAATATATTTATTTATAGATTTACACTCATAAAAAAAAGATAAAATATCTTGAAAAAAAATTAGTATTTTAGATAAGAGTATTTGAAAAAATTTAACTCTGCTAAATAAAAAAATAAAAATCAAGAGCAATAAAAAAAGTAAAATTATAATAGAAGTATTTTTAATTTGGAATAATTTAAAATCAAATTCTTTTATAAAAATAAATGCAAAAATCAACATAAAAATTAATGAAATTACATCGAATAATCTTTCAGTAAATATAGTTGATAGTACTCTAGTAAATTTATTTTGTTCAGAATTGACGATTCTCTTTACTCTGTATAGTTCTCCAAGCCTAAAAGGGAAAATATTATTTGCCATATAACCAATTATGGTTTCATTTAACATGTTGAATTTGTATTGTTCAAATAGCTCTAAATATATTATTTTCCATCTAAAATATCTTAATATAACCGATGTAAAATAGACTAATGTTGAAACAGATAAAGTAGTAAAACTAATTTTTGAAATGTTATCAATTATAGAGTTGAAATCATTGATAATTTTGTATGCCCCAAAGATAAATAGCAATGAAAATATTATGGAAAATAAGTTGTTAAAGTTTTTAATTTTATTCAATTGATTCAAAATTGTTTGATTTCAGTAATACAAAATTAGTTGAACCAATTCTTGTTTCAAAATCTCTATTCATCATATAATTTGCAATACTTGCTCTTAATTGGCTACTTCTAATAATATCTATTAAGTCTAATGCTGATTTATCTCTATATATGCTTTCTGGGAACCATTTCCTATGAGCTATAATTCTTTTGAATTTATAATTACTTAGCGATTCTGATGATAGTTTATCAAAGTTTTTTTGATTTATTAGTAGATAGTCATAATCATGATTATCTATATTTAGTTCATTTATCCAAACAACATTTTTATGCTCTCTAAGGTACCACATCCATGGCCAAGCAAAACCATCCATAGTATCAATGCCTATAATTAGTTTTTCTTTTTTTATATATGACTCTTCTATTTCTTTATATAGATTATGTAGACCTGGGGAGGATTGTGTATAAATAAACATATCTCTAGGTTCATCTGAAAGATCAAAAGTAACTTTATTGGTTGTTTTTATAGTCAAAAGTGTAAATGATATGAATATAACAATTATTAATGATTTAGATAGATCTGATAAGCTTATAAACATTTTTGATGAGATTACAAATAGAACCAATAATAAAGCTACTATTATATAAATCAAATCAAAGTATAAATAATTGGTATTACTTTCATAAAAAGTAAATAATATTTTTATCGTAAGATAAAAAATGACAGATGAAGCAATTAAGCTAATAATAATATTTTCTAATTTATAATTAATTGAATTGATTATTTTTGAGATAAATAAAGGTACCAAAAATATATAAGGAATAACTAAATTTACTACAAGCCAAGGCATCTTTTCACCTGCTAAGGAGAAAGCAATTAGGGAAAAAAAAGCATTAAATGATAATAATTTCTCAAAGAAAGTTCCCTTTAATAAATAATATAACGATATAGGTAAACCAATCAAAAATACTAAAAATTCATTAGTAAATAGTATTAGAAAATAATAATAAAAAGGCTGATTGCCTCTAGCAACATCATGCTGGGATAACCAATAACCAAGCGATTGCCAGTGTCCGGTAATTATTCCCGAAGGATTAATAAAAAATGTTGTAAACATTAGAAAAAATACAACAAAGAAAATTGAAAAAGATTTAATCCAAACGGTTTTATCTACAATAATTCCAAAAAAATTAGAAATTCCTAAAAGTATAAAAGTAATAACAATAGATACTAAAATCCCATTTCCAACAGGTAGTCCTGGAGGAATACCTGGGTAACTATCAGGAGTTGCAAGAATTACTCCAATTGAACTTTGAAAAATAGAAAACATTGGGGCCCCAAGAGGTATGACTATTAGTAGTAAGATTAAGAATAACTTTGTAATATGATTTATCTCACCTATTTGGATTTCTGACAATATAACTCTTGATAGATCCTTTATTGATACTAAAAACAAAAAAATTAATATCCCTAATATGTTTAGATACATAGTTTCTTTTATAGTAAAACCTAAAGATATTATGAAAATTAAAAAATATAACCAACTATTATTTTTAGACAAATAATATTTATAGATAGAAATAAATAATAAAATAATTATTGCACTCATAAAAATATCATTTCTAGCAAATCTACTAAAATAAGTTAAGGATGGAGAAATAGATATAAGTCCTGCAATTAATAAAGTAGATTTATCACCAATTTCTTTTCGAATTATCATAGGAAATAAGACAATTAGTAAGCCTACAATTGCAAAAGGTAATCGGAGTAAAAATTCATTGCTTCCAAAAATCCAAAATGTTGCTGACAGACTATTGAATAAAAACATTCCATGAGTCAGTGGATTATGAGGGTAATACTCACCTATCGAAGTTGCATATGAAAAAAAACCATGCAAACTTTCATCATGATGAACAGCTCTACTACCCAAATCTATAAATCTTAATAAGGCTGCAAAGAGAAAAATTACTATATAGATAATCGAAAAACTTCGATTCTTAAATAATTCAATCATTTACTTTAAAAATCTTGTAATAATCATTTTCAAAAACTAACTTAAATGATCTAAATTGATCATCATTATTAAGATCATATCGTTTTTTTTCATAAGTTGATAATACGATATATTCTACTTTATATTTATTTAATATAAGGTTACTGGTTTGAGGATTCTTATAAAATTCCTCTATTGCATTATCAAGTTCAATAATTTCTGAAGTTTCAGATCTCCACTGCAACTGGTGATTTACCCATCCTAATAAAGTTGATCTTCCAGTATATGAAGATAATATGTTTGATTTTGTATATGATTTTCCAACTCCCTCTAAAACAATATCACTTTTATTTGTGTTGCTTTTTATAAATTGAATTGCTTCAATTTCGTCTTCTCTTAAGTAATCTAAACCATTAAGTCCGAATGAACCTATATTATCCGCAGATCGTGTTTTAATTGCAGATACAGACCACCATAATGAGGGTATAAATAAAATAAATATCAATGAAACTAATATAAATCTTTTTGAAAAAGTAAAAGAATTAATAAATAAAAATATAAAGTAAAGTGAAATTAAGTTTAGTATTAGGTAATTTATAAAGTAAAACTTAAATACTGTGTTCATTCTATTATTGAAATGATCTACAACAAAAATATATTCAGAACCTATAATTGTGATCAAAGATGAAAATAATAAAATTAGTATAGATTTTTCAATATTAGAGTTTTTTAAGAGAATTATTGAAGCAGAAATCAAAAATGCAAAGAAAAAATTATTCAATAGTAAATTAAAAAAAAGTTCTAAATTGAGATAAATATCAGAAAGTACCAAAGGTATTGAAAGCAATATTGCAAAGGTAGCTAGAAAATATCTTAATAATTCAAAATAAATTTTGTTTTTATAAATAAGATATGAAATTGAAATAGAGATTGTAATAAATGAAAATCCCCAATAAAGAAATAGGTGATGAAATCTCGAAATAATCTTAACATTTGAAATATACGGAAAGACTAATTGATTTCCAGGATTAAATATAATAACAAATAGTATCAATTCGACAAATAAAATAATTAAGAAGATAATAATTATTTTTTTTTCTTTTTTCTTCAAATACTTATAGAGAAAAATAATATTAGAAAAAAGATACCAAAGTATAACAACCGAGTACCAAGGATTAATTAGAACTGTAAATATAAAAGTAATATTTATCCAAAATATATTTATCAAAGAAAATCTTTGATTTTTGAAAACAAAAAAAATAAACGAAAAACATAAAATAACAAAAGGAAGAACAAGAACATGAGGATGTATATCTCCTAAAATTATCGAGAAACTAGGAAATTCATTAATCGTGTAATCAGAATAAAAAATATCAGGTTTATTAAACGAAATAATTCTGGAAATAGAGAACCACCACCAATTATCTTTTGGCCAGAACAGCTCACTTGATTCCTTCTTAGTAATTCCTTCTATGTCAATTAATCTATAAAAATAATCACTTCCTAAGCCTAAATGGCTTAATACTTCGAGTATTGTTGCCAATGGCCCTAAAAAAATCATGTAAATGAAGAGTAGGAGAATAATAAAAGATTTCTTTACATGACTTACAAACTTAAGTAAATTGATTAGGGATAAATAAGTTAACGAAATAACAGAAGGCAGAACCAAGTTGTAAGCATAAGCACTGTCCAAATTAATAACAGATGGTATCGATGAATAAATAAAATATCCAAATGAATAATAAGAAATAGAATTATTATAAAACCATAAATCTTCAGCAATAATCGAACTAGAAGACATAGTTGATGACAATATCATGAATTCCATAATTTTCTCAGTATGCAAAATATCTGAATTACTCATTCTGAGAACTGCAATAAATATAAAAATCACACTAAAAATTAAAGTGTTTGTGGATAAGAATCTTTTGAAAAATAATCTATAAAATGAATTCTTGATGATAAAAATTATTGAAAATATCATTAGTAGAGCTAAAGATATTTTCCAAGATTCTGAATTATCAAATAAGGTTGATGTAAAAAAAGAAAATATTGATCCAGATAGTCCAAAAAGTATAAATCCCATTAATATTTCATTAATTTCAATATTCAACTTTTTGTTAAATATATTGTTGTAGGTAAAACCAATAAAGAACAAACAATAAAAAACTATTAGAAATAAAAATATTTCAATCATTTGTTGTTTCGAATGTAAGCATCTAAAGCAATCTGAGCAGCTGATTTTTCTGCATCAATTTTTCTTCTTGCTTTAGTAGATGTAATAAGTTTATTTTGAATAAATAAATCTACATTAAAATTACCATCTTCTAACTCAGTAGAAACATAATTTGGTAAATCAATACCTTCTTCTTGTAATCTCTCTTGAAGTAAAGATTTAGAATCATAAAAGGATTTTGAGTCGTGGATTGTTTCAATCTTTTCTTTAAAAAGATCTATTAATAATTTTTTAGTTTCATTTATGCCTATTTCAATACTCAAATAACCGATTACAGCTTCAAAAAGATTACATAGATTAGATATTTTATTTCTACCATTATTTGATTCTTCACCCTTTCCTAAGATTAGATAAGAGCCTAGATCAAGATTTTTAGAAAATTCTGCTAAAGATTTTTGATTGACAATTTCTGATCTAATTTTTGACAACTCGCCTTCAGCAATAGTTGGGTATGCTTGATATAAATAGTTACTTACAGCATAACTAATAACGGAATCGCCCAAATATTCTAATCTTTCATTGGATTGAATGTTTCTATCATTATTTTCATTTACATAAGAACTATGAGTAAGAGCAATTTTAAATTCTTCATAATCATCTTTTATAAATTGTTCTATTAGTTCTTTAATCATATTTGATGCTGTTTAGGCCATGGTGGTTGAGGTTTTTTTAATTCACCGAAATATGTATTATTTGTTGACAGTATCTTTAGTGCATCAAAGAATTTCAGTGAATCACTTTCTGGAGGAGTAAATGTCTTGAGGAAAACAGTATTCCCATCTTCAAACTCTATAGTAGGAGTGCCAAAAATCCCCTTATTTTCTGCTTCTGTATGAGATTCAGAAATATATTTTAAGGAATCTTTTGAATTAATATTATTTTCAAAAGATTCAGAATAAATATCTAAAGATTTAGCTAGTTCAATAATATATTCTCTACTTCTAACATCTTCCCTATCTACGTGTTTTTTTTCAAAGATTGCTTTCATATAAGTATAACCAGCTTCTTTTGAAATCTTTCTTGCTGCGATCCCTCCTAAATGTGGCCATATACCTCTGCTAACATATTCGTCTAAGTCTTGATTCCAAGCCTTCCAATCTTCATCATATTCTGAATTTATTTGTTCAAGTAAAAAAGGTTTCCAGTTTATAATAATTTTTGACTTCTTTTCTAGATCTATCAACCAAAATCCAGCTTGTCTGACCCAAGGGCAAGTATAATCAAAAAACACATTTACATTATGATCGCTCATGATTAAGTCCTTTATCGTAAAATGATTTTATATATATAAATTAAATTGAATATTAACCAAAAAAAACTTAATAGATTTATTCAATCTAATAATAATCTTAACATTATTATAGATTATTGCAGGAAGTACATATCTTCTAACAATATTCATATTTATATAGTTGGCGGTTTTGTTCGGGACTTTATTCAAGGAAATATAAATGAAACGATTGATCTAGATTTAGTAGTTGATGGAAATATAGATGATTTTGCTAATAATATGTCATCGAGTTTAGGACTAAAATTGAGGAATGTTCATGGTTTTGCAAATTATAAATTAAGCTTTGAGAATTCAATATCTGTTGATGTTGCCCACTCAAGAAAAGAATCATATCCTAATCCAGGGACTATGCCTAAATGGGAAAAATCAAATATAGACCTTGATTTATTCAGAAGAGATTTCACTATCAACTCTATAGCTTTAGAAATTTATAAAACTAAATTTTATTTGCTAGATCCTTTGAATGGACAAATGGATTTATCAAAGAAAATCATTAGAATAATTCACAATAGATCATTTATAGATGATCCAACTCGGATATTTAGAGCCATAAAGTATAAATGTAGATTAGGTTTTGATTATGATATAGAAACAAAGAATATAATTCAAAAATCTATCGAAAACATTAATAGACTTTCAAAATATAGAAAATTTAATGAAATGGTGAAATTAATCAACGAAAAAAATATCATAAATATAATTGAAGAAAGCAATCTTCCAATTTATAAAAATATGATTTTCCCTGAAAATTTCTTAAGTAAAGTAGGGTTTATTGATGAATCATACTGGAATAAATCAAATATACTTGAGAAATTGTTTTTTTCTTTGATTGAAGTTAATGACAAAGTTAAATTAGAAATAATCACTAACTTAGGCTTTTCTAAAAAGGAAATTAAAACAATAAATTCATATTTTGAAATTTACAAACTAACAAAATCAAAAAAAATACTAAATATCAATGAATTGAATATTTCAGATGAGTTTATATCTAATTTATATCACTGCTTATAGCTAAGTCTTTATGAGTACCTCCCCACATTTGAGCTCTACTGGCAAGTCTTTGTCTGTGAAAAATATATTGTTGAGCATACGAGGAAATATCGCCAAATTTTTTTCTAGCTCTATCACTAGCTTTTACTGGGTTAATTTTTTTGGGATATTTATACCACCTAACTAAACCATTTAATACATGTCTGTCTACTGGAAAGGATTCTTTTTTATCGAAAGAATATGCTAATATACAATCAGCTATTTTCCTTCCAATTCCTTTAATTGATGTGAGTAATTCTAAAGATTCTGCATATGAATTTTTATCTAATTCATCTATTGTGAACTTCTCTTCAATTATAGCTTTAGAAATATTTATTATATATGGAGCTCTAAATCCAAAACCAAGTTCCCTCAATTTGTTTTCGCCTAATGCAAATATAGATTCTGGATCAGGAAAAACATGATTATTTATTTGTCTAAGTAAACTCATATGGTATTTAATTCTTTCCAGATTAGAACATGATGATGTTATAAAACCAACTATACATTCCCAAGGTTCTTGTTTTAAGATTCTAATTTTTGGGTATCTATCAATAACAGGCCTAATAACATCATCTTTCAGCAAATGGTTAAATCCAGGAAGGTTTGATGGGTCATCGCCCAGATATTGATGAAAATGATAATCGATTCCATCTTCTTTTTTACCACCTATTATTTTAACTATTACTTTATCTTTATCCCTACTGACCAACAATTCGGTATCTCTAAAGAAACCCTTAAAATATGTTTTTTCTGATTCATGTATTCTTTCCCATGCAAAAGATTGACCAGAATCTAAAGTGTTTAGAAGGTCAACATCATCAATTATTTCAAAATCTGAGATATTTTTATTCATATTTATCAAAAGCAATAGATAACAACAATGGATAAATATAGCTTATAGTCAGCATAGATAAAGAGACAATAATAAAAATATGGTAAAACCTAATTTTTTCAAATACATATAAATAAATTCCATATAAACAAAGCAACCATAAAATTACTATTTGGATAAAAAAGTAAGCTATAAAATCATAATTCTTTATTGATTGAAACTGAAAAAATATATTGGCTAAAAAATATGAGATTATCAAGAAAGTAAAAGTAATAATATTTACAAGAATAATATTACTTTTAAGAGGATTTAGTGAGTCATATGAAAAAAATTTATAAATATTTACATATGAAGAAATGAAAAGCCAATTAGTAAATAACAATATAACTGATAGAGATATGTTGTATAGAATCATATTATTTTTACATTAAATATTTGTAAATCAAGGTTTAAGTTTTTGATTTCATTCATAATTTCTAAGCTGTTGTCTTCAGGATTTTGTACAAAAAATAAAGTAGGACCTGCACCTGACATTGAAAGTTTTCTATGAGTTATTTCTTCGATCATATTTTTAATGTTTTCTAAGTTATGGAAAACTTTCATAGCAGCCGCTTCCAGTGAGTTATAAAAAGGCCCTTCTACTTGTACACCATCATTTATTTTTTTCAGTAAATCAGATTGATTTCCTATATTTGATAATTTATCAATATTATCAAATACTTTTTTTGTTTTATTCTCAATTTGATAAAAAGGACAGATAATTATCAAATCTAAAATATTGGGATTTTTTATGAACTTTATTTTTTCTCCTCTACCAGAAATTAAGGCTGATGTGTTTGAGAGAAAAAAAGGGATATCAGACCCAAATCTTAAGGCAATATCAAATTTCTCTTTACTATCTAGATTCAATTCTAATATTTTATTTATACCTTGAATCGCACTTGCTGCATTAGAAGAGCCTCCACCCATACCAGAAGAATAAGGTATCTTTTTATCAATTATGATTCTTGTCTTTTTACTTGGTGAATATTTTTTTGTCATGTACTGCAGTACGTTGTAAACTATATTTTTTTCCTTAGGAATACCTTTTTGAAGAACTTCATTATTGTTGGATTCTTCAAAGTATATTTGATCAAATAAGTTAATTTTGCACATAATTGATGAAATATCGTGAAATCCATCATTTCTTTTTTTTATGACATCTAAACCCAAATTTAATTTTGCGAAACTTTTTAAGCTAAACATCTAATTCTTTATAACTTTTGTATAAATTTTCCCATTGATCTAATGATAAATGCTGTGGTCTCATATTTTGATCAATTTTATTTGACTCAAGTATAAGGTTTGTGTAATGGTTTTTTAGATTTAATCCAATAGAAATTGAATTAGAAATTTTTTTTCTTGGATTTGAAAATGATCCCCTAATAAAATTTATATAGGAATCATCTTTTTTTATAGATTTAGGGATTAATTTTATTGTCATAGAATCAACTTTTGGTATTGGATAAAATTCTATATTCTTAATAACTAATAATTTCTTAACTTCACAATAAGTTTGCATCAATACACTAAGAAAAGACTTTTTTCCATCGTCTGCAACTATCATCTCTCCAACTTCTTTTTGAACAGTAAATACCATAGAATTTACTGTTTTTTGAAACATGAAATTTTTTATAATTATATTTGATGCATAGTAAGGTAAATTACCTATGACATTAACTTTTTTTTTCTCATTTATGATAAAAGTTCTTGCATCTCCTTGAATAATCCTAAGATTAGATCTTTTATATTTATTCTTTAGTGGTTTTATAAGATCTTGGTCATACTCTAATAGAGTAATATTGCTGGATAAATTTAATAAATGATCGGTTAGCGCACCATCTCCAGGCCCTATTTCTAAAATATCTATATTATTACTAAAGTCAGCTAATTTAACTATTTTTTTTGTTGTATCTTTATTTCTTAAGAAATTTTGTCCTAGACTTTTTTTCATTAATAAACACTACAATATTCTTTTTTCATATGATTTATATAATAATCCAACATTAATATTATTAGTATCATTTTTGCTATTTTTTCATTTTATATTTATCATGGGGACAAGAGGGAAATTTTATATAATTATTATTCATGACAACTACTAATCTAAATTGGGCTGTAATTCCATGTGCCGGTCTTGGGACGAGACTTTTACCCGTAACAAAATCTATTCCTAAAGCTATGCTTCCGGTTGGGAACTTTCCTATAGTTCATTTTGCTGTTAAAGAAGCAATATCAATAGGTATTGAAAATATATTAATTATTATTGGTGATGGAATGGATTCAATTCGAAACTATTTTACTGAGAATAATAATGATAAATCAAATAATAATGGTATATCGGAGAACATAAATATTGAAGAAATAATTAACTCATCAGATATAAGATTTTTACTTCAAGAAAAACCACAAGGAGTTGGTGACGCAATCAAGTTAACTAGAAGAATAATAGGTGATAATTCATTCGCTGTTATTCTTCCTGACGATCTAATTTTTTCAAAACCTAATGCATTAGCTCAGTTGAAGACTGTTTATGAAAAATATGGTGGAAGTGTTATTGGATTAAATAAATTAAGAAAAGATGAAATTGAGTATAAAGGGATTGTAGGATTTGATGAAGAAAGTGACAGATATAAAATAAATTCACTCCAAGAAAAACCAAAATTAGAAGAGGCTAAATCTAATATTGGTATACTAGGAAGATACATTTTAGATTATTCTATTTTTGATCAGATTATTGACAATGATCTGGGGGAAACTAATCTTACAGATGCATTAGGTTCTAACCTAGAAATGTCTGAAATATCTGGAAAAATTTTAGAAGGTTATCATTTTGATACTGGTAACCCTGAAGGATTAGTCAAGGCGTCAAATTTTTTCCTTAAGAATTCAAAACTTATACTAGAAAAATATTAATCAATTTTTAATACTGCCATAAAAGCTTCTTGAGGGACCTCAACTGAACCTATCATTTTCATTCTTCTTTTCTTACCCTTTGCTTGTTGTTCAAGCAGTTTTCTTTTTCTAGTAACGTCTCCACCATAACACTTAGCTAGAACATTTTTTCTTAAAGCACTAATGTTTTCTCTAGCAACGATTTTTCCTCCTATAGCTGCTTGGACTGGAACTTGAAACATTTGTCTAGGAATCAATTCCTTAAGTTTGCTAACAAGTTCTCTACCCTTATATGGAGCTTTAGACTTTTCTGTAATCAATGACAAAGAATCAACATTTTCATGATTTACTAAAATATCTAATTTAACTAAATTTGCTTGTCTTTCATCAATTAATTCATAATCCATTGAAGCATAACCTGACGAGCAAGATTTC
>MDSY01045529.1_pt1 | contig 19201 bp, 19 predicted proteins | sample 811131 | NCBI WGS metagenome assembly MDSY01 (sample SAMN05326643, study PRJNA326480) | marine metagenome | isolation source: seawater | place: Atlantic Ocean: South West | collected 2010
ATTAATAAGGCGAAGAAGGTGCATTTTTGCAGTTTTCCGTCAAAAAAATATACCTAACAAACATCAAGGCTAATGCCTCTTAATCGTGCAAAGGTCTCTATAAAACTGATATAGTCGCATATGCCAAAAATTGTAAACCATAAAAAAAGACGCACCACAATTGCTCAAGCTGCAGTAGAGGTGATCGCCGAACAGGGTCTGGAATCGACCAAACTTTTAGATATTGCAGGCTTTGCTGGAATGACCACTGGAGCGATTACGCACTATTTCTCAGATAAGGATGCAGTTTTGATGGCTGCTCTAGAGATGGCTTACGACATGATGTTTGCCAATATGGACCAGGTATCCTCAGCCTCTGATCACACCTTCTACGACATCGTTGTGCAGGCATTGCCTATTACGCAGGAGAGCCGCACGGCCATGACTGTTTGGATGGCATTCTATAGCCGGTCTCTAGTTGAACCAGAAGTATCCTGTCATCAGATAGCAACCCATGCCCGCTGGCACAGCAAAGTAAAACTGGAGCTGGTGCGCCATTACCAGCGTGTTGAAATGTCGGCTCCAGAAGATATTGACGATGTGTGTGAGGGCATTACCGCCCAAGTGAACGGGCTAATTATTCGCAGTTTGACAGAGGAAGCAGACTGGCCAGAAACGCGCCAGCGCAAATTGTTAAAAACTTACTTAACTCTCCTTGGTATTTGAACTCGCATTTAAATAGAGTCTTTTTTCAAATCTCAATAACCCGCCACATGTTTTTCTCACTGTTGAATAATGGTCATGAGTTGCTTTGACTCATCAAGCACCTCAACCATAAGTTTCATCCAAAGTACTACTGCGTTTATCTCAGGTATCATCGATTGGATATGCTAAGCTCAATATCGGCAACAAGCTCAGGACAAATAACTAGGTGTTGGACATTGGAAAGTAAAAAACGTAGCTTATTAAAAGCAGCTAGCTGGAGAATTACAGCGACTTGCACGACCACAGTCATCGCCTATTTTATTACAGGCAATATAGCATCAGCAGTGACCATAGGCTCTATTGAGTTTTTTGTGAAATTTGCAATCTATTATTACCATGAGCGCATGTGGAATAACATAAAATTAAAATAGTTTAAACCAAGCCATAAGCAATGTGCAGGCGTTATGCCAGCAGTTCTTAAGCCCTTTAGCAGGTTTATAAAATCAGCAGCAAGCAACAAAATAAAAGCCTAGTTTAGGCAATATGTCATTTAATAGTAGAGTTTACAAATCTATGGATAAGCCATTTTCACAAGCCTGTGTTAACAATCAAGCAATCATTTGCGAGATTTTGGAGCGCGTATTTTCTGACAAATATAACGCCTTAGAAATAGGCAGTGGAACAGGGCAGCATGGCGTTTTTTTTGCTAACAAGATGCCACACCTAAGCTGGCAGATGAGTGACCAAGAACACAATCACACAGGTATTAAAAGGTGGGTGAGCGATCACCCAAGCCCCAATCTACTTGCACCGATAGCATTAAATGTATTGGATGACTACTGGCCAACAGCCCACTACGATGCTATTTATTCTGCTAATACCGCTCATATTATGCCATGGGACGCGGTGGTAGCTATGTTTTCTGGTGCCGGTGAGCGACTTTCATCTGGTGGCGTGTTCTGTCTTTATGGGCCTATGAAGTATTTAGGGGTTCTGGATGCGCAGAGTAATATAGAATTTGATTATCGCTTGCAGCAGCAGTCATCTCATCAGGGCATTAGAGAATTCCATGACATCAATAGCTTGGCAATAGCAGCTGGGATGATACTGCGGGAAGATAATTCAATGCCCGCAAATAATCGATTAATCGTCTGGCAAAAGAGTTGATATAGGTTAGTTGTAGGCTATAAAAGTGGCCTAGCACCACCGCTGTCATAAATCAGCAATGCAATTAGGCTCAAGAAAATAGCCCAACACATAGGTTTATGCCATTATTTTGAATCGACCAACTTGTTCTGAGTTTTGAATTCAAAATCACTTGCATCATGGCGTTCATGCAACTGCTCGTCTAGTTCCCCCCAGGCTCTATTGACCATTACCCCGCGTTTAACTGCAGAGCGTTGGCCTATCTCTTGAGTCCACCTTACCAAGTTAGTATAAGTGTGGGTTTGTAAAAATTCTGCTGCATCGTAAACTTTATTTTCTATTAGTGCGCCATACCAAGGCCATATAGCTATATCTGCAATCGTATATTGCTCACCACAGATATATTTATTATTGGCTAAATGTCGATCTAGTACGTCAAGCTGCCGTTTTACTTCCATGGTAAACCGCTCTATCGGATATTCGAATTTTTCAGGCGCATAGGCGTAAAAATGACCGAAGCCGCCACCTAAATATGCGCCGCTGCCCACTTGCCAAAATAGCCATGACATACACTGTGATTTAAGCGCAGGATTTTTCGGTAAAAACACATCAAACTTGTCTGCTAAATACAGCAAGATAGCGCCAGATTCAAAAATGGGTAGTTTCTTATCTGCACTATGATCCACTAAAACAGGGATTTTAGAGTTTGGATTCGCTTCCACAAACCCTGAGCTAAACTGGCCACCTTCTAAAATATTAATCATATAAGCATCATATTCAGCTTCTTGAATACCTAGAGCTATTAACTCTTCTAAGAGAATGGTTACTTTAACGCCATTAGGTGTAGCCAGTGAATAAAGTTGTAAGGGGTGCTTACCTACAGGTAAGGCAGATTCATGGGTAGCACCTGCTATTGGGCGATTTATACTAGCGAACTTATCACCGTTTTCTGTAGTCCATTGCCAAACTTTTGGCGGTTCATAGGGGGATGTAGACATTGTGGCTCCGTAGTGATGATTGATGTGTTTAATAGTTTTGTTAAACACGGTAAATGCAGCGGGATGCTGACATTGATAGCGGCATTAATGCTCTTAATAATACTGGCAGTAACTGTTAAACCTATTCTACTGCTTTACTATGTTGATAACCATGTAGGAAGTTGATCCGAAGCCCACCCGGTGCGAGCGGCAAGAGCGCAATCAGCCATGCTACCAAACCGCACACCGCGGCCCGTTAAGCCTTTAGCGTAGTGTGAATACTTGCCCGAGTTAGTCATTAATGTTTTGGTCTTTGATGGAAACACTAGTTCTGTAATAGAACACCAACAGATATCGGCAATGACCTGCACACCGGCCTCTGTGAGTCGCTTTAGGGTACCATCTCCTTGGGTCTTCGCCAGTACATTTCTACCTACCGTTACGATGGTATCAGTGCCAATGTGGCAGTGGTGGCCATCAAGTAAAGATGCGAGCAGCCTACACTCAGAAAGTGAGGCATGAGGGCTGCCAATCGCCACCAGATCGACTTGTGTTGGTGCAGCATTGAACTTACTCCAAACCTGGCTCAAATCTGCACTATTTACTGACTTATGATCCTCTGTTGACGCAGGTGGACTATCACCTTCTGGGGTATGCCCGCTAATGTGTAGCATAGGCGCTGCTGAGGTTGTACCAAAAGCTGCACATAATGCCTTTAGGTTATCTTGGGTAATAAGTATCGCCTCTAAGCCTGTAATTACTGGAATTCGATCAGGCGATTTGATACCAGTTAACCAGCCCAGCATGGGCCACAAGGCATCATCAAAATCCTTCGGCATGGTGACATGTATTTGGCGTTGCGCCACTCTATTTTGATCAAGGTACACTCCAGTTTTGGGCGCCCGGCCAGTCATTGCGATAAATAGGTCGAGGTAGTCTGGGTGCTTCACTGTTCGTGCACCCAATACCGAATTAGCATAAATCACTGCGTTAGACTCAGACCAACCGATCGATTCCCCTTCGCTAGGAGGGTCTTCCAGCAAGTAAGGCGCACAGGTAAACGTGGGGCGTGCACCCATTTTCACGTAGGCATCTGCCAAACGGCTTGCCTTCTGGCCGAAAACAGGAGGGACACCCTGTGTTTGCCAATTGTCCCTATCCACTGAGATGGCGTTTATGGTGGTAGGAATACGTGTTTTAGCGCCCATCTGCATCATCATTTCCGCGAAATCGAGATTGGCATCATGCGTAAGGATGCAACCGTCAATGTGCGCGCGTGAAACACCTATTAAGCTAGTAGCACCCTGAGCAGTGGTCATAAGGCACAGAATTTCCATGGCTACTTTTAATGCAGCCCCCTCACTTCCTTTGAGCATACCCAGATCACTCTCAGTCAGACTCATTTCATCCACACTCAGTTGTGAAAGCACAATGCTGTGGCCATCAAACTCAAGAGCGTTGTTTGAGATACGTGCATACTGGGCGTTGGACAGGCTTTTGAACATATCAGGTGGTAGTCTCAATACCGCAATGGGGGTATCAAAGAGTTGCTCTGCAATCATGGCACCGAGGGTGAGGATGTCTTCAACTTCACAAAACACCAGTGCGGCCGGTGCCTTTGCGTTGCGTGCTAGTTCAACCAAAACCCCGCTACCACTGCAGGAACCACGAGAGGTTGGCATCATCAGAATGCGGCCTGTAAGACAAACACCATGACTAGGGTGGTGGGCGTCGATGATGATCCCTGAATCAGGATCAACTCCACCCCAAAAGCTTAGACCCTCTTCACAATGCAATACCTTTCCTCGAGCACTAGCTTGAACAAGGGCTACAGGTAAAATAATTGCGGTGGACTTTTTGGGGATCATGCCGCAATACTAACAACGCGTGCAATATAATCAGCAATCATTAGGTCCAAATGGGCACCACCACCATTCTTAAATATAGTGATCTCATTATTAGACTTTCGAGCGGGTTTTTTTGATGCTGTTAGGTCATAAAAGTCACCTTCGATATCCTCCTCTACGATCAGGCCAGCCGCAAGGGGTATCATTAACTCTCCAATGTGATGAAGTGTAGTCTCGCGACTATCTACGTAAATTGTGCCCTTTGTAATCAATCCATCATCGGCCTCACGCATGTCTGATTTATATGCACCAATAAGGTCAATATGCGTGCCGGGTGAGATCCACTCACCTTTTAGCAGTGGTTCACGTGCCATTGTTGCTGAACTAATAATATCGCTATGGGCAGCAGCCTCAGCTAGGTTTTCAACAACCACAAGTTTCACATCCAGATCATCCAGCTGATCTATTAGGCTTTGTGCTTGGACGGAACGTCTGGCCCAGATAGAGATCGTGTCCAGTGACGGGAACATTTTATGGTAGGCCCGCACCAGGCTTTGTGCGACAACACCAGCGCCCACGATCAGCAACTTTTTACTGTCTGCGCGTGCCAATAACGGAGCCCCAAGAATCGAGTCGGCTGCGGTCTTCAGTTCGGTCACCAATTTACTGTCTATAATGGCACTAAGGGCTCCGTCAATTGGATCATAAACCATCATGCCACCTTGAATAGTGGGTAAACCCTTACTGGCATTATTATCCATCACGGTGACTGCTTTAACACCATACCCAAGGCCATCTATGTAAGCCGCGCGGTTCAGCAGCGTAGCAGTTTGTGGGCCAAGAAAAAGATCACCAATTTGTGCTTTTGGAAGACTATGCCCATTCCGTATAGCTGCAACAGCGCCTTCCCAAGTTACTAAATGGATGGCACTGTCGTATGTAATGTAGTTAGTGCTCATTACTATGTTCTCTTAGTTTTCAGATAGTTAATCAAGGACACTTCTGCGCTGTGTAAGTGATCGTAGGTAAGCTTCGCTGCTTGTTCTGCATTACCAGATTCATGGGCCTCCATAATTAACCCTTGTCCGTGTGTGGCAACATCCATGCCGCTGGTTAAGGAAAGCTGTGCCCCATCAACACATGCCAGACCTAAGCAACCTTGGCTAGATGGTTATCGTATTGCGGACACCTGGAATAGATTCTAAAATATCAGAATGCCAGCTGTGTTCCGGCTTTATTTTGTAGTTCGTTGGTTGCCAGCATAGCAATGGTGTCACCCTTTGTAGTGAAGTAATGGCCAGTGGTACTAAATAAATAACCATTGCAAGGTGCCAATATCGGCACTGATTTAGCGGTAGGGCTATCCAGTAAAACAAGATCTGCAAACGGTTCATTTACCGTTAAAGTATCGCCCAATTTTGCCCGATAGGTAACGATGCCGGATGTAGAGGCTCTAACCATTTTGACTTGATCTACACCCAGTCGCTTTAGTTCAACAGACTTTTGGGCAGTTGGTTGCCTGTCTATAAGGCTTTCGTGAGTTAAAAAATCTAAAATGCCTAAGCAATCTTGTTCTGCTAATGCAGGGCTCACATCTCTAGTACCACGTAATTCAAGCGTGGCTGCAAAACAGGGTTGCGAGAATACTTGCCTATTTAGATGCTTTTCAATATTAACCCAAGGCTGCGTGTGCGTGCCGTCGAAGGCAACGGTGCCGGTTACATCTTCTTCTAAACAAATAGCAAAACCCATTGCGTTTGCAAGAGCTGCACCTTTTTCTGGTTGGTGCACACCATAAAACACATGCGGTAACGCCACGTCATCACAATGTAAATCCAGCACATAGTGAGCATCAATAGAATGCAACAACAATGTTTTGTGCAATGAATTTATTTCAAAATCATCTGTTCTTTGACGCACCAAGTGTTTTAGACCAGCTCGCATGAGGTGATCATTTTCTGCCAGATCATCACCAAAACAGTCTGCCAAAGTAGCCATCACCTGGTCGGTGTTAATGGCCATGTTACGATTAAAGTTTTGGCCGGTATGCCAGTCACAGCGACCAATGACATGTCCAAAAGACCGTTGTCTTAACCCAATAGGGTTAGCAAAGGGCACCAATACAATTTCAGCGTTAAGTAGACCTTGTTGGTCAAGCTGCTGCAAATGTCTGAGCAAGTGCTGCGCAACAAGCAGCCCAGGGTGTTCATCAGCATGTAAGCCTGCCTGAATATAGACTTTTTTGCCGCCACTTGGGCCAAAACGATGCAAGTATATATAAGCTTGGTTACCTACACTTGCGGTGGGAAGTTTGATTTTCTCGAACGCCATGTTAACTATGTATCACTTAGTAATATTGATATAGCGAGAATAAACGCTACCTCTCACCTAAGCAATCAGTAATAGGTTACTAACGACGTTAATAGACACTTCAAGCAGTTATACTAAAACCTAATAGTGGCCTAAGTAATGGGTAACTAAACAACATGCACTTCACTAAAAATACTCAAAAACTATTATTAAGCACTTAAAAATTTAACTCTTTAACTCTTTGGTAAGGCTATAAGCCTCTAATGCTCTTTGTCGAGATTCTTTTATCTGCACGATTGGCATTGGGTAGGTTTGTCCCAGTGTGATGTTTGCTTGTTCCAGTATTGCTGCGGGCGCTTCCCACGGTTTAAATAAGTATTTGTCCGGCAAATCGCTAAGTTCGGGCAAATAACGCCTAGTGTAGTCTCCGTGCGGGTCAAACTTTTCACCTTGGATAATGGGGTTGAATACGCGGAAATAGGGTGAGGCATCAGTGCCACTGCCTGCAACCCATTGCCAACTAGCACTATTACTTGCCAAGTCTGCATCCACTAGGCAATCCCAGAACCATTGTGCTCCTAAACGCCAGTCAATGAGTAAGTTTTTGATCAAGAAAGAGGCAGTCACCATACGCACACGGTTGTGCATACTTCCTGTTTGCCAAAGTTCACGCATGCCAGCATCAACTAATGGGTAGCCAGTGAGCCCTTTTTGCCATTTCATCAACCAGGCAGGATTATTCTCCCACGGAAATTGATCAAATGTGGCCTTAAAGTTTTTTTCTGGCAAACTAGGGAAGTGAAATAGCAAATAATAAGAAAATTCGCGCCAGCGTATTTCTCGTTTAAAGTGCTCACAATTTTGATCATCAGCTACAGTGAGTAGGGTGCTGATGATTTGGTGAGGCGATATATCACCAAAGTGTAGGTGTGGCGAAAGTCTAGAAATAGCTTTTAAGGCAGGGATGTCACGGCCATCTTTATAATTATTTATACCCTCAGATAAAAAGGTAGTTAGCGTTGATAATGCGCCAGCTTCACCCGGCGTCCACAAGTTATAAAAATCAGTGTCCCAATTAATGACCGGCAATAATGCCAAAGTGTCTAGGCTTGCCGCTTGCGAATCACTGATCAAGTGCGTCGGTAACTTAGGTGCTGGCAACACAGTGACAGGGGGTTCAATTTTGCTGGCCTCACGATGGTACGGAGTGAATACTTTATAAGGACTGCCATCTTTTTTAAGTACCGACCAAGGTTCGTTTAATAATGAGCCATTGATACTGCTGGCTTTAATACCTTGAGAGGATAGTTGTTGCTTTATGTATTTGCTTTGCGAAATATGACGTGGCTCATAACAGCGATTCCAGTAGACCGCATCAACCTTAAAGCGCTGGCATAAATCGGCAATAATAGATGCGGCATCACCACAGTAAACATTGAGGGCATTGTCTAATGATACATCCAAAGCTTTCAATGAATGATGCAGCCACCATCTGCTGGCTGCTCCCATTCTATGCTGCCCTGCGGTGTCGTCATCCAAAATATAGATGGGCATCACATTATTGGCTTTACAAGCTGCCGTGAGAGCTGGGTTGTGGCCCAGGCGTAAATCTTGGCGAAACCATATAATAGAGATGTTTTGAGTCATAAGTTACTCATCTAACTTTTCTATGATGAGTGTTATTTGACCCACATTAAATCCCCATTTGGTCATTTCAGTTTGGTTGATTAAACGTGAATCATCAAGCTGATAAATCCAATCGTTCAAATCAATATCCCACGTTGTGCCGTCAACTTCTATCGCTAAAGTATAGCGCCAATTAAAAGCAAAGCCTTGGCTTTGACCAGAAGCTTCGCCCACTGTGTCAGATGCAAAGCCACTGTACTTGTTATCACCATGCTTTAGCAGATTCCATACTCGGCGCTGTGTTTCGCCATCGTCATAAAAAAAATCTTCTTCTAGCAAGCCTTTATCACCTTCCCATGAGCCAATCAAATCAGCACGAAAACGCCGGATGACTTTGCCATTTCTATCTTGCACCATGCCATAGGCAGCCAGTTTGCCGTCAAAAAATGTTTTCATATCAAATGCAGGGGTGGTGGATTTATAATCAGAAATATTTGCACTGCAACCTACTAATAAAAAGGCTAACGAAATAGCACCAAAAAAACGCCCACACTTGGGTATAAAATGTTTGAAAATGTTCATGGTTTTAGTCCTATCAATTGATTACGTAATGCCGGTTTTAAAGTGTTATCGGATAGCCAAATTGCGGTAAATGCAGGCGAAAACAAAGGGTCTTTTAAAGCCCCAATAAACTTACTGTTATAGAAAAAATGGCTAATCCCCACTTCATCTACATACAATATAATTTCATCTTGTGGTGCGACATCAGGCCAAATATCGCCTAACTTCGATACCCACTGAGCTTTGTAGTCGATGCTTTGGCGTTCCCACTCATCTATGGTTGACTGTATTAGTTGCTCTGCAGTAATGCTCTTCTTATAAAGTAAGTTAAGTGACAAGGGCCATTGGTTTGGTTCATATGTGCCCGTGGGTGTAAGCACTGTGGCTTGGTAAATGTCAAACCAAAGCCATTTCATTGTTGCAGTGCCTATCAGCTTAAATGTTGGCACTTGAGTCATGTCTATAACGGTGCTGGTATTAAACCGTTGATGGCTTAATGCTTGCCCGCTATAAGCGTATTGAGTTGGCAGCATCATCAAACAGAAAAGGGCTAGCCTAGTAGTGTTTTTGTACATACTACTCATGGTGAGGTTTCCTTATTAAGGCGTCAGCCTTGACACATAACGGTAAAAAGATGGCCCAGATAGCGCCCACCATAGCTAACGTAATAAGTGGACCATGAGGCAAATCAACAGCGCCAAATTTCCAGCTAGCCCAATACGCATAGACCCCTCCTGCGGCACTAAAAATAACCAGATAAGGTAGCTTAAACTTGCGTAAAAAACGCAGGCTATGACCTAAGTTAAGCATAAAGGCCACCCATAGAATCAGCAACCACACAGGCCATTGTTCAAAACTAAAGAAGCCTGTCTGCATCATACATAAGTCGATCAAAAAACCACTAAAGGCCAGTGGAAGAATTTTAAAATCGTTAATGCGGCTTGGGCTTAAAATAAAATGGATGACTAAAATAGCGATAGAAATAGGCAACCAAGTGTTGCCACCAAAGATCAGGGCAACCCACATAAGTTGAAAACTCACAGGTTGAAACCATTGCCACATCGTCATCACAGACCCCTTAATATTCGTTCTTAATTAGTTCAATATGTGCTAAACCAATGGCAGACTCTCTAAAACCACCTTCACAATAGCTAAAGTAGTATTCCCACAAGCGAATAAAATCATCGCTGAACCCTAAAGACTTGATGGCTTCACGATTATCCAAAAAGCTACCTCTCCAAGCATTAAGCGTTTTAGCATAATCAATGCGGTAGTCTGATAATTGTTTCATATACATATTGGTGTTGTTCTTAACCAGATCACAGATCACACTAACAGAAGGTAAATGGCCACCTGGGAATATATTTCGCTGAATAAAGTCGACATTATTCACGTAGCTGTCGTAGCGCTGATCATTCATAGTGATGGCTTGAATAAAGGACTTACCACCCGGCTTCAATAGCTTGTCCAACATCGAAAAGTAGGTAGGCATAAATTTATGGCCTACAGCTTCAATCATTTCAATAGACACAATTTTAGAATATTGGCCCGTTAAGTCTCGATAGTCTTTTTTAAGCAGCGTTATTTTATGGCTCAGGTTTTGTTCATTGATGCGTTGCTGCGCTAAGTCAAACTGGGCGTCTGATATGGTGGTAGTGGTGACGTGGCAGCCATAATTTTTAGCTGCATAACATGCCAACCCACCCCAGCCAGTGCCTATTTCTAGCAATTGGTCGTCTTCAGTGAGGTTTAACGCATCACAAATGGTTTTAAGTTTGCGCTGCTGAGCTTCTGCTAGTGTTGTGGTTTCATGAGGGAAAATGCCCGATGAATATTGCATTGCTTCATCTAAAAAGAATCGATACATCTCATTACTTAAGTCATAGTGTGCTGCTATGTTTGTTCTGCTGCCTGCTTTGCTATTACGGTTTAGGCGATGCTTAACCATGTTGATGATATTTAAAATAAAGCCAAAGCGTTGTTCGTGTTTCTCTAATGTAGCAAGATTTCGAGAGAATAGGCGAATGACGTCAACTAAGTTTTCACTGCTCCATAAGCCCTCTACATAGGCTTCACCTGCGCCAATACTGCCACCCCATAAAATACGTGAGTAAGCTTTTTGGTCGTGAATAGTGATGGTGGCTTTAATGTCAGCATTACTTGGGCCAAACAACTGCTCATTACCATTATCAATTAATCGAATATGGCCATCAGTTAGTTTTTGCAGTAATGAAAAAACTATTCTTTTACTAAAAGAGCGTTTTCCCACTTTTTGAATATTTTTAGTACTGGTCATGTTCATGATTTGCTCTTCGTATTAGGTTTACTGATCGTAAAAGTGGATGACTTAGGGGTAGGGGCTTTATGTTGGTAGGGCGCGTAACGGACACGTTTTAAAAAAAGTTTAAATGCCTGCCAATAAATAGCCCTAACAATGCTTAGTGAAACGATGGGCCAACGCAGAAATACAGCTGTTATTTTTTTGGTATTGATGTCGTAACGGGTTGCACAAAAAGAGGCCGTGAAGAGTAACCGTTCACGCCAGTTTTCTATGGTGATGTCTGTGGTTGATGTTGGTTCTTTCACACGCCAACGGTACTCCATGTCTAAATCCATAAAAGGTGATACATGAAATGCTTTTTCGGTGGGTGCAGGTGACAGTAAATCGATTAGGTAACAATGGCTTTTATTCCACGGGGTGTTACTGACCTCCGCAACAAGGTACTTAGCAGTATCATTTTCATACAAAAAGAAAAAATTGACAGGGCTAAAATAAATGCCAAAACAGCGTAATTGCGCCAACACACATACGCGGTTGATGGTGCTAATGTTCGCACCCAAAGAGTCTGCGACAGCAAGTGCGCGCGTTTTCAACAAGTGTCCAGCGTCAGACGTTGGTATAGCAGTGGGTAGCAGCTGACTGCTAAAATAATCTGATATTTTGAGCTGTAAAGGCGCCCAGCGACGAGATGAGAACCACCAGTATTTATTATTTAGTAATTGCACCTCATCAAGGTCTAAAAAGTTCATATACAATGGGTAGGTGAATTCATGCTCTTTAGGAACAAAACGCTTATGAAACACATGGCCAATATAAAACGCACTTTTGAGTGCTGGCTTTATAGCTGAATCATCAAACGTGGTGCTGTCTGCGTGAGCATTAGTCATTTGCCATGCCTTGCTGTGTATTTGATGCAGTTTTGGGCACTGGGTCTACCGTATCTAAAGTAATGCCAAAGCGTTGGCATACATCTAAGGCACTTCTCACCCCATCTTCATGGAACCCGTTGTACCAGTATGCACCACAAAAATGTGTTAAATTTTTGCCACAAATAATGTGCCTTTGGTTCTGTGCGGCAATAGACTCAAGTGAGAAAACAGGGTGCGCATAGTTAAAGTGGCGTAAAACGTGTTTGGGGTCAATACGCTTAGTCTGGTTAAGTGTGACACACAGATCTTGCTCCGTTTTTAGGCCCTGCAGAATATTCATGTTATAGGTTAAGGTGGGTAGCTCATCTGCTTGAGGGTCTATGCAGTAATTCCAGCTTGCATAGGCTTTTTTGTGTTTGGGTAGCAAGCTATTATCGGTATGCACTACCACTTCGTTACTACGGTATTTAATGGCACCAAGTACCTGAGTTTCATTAATACTTGGGTCTTTTAGTAACGCTAGCGCTTGATCAGAGTGGCAGGCAAAAATAACCTCATCAAAGGATTCAGTACTATTTAGACTAGTAATAGTGGCGTGCCCTCCATGGCGTGTCACTGATACAACGGCACTGTTAAGGCGAATGTCTTGTATCGATTGCGTTAACTTGGGTATATAGCTACGTGAGCCACCCTCTATGACATACCACTGAGGCCGGTTAGCAATGTCAAGTAAACCATGATTGCTCAAGAACCGTAGGAAAAAATGTAATGGAAAGTCTCTACAGCTATTAATAGAAGCAGACCAAATGGCTGCAGTCATTGCCAGTACATAATGGGTAGCAAAATAGTCACTAAACCCATGTTGGTCAAGAAATTCTCCTAATGCAACTTGGGTGTCTAGGTTAGCCTGGTTAACTTTGGCGCCTTCAGCTGTTTGGTCGCTTTGGATTAGTGTAGTTGCTTTTTTTGCCAGCCGATTAAACTGCAGTATTTCGATGATAAAGTAATAAAATCTGGGGTTTAATAAATTTTTGCGCTGTGCAAAAAGGGTATCTAAGTTGTGTCCATTATATTCAAGACCACTGGCTTTGTTGTGCACGCTAAAACTCATTTCAGTGGCTTTGCTGGTGATCCCAATTTGCTTCATCATTTTGATAAAGTTGGGGTAGGTGCGGTCATTAAAGACAATAAAACCTGTATCTACCGCTAAGGTTTTATTATCGATATCAAGATCTATGGTTGCTGTGTGTCCACCCACATAGTCATTAGCTTCAAATAGGGTCACATGGTGTTGCTTACTGAGCAGGTAGCCACAGGTTTGACCTGAAATACCACTCCCAATAATAGCAATGCGTTTTTGCTTAGTTTGTGCCTGAGCCTGTGTCTGTTTCATCAGGCACCTTTAATCATTTTAATGGCGAGCCAACGCCAGAGTGTATTAGGTAAAAATGCAATTATTTTCATAGTAAAAAAGAATATTTTTGGAAAGTTAATCTCTAGCTTTCTCTTTTCAAGGCCTTGCATAATAAACGTGCACGCTTGTTCTCCGGAGATAATACCTGGCATAGAAAAGGTGTTTTTTTGTGTTAAAGCAGTATCAACAAAACCTGGGCGAATGAGTGACACAGCTATACCTTTAGGGCTAAGGTCTATGGCTAAAGTGCGTGTTAAATAATCCAACGCAGCCTTAGAAGCACCATAAGCTTCAGAGCGCGTGAGTGGAAGTAAAGTGACTGAAGAGCTCACTATGGCCAGCTGGCCCCCTTGTTTAATGTTACCTAAGACGCCCTCTAAACAATACCCTGTGCCAATGACGTTGGTCTCGATCACTCGTTGAAATAGCGCGCTGTCAAATGGTACTGGATCGTCCATGTACTCGCAGGTACCAGCATTGAGTATCACCAGATCAAGCGCTTCGATTTGTTTGAGTTTTGTTACTACTTCAGTGCGCTGGTTAATATCAAAAGTGCATAGTGTGAGCGCAGGGTGTGCTGGCGGCATAGCAGCGGGTAGAGATGCTTGCAGTTTACTCAACGACCTACCACAGGCAATAACGTGCCAGCCGGCTGCTAAATAGCTATTGGCAAGGTGCATGCCAATACCCGAACTTGCTCCTGTTATTAACATGCGTTTCACGATGCTAGCCTTTTTTTAAGCAATCCTATAACGTTTTTCAGTAGAGGTACATGCTCGTAAAACATACAGCCAACGTCGAAGTAATCTCGGTGGTGAGTGATTAGCTCATTAAACTTAATTTCACTCACGCCACAAACACTAATCTCTTGATGGCCGTTTAACTTCGGATGTGCAAACGCCATGGTCCAAGCGATAAAGGCTTGTGTATCACTACTGACCACATTTGTGATTTCAAATCGGCAATAGGTCACATTAGACATCATTTTACTAAAGTGATTTTGAAGGTTACTAAGCCCTTCTACTCTCCCCATAGGGTCTTCAAACACAGCTTTTGAGTGATAAATTCCATCAAGTCCAGCGATACTTTCTTGGCTAAATTCCTTGTAATAGTGACAAAATTTTTCAACTATTGTATTCATAATATGGGCACTCTAGCATAGGGTTTGTTAACAGTATTGAATCATTGGGCTGATTTTATCAGGATACGGTTCAAAGTAACGTTGGTCTTTGATGTATTCAGAACCGTGTTGCATCAAATGATGTTTAAGCAAAGTTAAGGGTGTGGTCAATGGGGTTAAGCCATTGTTATAATTATGAATAATGTCAATAATATGTTCTCGCGCAATTGAAGACAGGTTACCTTTCAAGTACCCCAGAATATGGAACAAGGTATTAGTGTGGTTCTTTCTGCTGGCAGGCTTGGACAGAGCCTCTATAAAATCATTAAAGTATGAGTTAATGAGGGCTGTAAGGGCGATCTTTTCCTTGCCACCTAACAGCCTTCCAAGTGAGCGGTACTTGTCCTGATTATGCGCCATTATTAAATATTTATAGCGACTGTGAAATGCTATCAGATTTTGCAGGCTAGGTTGCTCAAAGACTTCTTTACGAAAGTTACTATAGGCAAAAACACGTAGTAAAAAATTGTCATATAGCTCATCGTCATTTAACCTACCTTCTTCTTCTATAGGCAGTAATGGGTACTGTTGTTTTAATGCCTTGGCGAACACCCCCATCGTGCGTATCGAATGCGGATGCCCGTTAGGTTGATACACCTTCACTCTCTCAAGCCCACAACTGGGTGAATTTTTCATTAAAATGTATCCGTCTAAGTGGCCCATTGTAGGCAACTTTTTTTCGAAACCTTTAACTAGTTGTGCAGTTAAGTCTGATGTATTGTTATTACTAAATACTAATGTCGGAGAAGCTGGATCACCAATTAGACGCATAGTTGGCCTTGGAATGCCAAACCCGGCTTCGACTTCAGGGCAAAAGGTTATAAACGTAAAACACTGGCTTAACGTATCAAGGCATAGGCGAGATTGCGTATGGCCACCGTTATAACGAACGTTATCGCCTACTAAACATGCACTTACTCCTACTTGTATATAGGGCTGATGCGATTCATTTGCAACCTTATCAGTGGCAATAGTCTGATGGCTGCTCATCGTCTAACCCTTACCTACTGGACATTGCGTAAGCATTTGTTGGTGCAGTGCTAGCGCACTGCTGATGGCTCCAAAGGTTCCACCACCAGCTAACCAATCACCACAGCAGCCAATTTTAAGTGCACTATCCCAAGTATAGTTGACATTTTCTTGAGATGCTTTTTTATACTGCGCCATGCGCCAGTAGTGAGAGGTTAAAATATGTGGTTCAGCTTCAATGCCAAAGTGCTGGCAAAATGCAGCTACTAATTGAGTAGCAGCCACTCCACTTTCTGCATGATGTTGCTGTTGGGCCCAGTCATAGGTGCTGTGTAGTACCCAAACCTCTTTTAAAGGTGCTGGACAGACTCTTCCTGGTTTACTATTTTCACGAATGGCGTTGTGTAATAGCGCATGGCCACCTTGGTAAAAGTCGGCCTTGGCATTGAGCCGCTTTGTAAAACCGACGGCGCACACGTATTGGGGCAAGCTATTGGTGGGTAAGGTATGGCAGTAACTATAGTTGTTTAGGGTATTCAGTAGATCAATGGCTTGCTCTGGAGGGGTAGTAATAACGATTTTTTTGGCTACCACAATAACTTTATTGCTTTCATCGAGCAGGTGCCAACAATCTTCAACTCGCCTTATTGTATACGCTTTTGTTTGCATTAAAATGTTAATATGACGTACACTTTTTTTATGCCAAGAATTCATTGAAGGGGCACCGCAAAGTGTCACTACTGTTTCATCTATGCTGGTGTATGTGTCAAAACGATTAACTTTCTTGGCCCATGATGATAAGTAGCCTTTGCTAACCCAAGAATTAAACTTTTCTTTAAGTAGCGGGTTAGTTACCATACTGTGAGAAAACTCAGGGGCACCTAAATCAATGCCGTAGTCATTATCAATACGTCTATGGCTGCATCGGCCACCAACACCTCTACTTTTCTCGATAAGTAGACAGTCAATGCCAGCTTCATCAAGTAGGCTTGCAATAAAGCAACCAGCGGTGCCTGCACCTATTATGGCGACGTCAGTGGTGGGTGGGTGCATAGAAGAGTTACCGAAATAGTTATACAAAAAATAATACTGTACAATTAAATACTTGTACAGTATTATTTTTTGTATAGTTATTTACGAATAAAAATACACAGGCATAGTCGGTTTAAATGAACACAGCTATTAACGATGATCAACAACCTGAAAGCCATTTTCCTATTCGGCAATTGAGCGCCAGAACACAGGTCAATACAGTTACCTTAAGGGCTTGGGAGCGCCGCTATGGCCTATTAAACCCTCAAAGAACAGCAAAAGGCCACAGGCTCTATTCAGAAAAAGATGTACTCACCATTGAAAGGATTTTAACTTTAGTCGCAAGGGGGGTGCCCATTGGCAAGGTTAAGGTGCTGCTCCAAAGTAATGTAGCAATGGATGAACAGGTCAGTGAAACTGGAAATTGGCAACATGCGGTCGTCGAGCTCATGGCAGCAGTTAAGCTATTTTCGGTAAGTAAGGTTGAGCATCTAATACATAATTCATTTGCCAATTACCCAGCCCCTATTTGTAGCGAACTTTTGCTGGAACCATTATTTTCTGAATTAAGTTTCAATGAAGACCATGGTGCTACCTTAGGTTTTGCAGAAAGTGAATTGGTGCGTTATGCATTGATGCGCTCAAGTGCCAAAATCACCAAGAAAAATGGTGCTGATACGGTAGTGCTTGTAGCAGGCAATCAAACACCCATTTGGCGTTTGGCGCTAATGGCTTTGGAGTTGACCGATGCTAAATTCTCTGTGCATTTGTTAACGCACTCGTTTAGTGTCGCGGCAGCGATTGAACTTGCTAGAAAATTTGAACAGGATTACACGGTATTCTATCAAGATGGCCTGTGGAAAAAACCCGACCAAGACCTGATGGCAAATGTACTAGGTAAAAACGATAGGCTTCTTCTTTGTGGTACAGCCCCAATGCTTGCTAACTTGTATGAGGAAGATAGTGTATTTGAAAATTTAAAGTACTGCACTAGTAGTTTACTAAAACGGCAAACTGTTCCTTGTGACGAACGGAGTTAGTCTATGAACATACTCATAACAGGCGGCACTGGGCTAATAGGCCAGGCATTCATTCAGCAATTTAGTGATCATACATTCACTATACTTACTCGTTCGATCGCAAGTGTTAATGTGGCTTTGCCAACGACAGTTAGCACTATTGATTCATTAGACAAGCTAAATAATCTGGATGCATTTGATGTTGTTATTAACCTTGCCGGCGAACCTATCATCGACAAACGGTGGAGCCCAAAGCAAAAAAATATGATTTGCCAAAGCCGGTGGTTGTTAACGCAGCAACTAGTTGAGCTGTTTGCACACAGTCAAAAACCGCCATCAGTATTTTTAAGTGGTTCTGCTATTGGTGTTTATGGTGATCGAGGTGATCAAACGCTCACAGAGTCATCCCCTGTTGAAGCCACTGATTTTGCTACCCGACTGTGCTTACGTTGGGAAGAAATTGCTATGCAGGCAAAACCTTATACCCGAGTGGTGTTACTAAGAACGGGCATCGTTTTAGCAGCTCATGGCGGCGCTTTAAAAAAGATGTTACTACCATTTAAATGCTTTTTAGGTGGTCGCATTGGTGATGGGCAACAATATATGTCATGCATTCATTATCAAGATCATATCAATGCGATGCATTTCCTACTGTTAGAAAAAAGTATATCGGGTGCGGTTAATTTGGTTGCCCCAACAATGCAAAACAATAGTACATTTACTCAAGTATTGGCTCAATCAATAAATAGATTAGCCTTTTTGCCTGTGCCAAAGAAAGTATTACAGGTTTTACTGGGTGAATCATCGGGCCTCTTATTAGATAGCCAAAAAGTGGTGCCTCAAAAATTATTAGATAGTGGATTTAGTTTTAAATTCCACAGTTTGCAGTCTGCTTTAAACGACCTTTTAACAAGTGATCTTCATTAAACGTACAAAATAACGCTACAACCTAGACAAAGAAACATGAAGAAATTATTGATCGTGGCCCATGGTAGCCGAAGAACGTCTTCCAACGAAGAGTTAAAAGTGCTGGTAGCCAAGGTATCAGGCAACTTGGGCCTATCCTTCGATGGTGTGGGGGCGGCATTTTTAGAGTTTGCATCACCCTCAATAGAAGAGGTGCTGACAGACTTCTTTAATGGCCAAGCTACGGAAGTAGTCATTCTGCCGTATTTTCTATCAGCTGGTAATCATGTTGCACGAGACATACCTGAAGAAGTTCAAAAGGTACTAGATCAGTGGCCGGATAAAAAAATTACAGTATTACCTCATGTCGGTGCCTTGGA